>WLWD01003334.1_pt1 | contig 22011 bp, 15 predicted proteins | sample 6712731 | NCBI WGS metagenome assembly WLWD01 (sample SAMN12718690, study PRJNA576275) | sponge metagenome | isolation source: marine sponge | host: Mycale hentscheli | place: New Zealand: South Island, Marlborough, Capsize Point | collected 2014-11-01
CATAGTGCTAGCACTGTGCACACACGTAGTACTATTACTGTGTGCGCACATAGTACTAGCACTGTGCACACACGTAGTACTATTACTGTGCGCGCACATAGTACTAGCACTGTGCACACACATAGTACTAACACTGTGCATGCACGTAGTACTAACACTGTGCACACACATAGTACTAACACTGTGCATGCACGTAGTACTATTACTGTGCGCGCACATAGTGCTAGCACTGTGCACGCACATAGTACTAGCACTGTGCACACACATACATAGTACTAACACTGTGCACACACATAGTACATACTAACACTGTGCACACACATACATAGTACTAACACTGTGCACACACATAGTACATACTAACACTGTGCACACACATAGTGCTAACACTGTACGCACATAGTACTAACACTGCACGCACATAGTACTAGCACTGTGCACACACATACATAGTACTAACACTGTGCACACACATAGTACATACTAACACTGTGCACACACATAGTACTAACACTGCACGCACATAGTACTAGCACTGTGCGCGCACATAGTGCTAGCACTGTGCACACACGTAGTACTATTACTGTGCGCGCACATAGTACTAGCACTGTGCACACACGTAGTACTATTACTGTGCGCGCACATAGTACTAGCACTGTGCGCACACATAGTACTAACACTGTGCACACACATAGTACTAACACTGTGCATGCACGTAGTACTATTACTGTGCACGCACATAGGTAATATAATTTACAAGTCTCACCTGGGATGAACTAATAGTCTCTTCTATCATTGTGTTAACTTGATTTCATACTACACGTACATACATACATAGTGTCTTCTTCAGTTGTACAAGTATAACTTACTATGAAGTATCTGTATTTGCTAAGGAGCTATATTTGCAATTGCAATTAATACTTCTAAAGTATTTTGACCCCAACTCTGGTGTCTTTTCCACATTATATCGGGCAATAATATAAGTAACCATCACATACAGGGCTAGCAGAAATGCAATGATTTGATGTATTGGCCATTACATTTAAAATGACCTTTTTTAGCATATACATAGCTACACTCAACCCACTATGTACCACATATAGATGGGCATTAATTAGGACTGCACATGCCCTATTAATTGCCTTATTTAATTGTGTGATGTGCTGTGACATTTGCCCTGTGATTGGCTCTGCTACCAACATATACATGCATATATGTCTTACAGGGATGGAGCTGTAGTCCAGGGAGCCATACAATGTCTACTACAGGGCCTAACATGCAGATCAGCTCTCTTTAAAGTCTCCATTGCTTGACTGTGGACGGGTTGTCTGCTTACTCCACAGAGTCCTTTCCATCTAGTGAGTGACCTAAACTCAATACATGATAGTTCAATTCCTTGAATTGTACCTACATTTAGTGGTTGATTTATGTTTTGTTTTGTTGTTGTTGTTGTTTTTGTTTTTTTTCCTTACTTTATTAATGAAATGGACATCGTATTGTCCATTTGATGGCCTAATATAAAAGACCGTTAGCAGGGTTTCATGCGTGATTTTCACTGGGGGTGGGAGACACTGTAATTAACCATGTGTCCACTTCATTAGGTCACCATGTGTCCATCACTTCATTGGGTCACCATGTGTCCACTTCATTAGGTCACCATGTGTCCACTTCATTAGATCACCATGTGTCCACTTCATACGGTCACCATGTGTCCACTTCATTGGGTCACCATGTGTCCATCACTTCATTGGGTCACCATGTGTCCACTTCATTAGGTCACCATGTGTCCACTTCATTAGGTCGCCATGTGTCCACTTCATTAGGTCACCATGTGTCCACTTCATTAGGTCACCATGTGTCCACTTTACTAGGTCACCATGTGTCCACTTCACTAGGTCACCATGTGTCCACTTCACTAGGTCACCATGTGTCCACTTCACTAGGTCACCATGTGTCCACTTCACTAGGTCACCATGTTCCACTTCATTAGGTCCCCATGTGTCCACTTCAACTAGGTACGCATTTTCCACTTGAACTAGGTCACCATGTGTCACTTCAACTAGGTCACCATGTGTCCACTTTACCAGGTCACCATGTCCCACTTCACTAGTCACCAATGTGGTCCACTTGATAGGTCACCATGTGTCCCCTTCACTAGTCACCGAGTGGTCACTTTACTAGTCACCATGTGTCCACTTCACTAGGTCCCCATGTGTCCACTTCACTAGGTCACCATGTGTCCACTTCACTAGGTCACCATGTGTCCACTTCACTAGGTCACCATGTGTCCACTTCACTAGGTCACCATGTGTCCACTTCACTAGGGTCATGGGTTCTCAATGACCAGTGACTAGTAGTAGTGATGAGGTTCTCGTGTACCGATGACTAGAGGAAGTGATGGGGTTCTCATGTGCCAGTGACTAGAGGTAGTGATGGGGTTCTCGTGTGACCAGTGACTAGAGGTAGTGATGAGGTTCTCATGTGACCAGTGACTAGAGGTAGTGATGAGGTTCTCATGTGACCAGTGACTAGAGGTAGTGATGGGGTTCTCATATGACCAGTGACTAGAGATAGTGATGAGGTTCTCATATGACCAGTGACTAGAGGAAGTGATGGGGTTCTCATATGACCAGTGACTAGAGATAGTGATGAGGTTCTCATATGACCAGTGGCTAGAGGTAGTGATGAGATTCTCATGTGACCAGTGACTAGAGGTAGTGATGAGATTCTCATGTGACTAGAGGTAGTGATGAGGTTCTCATGTGACCAGTGACTAGAGGAAGTGATGGGGTTCTCATGTGACCAGTGACTAGAGGTAGTGATGAGGTTCTCATGTGACCAGTGACTAGAGATAGTGATGAGGTTCTCATGTGACCAGTGACTAGAGGTAGTGATGAGGTTCTCGTGTGACCGAGAAAGTGATGGGGTTCTCATGTGACCAGTGACTAGAGAAAGTGATGAGGTTCTCATGTGACCAGTGACTAAAGGTAGTGATGAGGTTCTCATGTGACCAGTGACTAGAGGTAGTGATGGGTTCTCATATGACCAGTGACTAGAGGTAGTGATGGGGTTCTCGTGTGACCAGTGACTAGAGGTAGGGATGAGGTTCTCATGTGACCAATCACTAGAGATAGTGATGAGATTCTCATGTGACTAGAGGTAGTGATGAGGTTCTCATGTGACCAGTGACTAGAGGAAGTGATGGGGTTCTCGTGTGACCAGTGACTAGAGGTAGGGATGAGGTTCTCATGTGACCAGTGACTAGAGATAGTGATGAGGTTCTCATATGACCAGTGACTAGAGAAAGTGATGGGGTTCTCATGTGACCAGTGACTAGAGATAGTGATGAGGTTCTCATATGACCAGTGACTAGAGGTAGTGACGGGGTTCTCATATGACCAGTGACTGGAGGTAGTGATGAGGTTCTCATGTGACCAGTGACGAGAGGTAGTGATGAGGTTGTCATGTGACCAGTGACTAGAGGTAGTGATGAGGTTCTCGTGTGACCAGTGACTAGAGGTAGTGATGGGGTTCTCATATGACCAGTGTAGTGATGAGGTTCTCATATGACCAGTGACTAGAGGTCGTCAGTCAATCTGTCGTCAATTAATCTGTCGTCAGTCAATCTGTTAGTTAGTCAATCTGTCAGTCAATCTGTCAGTCAGTCAATCTGTCATCTGTCAATCTGTCGTCAGTCAATCTGTTAGTCAATCTGTCAGTCAATCTGTCAGTCAGTCAATCTGTCATCAGTCAATCTGTCGTCAGTCAATTTGTCATCAGTCAATCAGTCAGTCAATCTATCGTCAGTCAATTTGTCGTCAGTCAATTTGTCGTCAGTCAATTTGTCGTCAGTCAATCTGTCAGTCAGTCAATCTGTTAGTCAGTCAATCTGTCAGTCAGTAAATGTGTCGTCAGTCAATCTGTTATCAGTCAATCTGTCGTTAGTCAATCTGTCAGTCAGTCAATGTGTCGTCAGTCAATCTGTCATCAGTCAATCTGTTAGTCAGTCAATGTGTCGTCAGTCAATCTGTCATCAGTCAATCTGTTAGTCAGTCAGTGTGTTGTCAGTCAATCTGTAATCAGTCAGTCAGTCAATCTGTCATCAGTCAGTCAGTCACTCAATAAGTTTGTCAGTCTGTCAATAATTCTGTCTGTCAGCCTGTCACTGCTGTTGTATTTCAATTGAATGCCACACATTTTTTTTTTTTAATGACTCCGCTATAGTATTACTACTCTAATTTCATTATTTTTATCCTCATCGTCAGGATTTTTTTTTTCTAGTTATGCATTGCTGTTATTGTTAATTATTATTAATAATAATATTATTAGTATTACTACTACTACCACTGTTATTATTATTATTATATGTAGGTAATAGTCCAAGTTGGCCTTCGCTTGTGATGGAGTCTAATTTACCAATGGATCTGGTCATCCGGACTGCTGGGAATGTCATATGTCTACCATTCAGAGATCGTTTTCCATGAGCTGTTCTCTGGGAGCCTTGGTGTTCTCTGCAGTCACTCTACTGTATACATCTTCTATGAGACTGAACTACAAACTAGCTGTACTAGTTGTCATTTCACTGATTTCGTTTCATTCACACTCATATGATCTAGTAGACTTGGTAGTGTGACATGCTACAATTATTTGCAGAAAATCAAAGTTTAAAATGGGTGTATGTTAGCAATAAGCTTGCTTGGTTCTGTTGTGGTGTGATTGAGGACCTGTTACTAAAACTGATGTATATTATTTTTATTCAGTTTTGCTTAAATAAGTAGAAGGCAGCAATAGCAAACATGAGTATACTAATTTGGCAAGTGTAAAATCGGAGTAAAGAATATCAGAACCCGTTACACATCAAGGGAATGCTATTGTGACTATGGCCTCTACTTATAGATGCATTAGATCCAATTGCACACATTCCATATCCTGAGATACATGTACAAAAAGTCTTGTTGTAAGGTATATAATATACCATAGGTAGGAAGGCCATGCAGTTGCTATGCATTCAGTGTGGTGGGTGCTAACTACATAAACCTCATCATTGTACTAACTGCACAGCACATGGCAGTCTACGTTTGTCAGTGGTACATCTCAATTATTAATTTCATAGCTCCCATGACTTTCACATATATCTGACCTATTGCATCGCTCATGATGACACTAACATTGCACAGGACCACAACCTCCACCTATTTTTTAACCTATGGCACATATCTAAATACAAATTACATAACAATCAGTTCAGACACAAGAAAAATGGTATATAAAGAGACTGCAGTTGCTGTGCAATTAAATTGATACTTGCTTGGGATCCATGCTATGGCTCCACCTTACGTAGGAGGAGCCCATGGTCACCATGTAACAAGTATTGTTAGTGTGATAAAGGAAGAACATGTTATACTATGTAAGGACACGTTTAATCCCCAAGGTCTTGGATTTCGCGCCTCATGCATATTAAATATGCATGCATTACTGATTATCTGGGGATCCATTGCACACCCTGCAGCATGACACTAATTGCTCAGCGACCAAAAGGTCTCCACCTGTGACCTGCACCATCTGCACGCCTCCGCAGGACCAGTTGCATAGCGACCAAGGCCTCCACCTGTGATCTGGGCCAAACTGACTTTTGAGAAATAAGTTGCTACTGTATCTAAAAACTACGGGTAGAGTGCACTAGACACTGGTCTATGAATCTGAATTGAGATGGTTTGATCTGTATGCATACATGCATGTAGCATAGCCAAGTGCGTAAGCATTGTTTAGAATAACTAAGGAACAACACTGCTGTGATTGCATGTCATTGATCAAAATATCACAATAACACCACCACCTGTCCCCAGTAATGAGGTGTATTCTGTTGCTATTACCCTCCGTATCCCAGATAAACGTCCATTTGCAGCAGAATAATAAGCAGACAGGACTATTAGGTTCAACACTACCAGCTGATCATATGACTTCCTTTATTTTTTTCAATTCATTTAATACAGACATGCAATAATCACAATCCAACAAAAGATAATCAACAGCAAAATAATCACAAAAAGAAAAAAAGAAAAACGTAATGTTTGATAGACATGTCGTACAAATGTCACTTGTACTTAGAGATAGTCTTCATTTACTTCTTGAAATCACTTCATTGTAATCGTTACAGCCTGACAAAAAGAGAAAACATTAATAAAATGCAACAAACACATATATCCCAGTTACATACCTGTAGCTCTTATGAACAAGACAGTGGTGCTTCACATGGCTGTGTTCAAACATCTAGCATAGTACATCCTCCAACACGTGCTCATAGTTCCTCAACTCCACCAATTAGTGTGCATCTAAGAATATGCACACACATCCAAATACAAATTTGTAAATCTCTTGCTGCCGCTAAGCAGTAGCTATTCCCAGGGTCAGATAACTATTGGGCGTGATGTATGCTGCATTACTCGTCAGAAGATACCTGCAGGCCCGACTCTCCTCAATTTAGTGACGGATTGATCCTTCTTTATCTAAAACACCGCCGTAGCTTTCCTTATACGCTTTAAAACTTGCCAATTCGCACAATGATGGATTTGTTATTGTTTTTACTTCTCTTATAACTATAGCAACGGAAAGGTACCGCCCAACAAGATTAAAACAACGGTCGTCATTTGTTCAGATCTAGTTGCCCACGCAGCGCATGTGGAAAGAAATAATGGTGGGAGAAGACTAAGAGGCTTGACGAGCTACAGTGGTCTGTCATATTGATTAGGTAAGCTCAGGCGTTAGATACTGCATGACTTAATGTGGCGGTGGTGTAGGGTGTGGGTTAACGTGAAATAGCTATAATTGGCGAGCGAGCGAAGCGAGCGAGCAACTCTAAGATGTAGTCTATGGAAATCCTGAATACGTCGTCGTTTAAACGCTCGCGCACATATACGTCGTCGTTTAAACGCTCGCGCACATACGTGGTCGTTTAAACGCACGCGCACATACGTGGTCGCATATTATGCTTTTTTCTAATTTTCTCTCGTTACTCTAGCTAATGGTAGTGTAGCTAATCATATACCATTCAACTATCATTGGTAGAGCTACTCATTCAAGCGTTTCATAGTCATGAATATCACTAGATAATGGAGCAGTCCACAGTGTGGGGTACTGATGTGGAGATCTTCACATTTGCCCACTTGCTGCAGATTGACATTCAGTCATATTCTCAACACTACCTGGCAGAGGTACTCTCCCACTCTCAGGATTGAAGACACCATAAATATGATGCCAGGAGAAGACAGCAACATGGCTTTATACATCAAGCACATCCCATCTCATTTTCAGGTCGTGCAATCTGTCCTCTAATTTTAGGGTACTATCTCTATGCCAATTAGCTATGGCCAGCTTCCAGTATTATGCGTCTGTAAAACTGAGACTTGAATTACTGTCATGCTTAGCATGTGGACACTTCAGAGTATCCCCCATCCCCATTTCCCCCTTTACACGTTTCCCCCCTTTACATGTTTCCCCTTTACACGGTTCCCCCTTTACATGTTTCCCCTTTACACGTTTCCCCCCTTTTCCCCTTTTCTGTACTTTACACATTATTTTGTTATCATTGTTACTTTATCATGAGGAGTACCATTCTTTACCCTTTACCAATCATCATTTCCCCCTTTACATGTCATTACATATTCTACTACTAATAATGAGATGTGAATTCAGATTTGGCAACCTGCAGAAAGAAAACCAATGCAAATTCAAATCAAACGACCCCAATGCAATTGAAAGTGTCAACATTTCCCCAGAACTTCGCTCGCTCGCCCAACCAATGCTACACAAGCATTTTCTAGTTATATATACTCTATTTTGAATGAGTTGCGTTAGTGTTAGTCGCGTAGGTTTAAACTAACATTTTAGTTAAGTTAAATTCAAGTGTTGTACATTAAGGCAGTCAATAGTCCAGAGTAACCTTACAAATATTCTGTGGAATACACAATTGAAGCCTGTTGTTGAATACTTGTGCTAGCCATTAGTATTTGTAGTAGTCACACAACAGATCAGCGGTGTTGGAAGATGTTCAGTAAAGGGGGCGCTCCAAGGTCATGTTTTTTTTTGGGATTGGGGGTTTAAAAGTGTGAATGTGAGAAATTTCCTTGTTAGATTATGCCCACAATTTTGGTGGCCCAAAGCCCCCCCCTCCTCCCCCCCTTCCTACGCCGCTGCTGATATCAATCATGGTGGCGTTGCCCCTATAGCCTCCTCTACACACTGCCCAGATTGTGTCACAAATAATATTTTAGCTACTATATTCTATCGGTTATTATGACCATGTGAATAAAACACTCAGGTTTACTGGACTGACTGGCAAGTTGAAGGTCTTGCCGTAGTTGACTTCAGACAAGCTGGCTCATAATCAACCTGCGAGGCAAGAATTACTGGCAAGTGTTTGTTCTTGACAAAGTCCTCAGTATAGACTGAATCAAGTAAGTCTCAAGTTGTGGTATATGTAGTCTCATTTGAGTGTTCAAAATATTTTATGATGATGCCCAGTGCATACCTGATTTAGGTGATATTTGTGACCTTCCAGTTGTTGCTGTGGTGTGCAGGGAGGGGGGTAGGGGAGGGGAGACAATGGACAGGATATGACCTTGGAATGGGAAGTGATAGGGGGCTAGTTTCATTAAAAGTCCAGGTGGAGGAAATGGGGCATGAGTAATATGCATCAGTTATTATTGAACAGGTGAAGGATGTGGACTCTTGTCACATGGTAATAGACACATGTATCAGCTGGTGATGTTTGTGTGTTCTATTGGAACTGTAGTTCCTTGAACTTTCTAAGCCTGACAGAGAGCTAGTAGGCTGTGGTTTATGCTTTTATCACTTGCATTCATCAGTGATGTCCACCAGTTGTATTACTAATTTCTTTCATGATTAGTTCTCATGTAGCCACAAGATATTTGATGATAAACATTAGGAGCACTCTAGTTCTGCAACATTTACAATCTAGTTGCATAGCTTCTTAATATTATATTATTGTTATTGTTATTACTGTTATAAAAAATTTATTATAGTCAGGGATTTTTCTAGAAATTTGTTTGGAAAGGGGTGGGAGGAGTTTGGTCATATCTGCCACCCTTAGGATGTAAGACATAAAATATTTATAACTAACAAATACCCCACCTCATAGTGGCGCTTGACGTATTGCACAGTAAGAATGCAGTAGCATAAGTTATTTTTATTCATTGTTATCATTCTCTACATCAGTTTCCCTCACCTGCTCTCTTTTTTCCTGAACTATCTCAGCTTTTCTTATCCCCAACCTTTCCTTTTTTTCAGCTTTTTTCTCGAGTCATGGAGTCCATTCTCCTTTGTCTACCTCTCCTGCTTCTGCATCTCTATGTCCTTCTATCAAGATTGTGGACCTAGGCTTTGTGAAATATTGCCTATTTTTTCGTATTTCCCCCTTCCTTCTTGAAACTTATGCTGCCTTTACTCAGTGATTTCACTACCTCAGCCTTCCGCTTTTTAGTGTACTATTAATCACCTTCAACTGAATGGGATGACATAATCAAGATATGATGATGCTTTACCACACTGTTTAAGCTCATGAATTATTCATGAATGCACACCGTTGGTCGTCGTCATTGTTATTGACACATGAGCATATTGTTCATGAGTTTGAGTGCTGTAATTTTGAGTGCTGCCTAACTGCATACTGCACACAGATAATGATAGGTGCTGGATTTGAATGTTTACTAGGGTATCATATTTAGATAGTTCCTTCAAAATTTTTGCTATAAGAGGTGCTCGGCCTTAATTACAATGTTTGTATAATTATTTAGTACACATTAAATACCGTTGCTATATTGTTGTCAGGTGTAATAACTTGGCAAGTGTGCAATAACACTTGCCCGGTATTTAAAATAGTTAAAGCATGAGCGCTTAGTGCCTAGTACATTTATCGCACTCAGTCCTCGGGCCTACGGCCCTCGGGCTGTCGTGCAATAAATCGACTAGAAACTAAGCGCTCATGCTTTAACTATAACTTAATTTTGAAGAAATTCTTGAGAATTTTTAATTTATTTGATTGTTCAGGACTTTATACAACTAGAGAAGAAGATCACATGTGCGGTGGACTATGCAGTCGAGTAAAAGTGGCTTGCAAGGTTAGGTGGATTCTAAATTAGGAAATAATTTTGAAGGGGAAATTAAATAGTGTGTATTACAATATACCAGCAAGTACCCCAACACACAGTGGAGCTCGACATATTGAAGTTATTTTGCTCAGTTATCATTCTCTACTATCTATTAAGGTTAATTAGTTTTCCTCTCCTGCTCTCTTTTTTAAACTATCTCAGCTTTTCTTATCCCACCCCCACATTTCCGTTTTTAAGCTTTTTCTTCTTGAGTAATGGAGTCCCTTTTTCTTTGTCTAATTCTCCTGCTTCGGAATCTCTGTCCTACCATCATGATTGTGGCCTTACGCTGCGCGAAACTTTTGCCTTCTCTCTTTCATACTTTTGCCTTCTCTCTTTCATACTTTTGCCTTCTCTCTTTCATACTTTTGCCTTCTCTCTTTCATACTTTTGCCTTCCCTTAGTCTATTCCACCCACTTTTTAGTAACAATTAATCACTCTCTACTGAATGTGATGACTCTTTACCCATTGAGGTAAGGACGATGCTTGGCCAGACTGTTTAAGCTCATGGATTATTCATGAATACACACACACGGTCGTTGTCGTTCATCATTGTTATTTGGCACACAAGTGTATTATTCAGGGGTTCATTTAGAAATCAATTTAAGAGTGGACGAGGTTGAGTTTGTGCTATCTAAAGGGTGTCACACGGTTCATGCAGAACTAAGATGAGAAAAGAGACGGGCACGATTTAAGCATTTCCCTTCACCTTAAATATTCACTTTTTAACTTCGCATTTTGCTTACGAAATTTTAAGAATATTTCAAGAAGGGTGAAATGGCTTCAAGGGGGGGGGCAAGCGTCTCCCTTGCTCCCCCCCTAAATGAACCCCTGTTATTATATAGATGTTAGTAAATTTTCAAAATTTTAATGAACAAGAGAGGTATTTGTGAAGTATTATACTATTTTAACCCACATGGCTGAGGGTAGTCTTGTAATAGACTGAAAGAACGTGTGACGAACAGTTGATTGTAACTTTGAGCTGACATTTTGAAGCTGATTGAATCATTGATGTGTGTCTTATGCAGAATTATTTTGCTTTGGGTTAAGAGACAGGTGCTGTGTGTTTACTTAGCCACACCACACCCTTTCTCTAAACATTCTACTGTGGTGCACATGCTTGTATGAGACTGTATATTTGCATTGATCGATGTTTCTTGCATGATTTTATGATCGTAATATTCATAGAAGCTGTTCTATATTTTCCCCAATATTCGAGGCAGGGTTGGAGATCCTAGGTTTAACCCCCTCAGTATTCTGTAGCTTAAGTTGTGCTGAAATAGCAGCTAGCATAAGGCAACTGTATGGGTGCACAATTTATGCTATTATCCAATTATTTGCATAGGCCGCAACAACTAGTGGAGTGAGATGATTTAAAATCTAAACTGCTGGAGATGTTAATGCATATGACATCAGAGGCGGAAGAAGCGCTGAAGGAATCTCATCAATGAAATATCCTTATTGGAAGTGGCAGTATTAAAAGTATGTAAATGATTGGTTTGAGGGAACCTCCGGGTTAATGTATAAGCTTAGGATTTTACTTTAACTTTTTCCTGCTTGTTATCTGATTAACCTTTACTTTTTTCTGCATGTGCCCTTACCATGATACTGCTGGTTCCCCTTTACCATTTTCTGCTGGTTACCATGTTTCTGCTGGTTACCATTTACCTACTAGTTTTGTGAATTCCCTGTATTGTGATACTCGTGCATAATTAAGAATAGGAGAATCCTAACAATGTATGTGTGGAATACCATGTGGAAACTTTTCTAAAAAACACCACAGTGTCCCTTTACCTTATTCCTGCTGGTTACCCATTACCTACTATATGCTGGGTAAAGCAAGAGTATGGACTGGGTAAAGGGAGAGTATGGACTGTGTATAAGGAGAGTATGGACTGTGTATAGGGAGAGTATGGACTGTGTACAGGGAGAGTATGGACTGTGTATAGGGAGAGTATGGACTGTGTATAGGGAAAGTATGTATTGGGTAAAGGGAGAGTATGGACTGTGTATAAGGAGAGTATGGACTGTGTATAAGGAGAGTATGGACTGTGTATAAGGAGAGTATGGACTGTGTATAAGGAGAGTATGGACTGTGTATAGGGAGAGTATGGACTGTGTATAGGGAGAGTATGGACTGTTTATAGGGAGAGTTTGGACTGTATAGTGAGAGTATGGACTGTGTATAGGGAGAGTTTGGACTGTATATAGGGAGAGTATGGACTGTGTATAGGGAGAGTATGGACTGTGTATAGGGAAAGTATGGACTGTGTATAGTGAAAGTATGGACTGTGTATAGTGAGAGTATGGACTGTGTATAGGGAGAGTATGTATTGGGTAAAGGGAGATTGTGGACTGTGTATGGCAAGAGTGTGGAGTGGGTAAAAGGTGAGTATGCTCTATCATAAATTGAGTAAAGTACAGTGACCATGAATTGGGTACAGTACAGTGACCATGAATTGGGTACAGTACAGTGACCATGAATTGGGTACAGTACAGTGACCATGAATTGGGTAAAGTACAGTGACAATGAATTGGGTAAAGTACAGTGACCATGAATTGGGTAAAGTACAGTGACTATGAATTGGGTACAGTACAGTGACCATGAATTGGGTAAAGTACAGTGACCATGAATTGGGTAAAGTACAGTGACCATGAATTGGGTAAAATACAGTGACCATGAAGTGGATAAAGTACAGTGACCATGAATTGGGTACAGTACAGTGACCATGAATTGGGTACAGTACAGTGACCATGAATTGGGTACAGTACAGTGACCATGAATTGGGTAAAATACAGTGACCATGAATTGGGTAAAGTACAGTGACCATGAATTGGGTACAGTACAGTGACCATGAATTGGGTAAAGTACAGTGACCATGAATTGGGTACAGTACAGTGACCATGAATTGGGTACAGTACAGTGACCATGAATTGGGTACAGTACAGTGACCATGAATTGGGTAAAATACAGTGACCATGAATTGGGTAAAGTACAGTGACCATGAATTGGGTACAGTACAGTGACCATGAATTGGGTAAAGTACAGTGACCATGAATTGGGTAAAGTACAGTGACAATGAATTGGGTAAAGTACAGTGACCATGAATTGGGTAAAGTACAGTGACAATGAATTGGGTAAAATACAGTGACCATGAAGTGGGTAAAGTACAGTGACCATGAATTGGGTAGAGTACAGTGACCATGAATTGGGTAAAATACAGTGACCATGAAGTGGGTAAAGTACAGTGACCATGAATTGGGTAGAGTACAGTGACCATGAATTGGGTAAAGTACAGTGACCATGAATTGGGTAAAATACAGTGACCATGAAGTGGGTAAAGTACAGTGACCATGAATTGGGTAAAGTACAGTGACCATGAATTGGGTAAAGTACAGTGACCATGAATTGGGTACAGTACAGTGACCATGAATTGGGTAAAGTACAGTGACCATGAATTGGGTAAAGTACAGTGACCATGAATTGGGTAAAGTACAGTGACCATGAATTTGGTAAAGTACAGTGACCGTAAAGTACAGTGATAATGAATTGGGTAAAGTACAGTGATAATGAATTGGGTAAAGTACAGTGACCATGAATTGGGTAAAGTACAATGACCATGAATTGAGTAAAGTACAGTGACCATGAATTGAGTAAAGTACAGTAACAGCAAGGATTAGGTAAAGTGTGACAGCTACGAGATTAGGTAAAGTAGGCCAGCAAGGATTAGGTGAAGTGCATCAGCAAAGGTTAGGTAAAGTGCCTAGCATGGATCAGGTAAAGTGTATTCAGCAACTTTAGCAAGGATTAGGTAAGGTGTCTGCAAGATTTAGATGAAGTGTGCAAGCAAGGATTAGGTAAAGTGCCTAGCATGGATCAGGTATAACAAGGATTAGGTAAAGTGGGTCAGCTAATCCTTGATGACGGTGTTGCTGACGCTCTTCACCTAATCCTTGCTGATACATAATCCATGCTGATGCACTTGACCTAAAGACCCTTTGGCATAACAAGATAATTTGAACATTTTGGTAAAGGGTCATTACCATGTGCACGGCTTATTTGAGGTGTGCGAGTAAATTGGTGCAGAAGCAATAACAAGTACTGGGCCCTGGCCTTCATTTAGATAGTCCATAAAGGTGCAAGTTTTCAACAATCAGGGGGCGAAACTTTTTTCTATTGCATTGAAAAATAAAGCAAATATACTACTTTACCCAATCCTTGGTGGTGAACTTTACCTAATCCTGACTGACACACTTTACCTAATCCATATAGATTATGCTGCAAATAAACCTAGCTACGATAGATTTTCTGCTCGTGAAAATTTCATATTATGGTGTAGGAGATTTTTGAGAGTTTATTTCTCTTTCTGAAGAGCATGGGAACTCTAAATTTAATACAAGTCAGTCCTTGAATACTACTTACTCTACAATACAACTTTCAGGTATTGTAGGGCAGAAATTACTATAATCTGCAGGTTCTAACTGAGAAAAGTGGTGATCCTCTGGGGGGGTGGGGGGGGGGGTTAGAAGGGACTCTTTTCCCTATGCTACGTACTTTTAAAGTTCACATTTGCTACCCATCAGAGTTCTGACTACTCTGACAAAGTTGAAAATAGTCCTACAAAGTTGAAACTAGTCCATTGTAGAGAATCTGTGCTCCCTTGAAAGCATCAATTGAATAGGCTATTTATTTTATCGTCTTTGTTGTAATAGAAGGGAAAGTGATTTTTTTCGTTTTATACTCCTATTCGCTCATTGTATACCTAATTGATAGACTACCCGTTACCTAATTTGTGCCGACATCCTATAGATAATTTGTGCTGACACCCTTTACCTGGTTTATGCTGATACCCTTATGTGTTATGCCGATACTTTTCAGGTGCCTTTACCCAATCACACTGACACCCTTGGTCTGATACTTGCCCGTTTTGTTTATACTGATTTATTCTGATATAAATTATATTTATACCAAGTAGCTTTTAGACTCCTCAATATCCTTTTCTTCAATAATTGGAATTACGTGTGAGAAAAAATTCTAGCTAGTGCTGAATACAATAAGACTTTTTTTTGTAATAATGACAATAGGGTTGTTCATAACTCTTAATTTTCTGTATCTCAGAAGCCTTAGCTAACAATTTTCTGATTCCACTGTAAGAATTTTCTGATCAACTTTTCAGATACGTAGACAAATTGGCACAAATGAATAGAACTAATTAAAATATCTAACTCATAGCAAGACCTCCCAGATTATTTGTATTTATGACCTGTTGGGTAATGATATCTCTGTAATTTGATTTGTTGTTGTTGTTGTTTTTCATTGTAATAATGAAGTATGTTTTCTCTTATAGGCCAGAATGTAGAAACTGAGCCTAGTGATGAAGGTAAGGCAAATATTTGTGAATATTTTGCATTATATTAATTCTTACTGTTGTTTGTGTACATTAGATCAAGTGACCGAGTTTTTATTTGCGGATGAAGGCAATGAAGACAATTAGAGACTTAATTTAACAATTACCGCATTGCTTGTTTTATTTGTTTGTTTGTTTTGAAGCTATTTCCAATTAAAAATTCTGTTGAGTTGATTAACCAAGTTATCAAGTGGGTTACAACAGTGGTTTTCATGAAGTTGGCAAACTTATACAAGGGGGTTATCACAGAAGTTCCAGACCTGTCAGGGTGGTTACCAAGGCGTTGCAGATCAGTTATAGTGGTTACCAAGGCGTTGCAGATCAGTTATAGTGGTTACCTAGAAGTTACCAATCTGTTCAGGTAGTTACCAAATCGTAACAGACATGTCATGGAAGTTTCCAAAAAGTTGCAGACTTGTTAAAGTGGTTTCCAAAAAGTTGCGGACTTGTCAAAGTGGTTGCCAATGAGTTACACTCCAGGTTTGCAAGTTTGTTAACTGGCTTGTTAATTAGTGTCCGTTCCAAGAGTATACAAGCTAGTTACAAAAGTTGTTAACCATCTGCTAACCAAGTGTGAACTATTGGTTTACAAGCTAGTTTGCAATTTGTAAACTCTGGCTTTTGGCCTTGTGAATATTCCATCAACTGTAAAACTTGCACCACATGTAACACTAGTTTTTCAATACCTGATTACACGTTTTGAAATGTACTGCATGTACCATATTGTCTTTATAAGTTAAATGAAACAGTGTACATAACAACAGTTTATCCGTGCTTTTCTATTATCATACAACAAGTGGTACAAGTGGTACAATATGTTATACGGCACACAAATTAAGTTATACCTTGTAGTATTTAAAACAAAACTACTTCAACTTGTATATACTTGTATTTAATTTTGTAATTTTGACACTATAATAGGTGGTACGATTGGTAAATTCTGTAGTGCCGGTGTTACCTAGGGGGCTAGAGCTAGGGCAAGGGCTAAAGACTGCATTATCTTCTAACTCACAGTTTGTACCGCATGTGGTACTTGATGTGCCACCTATGTGAAGTAGTGTGTTTAATGCATAATCACTTATTAAGCCTGTATCAAATGTGTTACATCACGTACCACAAGGTGGTATGCCACAGAACAAAATTGCCTATTTTGAAAAAGCAATATTCCATTAAATGTAAAACTTGCACCACATGTAACACTAGTTTTTCAATTCTTGATTGCATGTTTTGAAATGAACTGCATGTACCATATTGTTTTTATAAGTTAAATGAAAAAGTATGTATAGTAACAGTTTATCCGTGCTAATCTAGTCTCATACAACAAGTGGTACAAGTGGTACAATATGTTATACGGCACACAAATTAAGTTATACCATGTAGTACTTAAAACAAAACAACTTATACTTGTATATACTTGTATTTAATTTTGTAATTTTGATAGTATAATAGGTGGTACGATTGGTAAATTCTGTAGTGCCGGTGTTACCTAGGGGCTAGAGCTAGGGCTAGGGCTAAAGACTTACATGTGTACTGTTTGTACAATTTCAAGTTTTTTTATGTTAGTAGTCAATATCATACTACAAGTGTTGCAAACTAGTTCTTGTGTACTACTCTAGGAACATCCTGCATTATCTTCTAACTCATAGTTTGTACCGCATGTGGTACTTGGTGTACCACCTATGCGAAGTAGTGTGTGTGATGCATAATCACTTGTAATGTATGTATGAGATGGGATACATCACGTACCACAAGGTGGTCCTAGAGCTAGGGCTAAAGACCTACATGTGTACCGTTTGTACAATTTCTAGTTTTTTATTGTTATTTATAGTCAATATCATACTACAAGTGTTGCAAGCTAGTTCGTGTACCACTGTAGGTACATTCGGCATTATCTTCTAACTCATAGTTTGTACCGCATGTGGTACTTGGTGTACCACCTTTGTAAAATAGTGTGTTTAGTGCATAATCACTAATAATGCTTGTATCAGACGGGATACAACACGTACCACAAGGTGGTCCTAGGGGGCTAGAGCTAGGGCTAGGGCTAAAGACTTACATGTGTACTGTTTGTACAATTTCAATTTTTTCTATTGTTACTTGTAGTCAATATCATACACAAGTGTTGCTAGCTAGTTCTCGTGTACCACTGTAGGTACATTCGGCATTATCTTCTAACTCACAGTTTTTACCGCATGTGGTACTTTGTGTACCACCTATGTGAAATAGTGTGTTTAATGCATAATCACTTATAATGCTTGTATCAGATGGGATACATCACGTACCACAAGGTAGAGCTAGGGCTAAAGACTTACATGTGTACCGTTTGTACAATTTCAAGTTTTATTTTGTTATTTGTAGTCAATATCATACTACAAGTGTTGCAAGCTAGTTCTCGTGTACCACTCTAGGTACATCCTGCATTATCTTCTAACTCATAGTTTGTACCGCATGTGGTACTTGGTGTACCACCTATGTGAAGTAGTGTGTGTGATGCATAATCACTTATTAAGCATGTATCAAATGAGTTACATCACGTACCACAAGGTGGTATGCCACAGAACAAAATTGCCTATTTTTAAAAAGCAATATTCCATCAACTGTAAAACTTGCACCACATTAAACACTAGTTTTTCAATACCTGATTGCACGTTTGGAAATGTACTGCATGTACCATATTGTTTTTATAAGTTAAATGAAAAAGTATATATAGTAACAGTTTATCCGTGCTAATCTAGTCTCATACAACGAGTGGTACAAGTGGTACAATATGTTATACGGCACACAAATTAAGTTATACCATGTAGTACTTAAAACAAAACAACTTATACTTGTATATACTTGTATTTAATTTTGTAATTTTGATAGTATAATAGGTGGTATGATTGGTAAATTCTGTAGTGCTGGTGTTACCTAGGGGCTAGAGCTAGGGCTAGGGCTAAAGACTTACATGTGTACTGTTTGTACAATTTCAAGTTTTTTTATGTTATTTGTAGTCAATATCATACTACAAGTGTTGCAAGCTAGTTCTCGTGTACCACGCTAGGTACATCCTGCATTATCTTCTAACTCATAGTTTGTACCGCATGTGGTACTTGGTGTACCACCTATGTGAAGTAGTGTGTTTAATGCATAATCACTTGTAATGTATGTATGAGAAGGGATACATCACGTACCACAAGGTGGTCCTAGAGCTAGGGCTAAAGACTTACATGTGTACCGTTTGTACAATTTCTAGTTTTTTATTGTTATTTATAGTCAATATCATACTTGCAAGCTAGTTTTCGTTTACCACTGTAGGTACATTCGGCATTATCATACATCACGTACCACAAGGTGGTCCTAGAGCTAGGGCTAAAGACTTACATGTGTACCGTTTGTACATTTACAAGTTTTTTATTGTTATTTATAGTCAATATCATACTACAAGTGTTGAAAGCTAGTTCTCATGTACCACTCTAGGTACATCCTGCAGCTCTATTTTGTAACAGTAGTGGTACATTTTTATAAGCAGCTCTGCTTTATGTAACAGCAGTGGTACATCTCTATAAACAGTTCTACTTTAAGTAACAGTAGTGGTACATCTCTATATATAGCTCTATTTTAAAGTTACGAAATATTGCTTCTTTTTTTTTCAAAATAGGCAATTTTGTTCTGTTGCATACCACCTTGTGGTACGTGATGTACCACTTCTGATACATGCATATTATCTGATTGTGCATTAAATATGCTTCTTCACATAGGTGGTAAACAAAGTACCACATGCGGTACAAACTATCAATTGAAAATAATGCAGGGTGTACCTAAAGTGGTACACGAGAACATACTGTTACATAGAGTAGAGCTAGTTATAGAGAAGTACCACTGCTGTTACATAGAGTACCGCTATTTTCAAGTAGTCGTTAACCGTCAGAACTAATCATACCAATTATTAGGACATATGTTCAATGTTTAATAGATAAAAAAAAGAATAAAACATATTGACTAGAGTGAACTGTTCTAGTTGAGAGCTTAAGTGAAATTATTCATCCACTGTTCATATAAAGTTTTGTCGAATTTCCCTGCAAAAGATCACAACAAATGATTATGACAAAGAGCAAACATAATGCACATGTATGGTTTACCTTCACTGAACAGGATATAGAGAAACAAATCCGAATATGTATCACTGAATATTTGAATTTCATGGTAGTCCACTATATGTTCATTCAGTATGTAATGGATCATAATAGATAATTGTTTCCAATCAGCATTCTCTCCAACCCACACGTCATTTTTTCTGTGATACATTTGTGAACTTCCATAGTTACCAAACAAAGACGACGTTACCTCAATTGATCTATCAAGGTCTATAAGTACTGCATGTCCACACTCATTAAAACATACATTTTCCAATCTAATGTCGAGGTGGGCATAACCTACTTCATGCAATTCTGTTATTGCTTCAACTAAATCATGTACAAATGTACATAGATCGGCACGTGCTTCTTCTTTAGTTGCTGGAATGTTCAAAGCTTTATATTTGAAATATATCATACCATCTATAGTCTTCATATCACATGGTTTGGAAGAATATTGGAAGGAACAGTCTGAAAGATGTAGTCGAATCAACGTCTGTATTTCTTTCGCTTCAAAGGCATGCTTGTAAACACACCCTTCATTAGAACACAGTATAACTATCGAATCCCCTGATCTCATCTGTTCTGCATCTTGACCGAACGTATGTTTCACAAATTCACGACTTAGTGGAAAGACAAGTTCTGTTGAAAACACATCATCGATGACAACATCTTGATTATGAAAAGCATCCCTAATTTCGGTATAGAATTCATCTTTTCTTAATGAAATACACTTTCTAATATAGGTTAACTTAGCATCGTTCCAAGAACAAACAACCTTTTTGAAATATCCAGGATTGACAGGAATGAAAAATCCACTAACTTCTGAAATAAGGACACCTTTGTTCTTATAGTACCGTAATTGATCAATTAATCCATACATCAACTTCATAATCGTGCTTTCTTCATTTCGACTGGATTCCACCTCAATTTGCACAAGTGGATAATTTTCACATTCAGAAACAATACCAACATCAAGCCTTTTATCTTTTGTGATCCAAGAGCTCTTTCCACCCATTTTTCGCAGTGAGATCCCCACCAACACCTTAGCTTTCAATCCAGAATTAGCATATTTCAAGTTCTTTCTCTTTAGCCATTCCATCACATCTTGACACAATTCGTTGCCGCTCTCTCCTCCGCCTGGAATGACATCATGTACTTCATACGGCAAAACTTTTGGATCGATTTCACGGGCAAACATAATAATGCCTAGTGGGTCAGAACTTGACTTGCTGCACGTGGTAGCATTTGGCGGCTTGGCATGGCTTGCATGTGTAGATTTATGATAAATGCGATTCGATCCACTAATACTTCTAAATGATATTTTACCAAGCCTTTCTCTTCCCTTCTGAAATACGAGGAAAGCAGTTAATAAAATGAATCACATCATTAAAACATACACTAAAGAAAGAGGAGATGTGACTGTAACTAACATGATTTAAAGGGTAAGAACAAAAATATAATTATCAATGTACTCTTGAGAGCTAAAAAAATTTCCACTTACTATTATAACTTCTTCGATACCACTTTCCATTGCATTCCACTCTCTCCAACAAAAATCCCAAAACACATTCACTTGTTGCTGTGGATCCTTTTCCAAATGTGCTGTGTAATCCAGGGGGGTTAATAGTATTGACTTGAAATAATTCAAAACAACAGCAACATTATTAATGAATGACAGTCTCTGGTCAATAGTAACCTGAACTCACCAAACTCTCCGTTCCTTGCTTTTGAGCCTCGCGGTTTCAACTCCCTTTGGGCGCAGGAGGACGGAATACTCTACCTCTATACAACCAAATCATTGATCAAAGAACACTTATGTTGTACATAAAAGTGGCGGATCCAGGAGTTTCCTGACAGGTTTCTGGCTATTTATCAAACTAAACCACAGTCTGATTCCTACGTCTTATTAACTGCTGCTTCCACATGATTTACTAGCTAAGGCAAGATTCAACAGCACCAGGATATAAAATTGTCATGCTTTTCTTTAGTTCAGCTCTTCTGAGGAGGAGGAGAAATCAGGCTAGTAAAGTTATATTGACACAGGAAATTAAATTCTTGCTCCTAATTTTACTTCCACCCCCTGTTACGAGACCCTCTCCTACTCTTTGTTTTAGACTGCTACTCCTACTCGGGTTCCTTAGTAGACCGAAAAGCCCTTTAAAATAAGCTGTCTTTTGGCATCAAAGTCAAGGATATTGGACGAACAACAACAAAGTTATGGTGGAAAATAAAATGTCATGAATAATAAAAAAAAAAAATCCCACCAAAAGCCTGTCCTCTCTGTGCCAGCTACCTTTGAGCCTTGTGGTTAAAACTTG
>WLWD01004815.1_pt1 | contig 22004 bp, 9 predicted proteins | sample 6712731 | NCBI WGS metagenome assembly WLWD01 (sample SAMN12718690, study PRJNA576275) | sponge metagenome | isolation source: marine sponge | host: Mycale hentscheli | place: New Zealand: South Island, Marlborough, Capsize Point | collected 2014-11-01
TATACATAGCAAGTCAGGAGGGCCATACTGAAGTGGCAAAAATATTGCTAGAGAATGGGGCACAGATAAATTTGCTGAATAAGAATGGATGCTCTGCTTTATACATAGCAAGTCAGAATGACCATACTGAAGTGGCAAGAATATTGCTAGAGAATGGGGCACAGATAGATTTGCTGAATAAGGATGAGTCTTTTGCTTTATACATAGCAAGTCAGGAGGGCCATACTGAAGTGGCAAAAATATTGCTAGAGAATGGGGCGCAGGTAGATTTGCAGGATAAGGATGGGTTTTTTGCTCTATACGTAGCAAGTCAAATGGGCCATACTGAAGTAGCAAAAATATTGCTAGAGAATGGGGCACAGGTAGATTTGCTGAATAAAAATGGATGCTCTGCTTTATCCATAGCAAGTCAGAATGGCCATACTGAAGTGTCAAAAATATTGCTAGAGAATGGGGCACAGGTAGATTTGCTGGATAAGGATGGATTCTCTGCTTTATACATAGCAAGTCAGAATGGCCATACTGAAGTGGCAAAAATATTGCTAGAGAATGGGGCACAGGTAGATTTGCTGGATAAGAATGGATGCTCTGCTTTATCCATAGCAAGTCAGAATGGCCATACTGAAGTGTCAAAAATATTGCTAGAGAATGGGGCACAGGTAGATTTGCTGGATAAGGATGGATTCTCTGCTTTATACATAGCAAGTCAGAATGGCCATACTGAAGTGGCAAAAATATTGCTAGAGAATGGGGCACGGGTAGATTTGCTGAATAAGGATGGGTTTTTTGCTTTATCCATTGCAAGTCAGAATGGCCATACTGAAGTGGCAAAAATATTGCTAGAGAATGGGGCACAGGTAGATTTGCTGAATAAGAATGGATTCTCTGCTTTATACATAACAAGTCAGAATGGCCATACTGAAGTGTCAAAAATATTGCTAGAGAATGGGGCACAGGTAGATTTGCTGAATAAGAATGGATTCTCTGCTTTATCCATAGCAAGTCAGAAGGGCCATACTGAATTGGTGAAAATATTGCTAGAGAATGGAGCTCAGGTAGATTTGCAGAATAAGAATGGGTGTCCAGCTTTAATTATAGCAAGTGAGAATGGCCATGCAGAAGTAGCAAAAGTATTGCTAGAGAATGGGGCACAGGTAGATTTGCTGAATAAGAATGGGTGTCCAGCTTTAATTATAGCAAGTGAGAATGGCCATGCAGAAGTAGCAAAAGTATTGCTAGAGAATGGGGCTCAGGTAGATTTGCTGAATAAGAATGGGTGTCCAGCTTTAATTATAGCAAGTGAGAATGGCCATGCTGAAGTGGCAAAAATATTGCTAGAGAATGGGGCTCAGGTAGATTTGCAGAATGTGCATGGGTCGTCTGCTGTAATGGTTGCAAGTCAGAGTGGACATGCTAATGTGGTCAAGTTACTGCTAGAGAATGGAGCTCAAATACATCTGAAAAAGGAAGTTCATTCTGTCGATGGAGCTCAAACAGGAATGCAAAACAAAGGTAAGTTGTCACTTTTAACTCTCTAATTTAGTATCATGAAGAAACTAGCTATATAGCTAATAATAAATGTTCTGTAATCTTTCGGTATAACATGCCCTATCTACAATAGCATTAGCTGAGCTTGATAATATAGAATCAAGCAGTTGAAGGTTACAGTATCATCTTTACAGTAAGACAAAAGCAATTGCTACAGGTACTTATCGGTAAAAAATATAAAACCAGGGCAGATTTAGGGGGGCTCGACTGGTGTCGTACGAGCCCCCCTTTTCAGAATGAGCCCTCATTTTTAGCTACTGTATTTCTTACCTGTAACTGGAAATAAAATTATAATAGCAATCACTTATTGTTCATCGTTGTTTTGCCTTGTAGCTACTCCAATAATAATTGCGATCTTCTTTTGAACGCACCTCTACTTATTGATATGCAGAGTCAGAATTTTTACTACTTGTGTCCTTATACAATATGGTAGACCAAGTTCGTATTATACCAAAGCAAAACAAGTCTGGAATTTATAAATTGGACAGAATTTAGTGGTTGTTGCTGCTCATTCAATTTTTTTCCTTCATGGTTGAATTTGACAATTATATAAATATACTTTCATCACTAGCTACAATCTCTTTGTACTTTCATTTTATCTCATGAATTAGTTTCTTTTCTTTTTTTCATGATTAAGCGTGCCTATTCACTAAGGGTTGGGAAATTGTGCTGGCATGAATCTGAGTGTGATAAGTGATTTCATAAATTCTAGCATATTATGCTAGCATGATTAGTGTAATTATGAGCATAATGAAGTAGCTAGTTTTTGGAAAAAAGTTATAATTAGTTTTTATTGTACAGTAACAATAGCAATTTAAGAGACTGTCTGTGGGACTTTTTAAATGAATCTATGAGCAGCTTACTAACTACCCTCTGTGTTGGTAGCTAGTTCTATTTGAAGATTCCAATATCAATTTCTGTATAGGAAATAAAATACTTTCAGATCCAGCACTGTTGCCCATTAGAATGCAGATCAACAACTCACATTACAAATGTGGCCATACCAGGATTCAGATTAGTCATTGCTAGCATAGCATACAAAAAAGGTGCATAATCCAAACCCTACTATTCTTTCTTTATTCTAGACATAAATACCTTTGTAAATTGGTATTGCTCTTAGTTTTAATTTTTTCCTTCCTGATTTTAGCAGTTGATTCATTTCCGGATGGTCACATTATAATGCTAATTATTGTGTGAATGAATATTAGAATATATAATTAGTCTTATAGGAAATACAATATAGCCAACATTTCTCCATAAGTAGTTATAGCTATTTCACCCCTTGAAAATTCCCCCCTCTTAACAACTCCTTAATCCGCCCCTGAAAACATTATGTATTTGGTATCTATGAACTATAAATTAATGAAGAAAGTTCACTGTGTGTTGCAAATATAAAATAAACTAAGTTTAGAACAACACTGAAAATTTTGGATTATTTATTACATAATACATTAAATATCAAAAACATTTCAATTCATTACTAACATTCTGTTTTATTTTCAAATATTCTCTTTACGGTAGATTTAGCTGTCAATAAAGCAAATTTGTATTATGGTTATGTAGATAATGAAAGTAAAAAGAAAGTAATACAATTAAAAGAAGAGGATAAAACAAAAGAGACAGCTGAAAGCAAAAGGAAGAAGCTACAGATGATCACTGACAGTGAACAAAGCAGACAAACCCAGGAGGCAGAAAGAAGAGCTGAAGAGGCAGAAAATAGAGCTTCAGAATCCGACAGAAAATTTGAAGAGGCGGTCAGAAGGGCAGAAAAGGCAGAAAGAAGGGCAGATGAGGCAGACGGAAGGGCCAAGGAGGCAGGCAGAAGGGCAGAGGAGGAAGAAAGAAGAGCTGAGGATGAGCATAGAAGGGCAGATGAGGCAGATGGAAGGGCCAAGGAGACAGGCAGAAGGGCAGACGAGGCAGGAAGAAGGGCAGACGAGGCAGGTAGAAGGGCTGAAGAGGGAGAAAGAAGAGCTGAGGATGAACATAGAAGAGCAGAGGAGGCAGAGAGTAGGGCTGAAGAGGGAGAAAGAAGAGCTGAGGAAGGAAGTCAAATAGCAGAGGAGGCTAATAGAATGGCTGAGGAAGAATGCAGAAGAGCTGAGGAGGCAATTACAAGAATTGATCTACTTAGAAAGGCCTATGATGAGCAGTGGGTTGTAAGAAGGGAAGATATAGAGTTGACTGGTCCTGAAATAGGCAGAGGTGGGTGGGCAACAGTGAGTGTCGCCAAGTTTAGAGGAGCACAAGTAGCAGTCAAAAGAATCCACAACCAGATAGTTAGCCGACACAATGAGGATTTGTTTCGCAGAGAAATGCAAATGGCAGCCAGGCTACGTCATCCTAACTTAGTTCTGTTCATTGGAGCTACACTTCAGGGAGATATGATGATTCTTATGATGAATATTTTGGTCCTAAAATTGTGAAACATATAAGTCTTGACATAGTCAAAGCTTTAAACTATCTCCACCAGATGAAGCCAGATCCTATGATCCATCGTGACATCAGCAGTGCTAATGTTCTCCTACAACCTTTACTGCCTCCTAAGTATTGGAAAGCTAAAGTAACTGATTACGGCTCAGTTAATATAGTTCGCCAGCTCCACACTGAGAATCCAGGAAGTCCTGCTTATTCAGCACCAGAGGCTGCGATTCCAAGCCAACAGACACCTAAAATGGACATCTACAGCTTCGGTGTCTTGATGTTGGAGATGCTCACTGGTGAACTGCGAGCACCAGAAAATCGTTCAAGTTTGTTCCACCAAGTCCATCATAGACAGCTACTTCGTGTCATTCAGAGGTGCTTGTCAGAGAGGCCAATGGACAGACCAAGTGCTGAGGATATCATGTCCGAATTGTTGTAGACGAACTTGTTTTCCCATGCTATAAAATGCTTAGCTATACTCTTTCTTTTATTTTTGTGTAAAGTTTCATATTATTATAAATAAAAATTCTTTGTGTTTTGTAATATAAATCATCATTTGTCAGTTTTAAAGTAGCTATTAGAATTTTTGTTCATCATGAAACATTGTCACTAATTTGTAATTTGATGCACTTATCTATTTATGATTGTTTTAAGTTTAATAAACTACGTTGTATTAAAACATTAAAGCTACAATTCAAGGACACAAATGAGAGTAACATTTAGTGTTGATATTGCAGATAGTAGATATGTATAGACATGTGATTATTTATTCTACAAAAGTTATCATAATATTTGTGTCAGGCTCAGGGTACCATGGGCATATATAACATGGTTTCAAGTAGTTGATGCCCATGCTACCTTTATCCTGTGTAGTTGAGCTGTGGTAAAGGCTGTACCCAGTGGACAGCTGCATCTCTTATAATCCACTGCATTTTTTTGGTAAGGAATCACCAAAATGATGTACAAAATCATTCATTCCATAGTTATTGTCCAGTAGCTACAATAGTTTGATGCTGCATTCTTTTATGAAACCACCTTCTTCAAATTCTCTCTTGCTGAATGACTGACTTGACTGATGAAGCACATAACATTGTAAATGCATGATTTTAATTACAGGACACTCACAAGACATTGTAAGAATCAGAGCAATTGACTCTTAGTTGTTAAATGTTTTATAAACACCTCACACACATTATCACCATTTCACACTTTTGATTGTAATCCTATTCTTCTGCTTCTCACGTACCTTCTGAAACTTTCACCTCTCCATATGCTCTGCGTTGTTTGTGTCTTTTTGGTCAGATGTATTATCATGTGTTTATCTGGTGATCTCATAGGCGGCTTATAATAAGGCTGGTCCTCTGAGATTATGAATAAAATTAACACAAACTAGGTTACTTGTTACAATTTGTGTGAACGTTTGTGCATTCATTTGATTGGTTAGTTCATAGATCGTTATCCTCTTATTTGTGATTGGTCAGTTTTTACATTTCTATTTCTTTTCTTTGTGACTCTATTGGCAGTCTATAAAAGGACTGACCAGGGACAGTCATAGACTCGGACATTCTGACACACTTTTCCCTCCATTATCCTATACATAAATTTTAGCATATTTGGGTGGATCTAGCCAAGAAACAGAGGGCCCAACAATTTAGTCAAAAATTAAAGAACTGCATTGTAGCTAGTTTTGTCAAACTTTATGAGTAGAATATTTGTGTAGAGATAACTTATGAATGCAGAACAATTTTTGCTGGTAGATGTTTAATGAGGTAATATATATATATGAGTTATAAAATATAGCAGAGATTGATATTGTATATGTATATTCAAAGCTAAACACACTGAGTCAACAAAATTACGAAAAAACAATTATGCACACAAAAAAAATAAAAATTCTAGAATGATCACATAAATTCAACAGTCATCACTCAGCCTAACTTGTAACTATTTCATTTATAGTATCCAAATAATTATAATTATTGAACATTAGGAATGTTCAGCTTCTGAACTAGCAGAGCTATTGGTGGAAGTCACAGAACTACTTCTCAAATCTGCAGGAAGAAATGTAAGCTGTTGAACTACAGCTTGAGTTTGTAGAACCAGGAACAGAGCAGGAAGAAGAAGTAATCCTTTGAGTAGAGCAAGAAGAAGCTGTACTAAAGCCATCACTAGCTGGAATGGAGTCAGTGGAAATGGGAACGGAAGAAGCAGAAGCAGGATAATAGTGAGCTGACACAGATGAAGAATCTGGTAAGGTGTTTATTAACTTCAAAGTTTCACTGCACTCTTTCTTGTGCTGTGGCCAATACTTGCTTTGACTACGATTGCAATACTGCACTGAAGCACACTTAGTGCACTTCTTTAAATTAGCTGATGTCTTTTGGCAAAAGGAACACTTTTCTAAAACATCCCTTTTAGCTGCTATTATAGTTTGTTGACAAACAGCTTTGTGTTTAGGCCAGTCTTTTTTCTGGCAACTAGAATCACAATATTGGACTTTCAAGCATCGACTACAAGTCTTCAAATTCTCAGATATTCCGCTGCAGTTGCTGCAATTCTCTTCATTAAGAGATGATTTCCTCTGTTCGGCTATAGCCTGGTTCCTCTGACATTCCTCCTCATGCTCTGGCATATGTTTAGCCAGACATTCTGAATTGCAGTAGCGAGCCTTGCCACACTGCTGGCATTCCTCAGACCATAAAAGCATTGAGTGGCAACAGCTACAATAATTCAATTCTGTTCCTGATTCTGAATTTTGAAATGCAAGTTTTTATGGCTCTGAATGTATACAACACTCTCCGAACAAAATAAGAAAACAAAAAAGCAAGCTGGAGTCATAATTAAGGTTTAAATGATTTGAATTTCCAATTTCTATGTTTATTTTTAAAAAATGCAGGAAATTTCTTACATACACTATCCAAATCTACAACAAATTATCAAAACTGTAGACAATTTCCTTCTTAGTTCCCAGAATATACAAATTACACTGTCAAAATGCAGGAGAGATTCTTCATATAATCATTACAATATACAAGAATGAGAGTATTACAAGCAAAATGTAGGAAGGATCGCTCATAGAGTTATTCAATATAAAAATAAGTGCATCAAAATGTTGGATATTTTTCTCATTGATACTCCAAATATGAAAATAATAGCAGCCATGTCTTTAAAAATACTTACCATAATTTTCATAAAGTAAAAAGGGTTCTGCAAATGCAGGCCATTTACCTCAATAAGATACCAAACTTAATGATAAAGTGAAAGAAATTATGATGAAGACAAAATACATAAAGGAGAGTATTAAAATGTAAGGAGTATCTCTGTCTGCTATTTGTTTGCAAGAAACCCACACATATGGTCACCATAAAACTTTTCATATTGGTTGTAGGAAATTTTCCTGCACCATGAAAGTTTGACGAAATATGTCCCTTTAGCATAAAATTTCCTGTACACACAAGAAAGATACACACTTTTGCAATATTTTTTGCAGGAAATTTTCCTGCACTCATTTTGCCAGAAAATTTCCCACATTATTTTTTGCATGAAAATTTCCTGCATTTAATTTGCCAGAAAATTTCCCGCTTTATCTTTTTGCAGGAAATTTTCCTGCATTTAATTTGCCAGAAAGTTTCCCGCTTTATCTTTTTGCAGGAAATTTTCCTGCACTTATTTTGCCAGAAAATGTCTTGCTTTTGTTTGCTAGAAATAAGCCATGGAAACACTTGAAGTGAGACAACTTGAAAGAATACTTTCCTTGGAGAGCTTTTTGAAGGGTTCCTCTAATCATCAATCTTTCTTTTTGGCCTTTTAACTTTCCCAACTCATATCTCCTTAAAACATCCTGCATTTTATGATAGACTGCAGCAGGCTGTAGTGCCATCTGTATGGCCTGCTCTATAATTGTTTGATTCTGTTAAATACAGCATATAATTAAACATAGATAGCAAAAAAAATGACCTTACAATTTGGGAAGTTGTCAATAAAGCCAAACATTCTTGCTGAAATGCAATATATTTTTTTGAGTGATATCTCTCCCTGGGTAAGTCAGTTTTACCGTCATCTGTCCATAGCAAAATGCACGAAATATAACTTTCAACAACATGCCGCCAGTTCTGCAAATCCAGTGGAACATTGAATACTGTTGAATTTGTTGTGCTGCTTTGCCAACATCATGGCCGCCATCCTTGGAATGTCATTTCCATATATTGCACATTTCCTACTGGCTATTTTGCGCGTTCCCATAGTATTAATATTCCTTATGGCGGCATGCCAATGCTGTACTCCTCCAATTACCTATTATGTTTATAATGTATACTTAACTTTAATAGCTTACTGAACGACTTTACCACATAAGTATAATTATGTCCATTTACAGCCTTGAATTCATTGGCACTGCATGATGCAATCACAAGTAGGGAATCAGTTAGTCTTCACGGTCAGTCTCCTCTTCTTTTAATACGTTCACTAAATAGTGTACAAACCATTCCTTTACCTCCCGACTTGGTAGTAATCAGAAGGCTCCTTCAGCAAATAAAATAAAAAATCGTACACACCTGCGATAAACAACAATCTGGCTACATGGTATTTCAGGGTAATAATAACGTCATGTAATTAGACATAAATACTATGTTGTCGTGACAACTACTTTACACAAAATGTTAAAATGTTATTCAACAGTTCATAATATTATCCCAATCTCCTATAACAAACACACCATTACTATAAACTGAAATAAGATCAATCTCTGAAGGAACTTTCTCCCAGAGAATGTAGTTGTGTAGGTACGGTGGGGATTCAGGGGGGGTTCTGTGAACCACCTTTTCAAAGTAATGATATTCACGAGTTTCAATATGTAGAAATTGAAGCCAGTCACATATTCTAAATTAGTTCAAGGGCATAATTAATTATATCCATGAGTGTTAGTACACAGTAATTAAAACAAGTCACATTTAATTTACAAGTCTTGGAAAATTGAAGAATCATAAAGGTCATTGCCCTAATAAAAGCAACAACCTTGAATATTTGTGTATAAATATATATGACTGACTGGCCTCATAATCTTCTTAGAGTAGCGAAAGTTATTTAGCAACGATCAGATTGATCAAAACATTGAAATTAAAATGGACCTCAGTATTTGGTAGCTGATACAATAGCTTAGATTGTACACAATATTCGATCGGGGCAGTAGTACATTGGGGGGGGGGGGGGGGGGGGGGGGCTTGTAGTGGAACTTTGAACTCTGTTTTATCATCATCATATATTGTTATAGCTACATATCATCTCAGCTTGAGAAAATACACCAATTAAAAAGGTTACGGCTCACTGTAGAGATATATTATTACACTGATGGAAATATCCTTTCAACATTTCAGCACAGAAGTACACATGCATACACACTATATACTGCATGCATCATGTACGAACACATTTATATACATCTCCAGGTAGAACCACTACACTGGGACAGGGGCTGAAATTTTCAAGAGGTTACACCATAAAAAAATAATAATAATAAACAAACTAGCAACACATGCAAGTCTTTTTAATTGTAAAGCCTTAGTTAATTAATTACCTGTGGCTAACATTCCATACCCCAGCCAACCAGCTGTTCTAGCTTGCCCTCTATTTACTCATTCAATTCCAAACACCCACCAAGTGACTTCACTCTTTTGCTGAGACCACCCATACTCTCTCTATATTAAGCACACATTTGTAATTTAAGTTATTGTTGTCAGCCTCGTTGCGTGGTAAGAGGTTGAGACATCAGTTGTATGTCATGTATTTAATTTTTTTCACTTGACTACTACTTACTACTTTTGCCTTCATCATCAAGTTTGGCTTAAAGCTTTCCAATTGATTAAGTAATTTAAAACTCTGTAGTCCTGGCAAATCTTGGAAAAAGAATATGATTTTGTTTTTAATGAGTGCATCACAGTCCAACCAGCTGCCAGGCACACATGAACTTTGTGGCTATTGTGGTTTATGAATTGGGTAATCCTGAATACAACTTGTGGGCTTGATAGCAAACCCTGGCAAAAAATAAAGTTTTCTCTCTTCCCTTTTCTCCACTAGGCTTCTCTGACTGGTAGCTTAGGCCTGGCACCAATCAGCAAAGACCTCTGATTTCATTAATAATAATTGTGATGCAGGACAATTAGGAACCATCACAGAGAAATAGTTGCATAAGTACCCAGTGACTAGTTCAAACCCATGAAACCTCAATTATCTGTGTCAATAGGAAGGTAACCCACAATGTGTAGTAGTTTCAGCAGCTTTGTTTAATTGGTACCAAAGAGTCAAAAGAATCTTCCTTATGCTTAGTATCATAGTATAAGACACAAACTGTTTACAAATTATTCCTCCCACTACACTCATTATTTCCTCCTTTCACAAATCTCATCCAGCATGATCAAATTTCAGTCAGCTCAACATCTACATAGTTATAGTGTGGTATATACATGTGCGTGTGTATGTGTATAAGAATGGGTATAGCATGTGTGCATGGATGTATATGTCAGTCTCCCAGAAGCCAGCCCGTGTATCTAGAGGATATCCAGCCCAGCAAAAAGGCAAGCAGTAGAAGTTAATGCTATGAGCACCAAAATAATAATTAAGTCCTAATTAATAAATGTGGTTTACTTGCATGGGGACACTACTTTAGCACAAATACACATCATGTAACTATTCATTGTACACTATTACCCTAAGAGATAAGTTGCTTTAATCAGAATTTTAGGTAACTATGGTTTGACAGACCTATTATATGTAAAAAATGATGCTGATTCCAAAAAAAGCAGTCTTATTGACCACAGGTAAGACAAAAAGCTATTTTTAGCACTTTTTTATGCCCATTTATTTGGTAAATTTCTCCTCACTCATAATTTCTGGCAACGAAAAGGTCTACCATCCACTTCTGCTGTATATTTGATAGCTATAGCACATATAGCAAATAGATGCACACATTTAACTAAAATCAATTTAAAATAAGGTAAAAATCAATTTTAGGTAAGGTATTGACTGTGCACATGGCAGTCTGTCCACATGACAACCTTGTACATGGCAGCTGTCAAGTAAGAAGGTAAGTGACTCTGTAATAGTTTAGTGGTAGAGATTGTAAGACTAATAGCTGGCCAACATTGGCCTAGCTGATCACTCTGGTCACTAGCTAGCTATAATCTTAACCTATGGTCACAGTGGTGAACTGATGTAATTATATTTTTGTTTGTTTGAAGATGGCTGATGAGGTAGCTTTGCAGTGTGTGTTACATGTGAATGGCGATGGAGAAAATGATGGAGATCCATTGACTAAGCAGACATGGGAAACTGCTAGGGAAGTAGCTCGAGCCAGAGAACGGTATCAAACAAGATCTAAATACCGTGCTATATGTCAATCAACTAACTTTGAAGCTGAGCCTATGTCTCATTATGGTTTCCACTCTAGCTGTTACAAAAAGTTTACAGCTTATCAGATACAGTCTAAAGATACGAAAAAATGTTCCAATGAGGATGCTGTTGAAACCAGATCCAAGGTGAAGGTGCCAGTAGTAACTACCTCTACTGTTGGTGTGCTTGAAAAAAGTGTATTTTCTGTAAAGGTCCAGTACGCAAACATTTCCCCAGTGGTTTTGAAACACTTTCTCCGTGTGAGACAAAGCAAGCACAAGAAAGTATCCTGAATTGTGCAAAGCAGCTTAAAGATAATGACTTTCTGCGTGAATATGGACACATTGACTTCATAGCTAAGGAAGCCATGTACCATAAAACATGCAGAGTGAGGTATATTTCTAAAGGGGCCAAAGTTCAGGGGAAAGAAGATAGTTTATCAAGCACAGTGAAACGAGAATCTGCTTTCTCTCAGTTACTCTCTCATATTGACTCTGAGATATTCTTTAAAAAAATTGGTTGATGTCAACCAGGTCTACATTGAATTCCTCATAAAAGAAGGGATAGAGGAGCCTACTCCTGATTCATACCACATTTTATCTAAACTCAAGGAACATTACGGTAACAAGCTTCAAGTTAACCAAGAGAGTAAGAAACAAGGGATTTATCTTTCATTGGAACAGAATGCTATCAAAAATGACATAAAGAATGTAGCATTATTCTTAAGGAGGAAGATCTGGAAGCTCCGTGAGAGTAAGCTGCAGAATCCAATATCAGTGGAAGTAATTCGGGATGGACAGTGTTCAAGTATACCCGCTGAATTGTCAGAATTTTATAGGATTTTGTACACTGGCTCTAAAGATGAAGGTAATCAAAGAGTAGAGCGATACGTTAAATCATCAGCTGAAGATGATATCTACAAAACAACTCGTGGGGAAGTGAAGCCATCAAAGCATATGCTACTAGGCATGGGTCTCAAAGGTATTACTGGTTCCAGAAAAGTTCAGGAAATTGTTAATCATTTTGGTCACTGCATAGGATATCATACTGCAGAAGAATTTGAGACTCAAATTGCTGCCAAAATTGTTGAAAAGAGAAAAGTTCTTCCTGATGGTCTGGAAGAAAGAAGAGGCCTAAGCACTATCTCTGCTTGGGACAACTATGATGAATCAATGCATCATGATACACAGGGCATATGCATCCAAAATGAACCCACCTCAGCAGCAATCATGTCAGAAGCAGTATCTTCTATCATGTCAACAGCTGTTCCCACAAAAAAGAGAAGCCTTGAACTACCAAATAATGAATTTGAACCTGTGTGAGAAAGAAACCAAAGATTTCAAGGTTTAGTTTTGCTAGAAAAACAAAGAGGAAGCTTGCAAACTACAAAACTGCTATTGAAAGAGATGTTGCATGGACAATATCTTGCAAAACAGACAAGCAAACACCAATGTGTTCTGGATGGAACTCTACTATAACCAAAGATGATTTACCAGCCCAGAAGATTGGCTACTTGGCCAACATTGGAGCTCCTCCAACACGACATGATGTAATTAATGAAACTCTGAAGAGAAATTAACTCTTGCTCAAGAGTGTAGGGAAGAGTTTATTGCAACAACTTATGACCTGGCAATAGCCAAGCCAGCTTCCCAGTTGCAAGATATTATGCAACCTAAATATGACAGTGTCTTTATTTGCTTTGGAGCTTTTCACATCATGTTCCGATATCTTCAGCAGTGGGTTGCCTCATTGATGGGTCTGGAGCTGCTCATGTATTTTAATGGAAAGTGGTGCTCTTTCCAAGTGTTCTTTTAATGCCTTTATATCAGGAAAACACTACAACCAAGCAAGAAGAATGCATGTACTCCTAGCAACTGCATTGCAAATCAAGCACATGGAATTATACTTGCAACTGCAAGAGGAAAATGAAGGCTATGTGCATTTATTGAAATCTTGAAGAATCTTCAAGCATCACCTTCTCCTGAGAAAATGAAAAATTTAGAAATGACTGGTGAGTACAAAGCATTTATGGCATCCTATGAAGTTTTCTGTGATGCTACAAGAAGTGGAAAACATGGTGTTAATGCTCAGTTTTGGAGACACTACATAGACATGGTGGATATGTACATGTTATTCAGTAGAGAGCTGTACGAACAAATGATGTGGATCTTTTTGTCTTCATGCTTGGGGAAATGATTGGCATTTTCTTTGCTGCAAATTGCCACAATTATTCACGTTATATGTGCTTGTATTATCTCCGACTCTTGAATATGGACATCACTCATCCTGGCATCAAGCAACAACTTGAACAAGGTGGTTTGTCTGTGAGATTGTCATCCAATTCTTTTGCCAGACAACCTGTTGATCAAGCACTAGAGAGTACGATCAATGCTGATGCAGCTTCACGGCATACAGGAATCACTGCTTTTCATCAAAGTCAAGGAGCAACCAGACGCTGGACAGTAACTAGATCAGCTAGAAGCACTATTGTTAGGCATCTGTTTGAAAAAGCAGGAATAACAAAGAGCACAAATCCAAGTCATGAGCTACGAAAGTCAAAGATAAGTAAATTTCAAGGAGACTTAGAGAACATTTCCAAAATGATAACAGCTACTATGAATCCTTTTTCTGACTCCTTGATTGACAACACTTATCTGTACTGCTTAGCAGATGGGAAGCAAATGCCAGAAGAAGTAAAGCATGACATGTTAAACATCTCTATTTTGGGCAGGGAGTGGAAAGATGAGTTCCTTCAGGAATGCTTTAAGGATATTACTAGGTTTGACAAACCAATAAAAAGAAGAAACTTAAAATCTTTTGCCAGTGTTGCGATTAAAAGCAGAGTAAAATGCAAGAATGAAAAGATTGTTGAGCTGAAGACCACACGAGATTTGATGGGTAAATTACTCTATCTTGCTTGCACCAGAAAAATTGAGCTTAAGGAAGTATTTTGTTTTCCACTCACCCCAGTTCCCCTCTCTTTAGCCAGTATATATGGCAGTATAAAGAAGACACCAAAGTACAAGCTCTCCAAATACCTTGAAGAGTTGATTCAACACAAGGAGCCGACAGTGATTGATGCACTTTTTTATGATGCCATGTTTATAGTCCAGTCACTGCCTTCTAATCTGCCTCTCAATTTTGGAAGTGTGGCACGGTTGGTGTTGAAGATCATATGCAATACAGAGGCAAATGAGGTTCACTTTGTCTGTGACAGCTACAATGTGAAAAGCATAAAGAATGCTGAACAACAGTCCAGGGTTACGAATGATGCATCTTATCACATCACGGTACAGATCAGTTGCGGCCAAAAGACTTCAGGCATGCTTTGAGATCTCAAAATTTTAAAACTTCATTTATCAATTTTTTGATGGAGGAATGGAAGAATAATAAGTATTCATCTACCATAAGGCAGAAAAGAATTTTTTTTGCACATGAGAAAAGATGTCTTCAGTACAAAACATCACTTGATGGAATTGTAGAATGCAATGAGGCACCAGAATATGTATGCTCCCATGTAGAGGCAGATACCCGCTTGGTGTACCATCTCAGTGTACTATCAAGATAACACCTGGACAGAATGTTGTTGTACGTTCTACAGATACAGATGTTTCATGGTCATTCTTCTCTATCATGCTGTACAACTAACAGCCAATGTGTGGATGGATCTTGGACATTCAAGTGAAAACACAAGTAGATATGTTCATATCACTGAACTATCGCCACCTTGGTCCAATTCAATGCAAGGCATTGCGAGGTTATCATGCTCTAACTGGATGTGATTACACATCTTCCTTCTTCAGGAAGGGAAAGGTGAGCCCACTGAAGACAGCAATAAAGTGTGTTGTTCATCTTGAAGGTCTAGGAAATATTGGTGAGAAGGCTACCTTTACTGACAATCAGAACCTTGTGGAGAAATATATGTGTTCCCATGGTCAAGGATCATTATTATCAGTGAAATGCAAGAGTTAATATATTCCTAAAGAAATACAAATCAAATCAACTGGAATGAATAAAAGGAATTAATGCAAGAATGCTTCCACCTTGCAATGATGTTCTAGTGCAAAAACTGGCTCGGTGCAACTATGTTGCGTACCTGTGGAAGCATGACAGCGACGATAATGAAAATGATACTGAGGACGTTTCTGATGATGAGAACGACAGCGATAACGATTACATTGCCTAATACGTTTTTTATATCGACTAGAAGTAATGTACTTACCTTTGTCAAACCACATAATTTACTTTTTTTTTACTATAAGTGATAAACGGTGTAATAAAAAGGCCATAAGTGGCTTTTTGTCCAATTTACCTAATATGGGCATAAAATGTGCCAAAAATAGCTTTTTGTCTTACCTGTGGTCAATAAGACTGCTTTTTTTTTAATCAGCAGTATTTTTTACATATAATAGGTATGTCAAACCATAATTACCTAAAATTCTGATTAAAGCCTCATATCTCCTAGAATATATCCCAAGCACATGCAACCCAAACAAACATACATACACAATAGACCCACAATGGCTATAAAAAAAATTAGTATGATTAGGTTGTGATCATAAAGCTTATATCAATTATAATAATAAGATCAAAAATAAAGCTTCCATCATTGGTTGGCTTCCTTGATTTAGCGCTACTCAATTCAAGTCAGGTCAAACAGCAATTGGCAAGTTTTCTGTCAATGCATGGTAAGGTCAAGATCCAAGGTATAAAAATAGAAAAAATTATTTCCCAATTGCTTTGCATATGCATTCCCATTCTACTAAGAAATACACTTAATACCCTACTATCCTGACAACAATCTAAATAGCTACTATACATGCTTGTCAATGATACCACAAAAACGAATCAATCATAATCAATTAAAAAAAAGAACACATGATATCTCACCTATTTGACATGGAATTTTTTCTTCTAGATCACGATTTTGCTCTTTATACCCTTTCTTGGTCATCTTAGCATTAGGTGGATCAATAGCTTCAGCAGTACTTCTGCATCTCTTCCTTCCTTGTGAAGAGGCTGGATCGTTAGACAAAATTGATGTGTCTCCATCTGTGGCTTCATTGTCTTTGAAGATAAACTGGCACAAAAGGTCATCACATCAGAAAGATAAGGAGCCATTTCCGCACAGAAATCATTAGCATCCTTTGTAAAGTTGGCAAGTCGGCAATTAAAACTATATTTATTGCTCCCATCATTGTCATGACCTTTACACTGAGGAAACAAATTATTAAACAAAATGTTGATGGTGGTAGCTTGCTAGAAACACACAGACATTATGCTAGCTATGTCGCACCACAAAAACTCCAAATTGTGGAAGCCTAACTAATCAATGTAGGCAGCTAAAATGGTAGTATTATAGAATGACTGTTAAAATACTCACGTTTATGACATCTGCACTCCTAACAGATGCATGTACAACAGGTCCACTGGAAACACCATTGGTTAACTTCATTCGACTTCCTTTTTTCCAAAGAAAAACTTGTTTGTCTTGTGTGAAGAAAGTCAAATGCCAAGGTTTTGAAGAAACATTAACACATTCTAAGCTGCAATGCTCACTGCCTGAATTGAAGCCATTTTACTGAACACTGAATTCTATTGGCTACAGGCTATAAAAAAATCACATGGTGTTAATTACTTCCTGAGCTTCCAGCAAGCTCATTGGACAATAGGCAAAATTCAAATTCTTGAATGGAGTTCAAGATGGAAGTTGATGGATGCTTATTGTTTAGTTCTGATTGCAGCAATGGTTCTTCAGCTTGTGGCCTGGAGATGCTTCCCTTATTGACTAACCCCACAAGGAACAGAACAAGAGGTAATATGTTTTAGTTGTATTGGTTCAGATAGCTAGCTAGTTTTGTAATTTATAGTGTCATTATTTTTTAGCTATGAGTTTGTGTAACTTCTGAATATTGCATAGTAGCCCAAATCTTGTGCTATCATCAGTGTGTAGCTAAAGGGCTTTACAATAATTTCAGGCATTTTTTAAAAACAAAAATACCCCACATTGTCAACAACCCCAAAGTGATGGCTGGTGCTTACAGGCTGGAAATACATATCACTGGAGTTAAAGTTCATGGCCGATTCACTATGATGTTCATAGACAGTGGACAATTTAACCATGACAGTGGACAATTTAACCATGACTCCAATCTGACTGTGGAAGTTTTATTACGAGTATTTTATCAGTTGAAGGTAAGAATTCTATCAATATGATGTAAAGTGATTCATAGTGATGTAAAAATATAAGCTGCAGGATGGATTACCAGAAATGCTGTATATTCAGATGGATAACACTTGTCATGACAGTAAGAACAAGTTTACACTCACACATGCGGCTATATTGGTTGAAGTGGGAGTGTTCAGAAAAAGGTATTTAGGATTTGATTTGACTGATCCCAGGTTGATATAGATATTTATGTGTGTAAGTGAAGTTTGGATTCCTACCAGTTGGATATACTCATGAGGATATAGACCAAACATTTTCATGCATATCTCGAACACTGCAACATCGCAATGCACTGACTATTCCAGGTCACCTAACCTAGCAAAGTTATAAGCTACATGAAACTGTACACTTTTCCTTGTTTTGTTTCTTCCAGATCTTTGTCAAAGTATAGTAGTTTCTTTCTCACCACCTCCTACAAGTGGTGGTTTTGGATTCTGTAACTGATGTCAAGGATTGGATGTCAGATCAAACTCCTCTACTCCATGACCATCTTAAGGCACAGCAATTCAAGTTTCAATGTAATGAATCAGGAGAGTGTGTCATGTTTTATAAAGAATGGAGTACCGTCCCATTCTGATTGCCTCAAAGTGGGCTGCTTTTCTTCCCAATGGCAACACTTTTCCCAGCAAGTTGCCATTGATGGTGGCACCCTACGATATCCTGACAATTTGAAATTATTGGAAAATACTTTGAAATGGATTAAAGATATTTAAGTAAAGCAACTGTCAATGCCTCTACCTGGTGAACTAACTGGCTTGAACATGCTCATCAGCTCAGTCAGAAGACAAAATCTCAGCCAATAAAAGGTGAAAGTGCTTGAATCATTTAAGATTAAAATTACAAGATTATAATATTTATATAAAATTATATTTGTAGGTATCAACTATTAAGAACAGCTAATTGATGGCGTAGAGAGCTCAAAACAGATTCCAGTTTTCATCGACACAGCTTCAACTGCAGAAATACATTTGAAAAATTGCTGGAATTTTCCAAAATGTAGGAAACATTTCTACATTTTTAAAATGTAGGAACAATTCAGCTTTTGACAACTGCAGAAACTTACTTGAAAATGCTGGAAATATTCCTGCATCCAAAATGTAGGAAACATTCCGCATTTTTAAAATGCAGGAACAATTCAGCTTTTGACAACTGCAGAAACTTACTTGAAAATGCTTGAAATATTCCTGCATCCAAAATGTAGGAAACATTTCTGCATTTTTAAAATGCAGGAACAATTCAGCTTTTGGCAACTGCAGAAACACATTGGAAAAATGTAGGAAATATTCCTGCATTTCCAAAATGTAGAAACATTTCTAAAATGTAGGAATAATTCAGTTTTTGACAACTGCAGAAATACATTTGAATAATGCTAGAAATATTCCTGCATTTCCAAAATGTAGGAAACATTTCTACATTTTTAAAATGTAGGAACAATTCAAGCTTTTGACAGCTGCAGAAACACATTTGAAAATGCTGGAAATATTCCTGCATTTCCAAAATGTAGGAAACATTATACATTTTTAAAATGTAGGAACAATTCAAGCTTTTGACAGCTGCAGAAACACATTTGAAAATGCTGGAAATGTTCCTGCATTTCCAAAATGTAGGAAACATTGCTACATTTTTAAAATGTAGGAACAATTCAGCTTTTGACAACTGCAGAAACTTACTTGAAATGCTGGAAATATTCCTGCATCCAAAATGTAGGAAACATTTCTGCATTTTTAAAATGCAGGAACAATTCAGCTTTTGACAACTGCAGAAACACATTGGAAAAATGTAGGAAATTTCCTGCATTTCCAAAATGTAGGAAACATTTCTACATTTTTTAAAAATGTAGGAACAATTCAGCTTTTGACAACTGCAGAAACACATTTGAATAATGCTAGAAATATTCCTGCATTTCCAAAATGTAGGAAACATTTCTACATTTTTAAAATGTAGTAACAATTCAGCTTTTGACAACTTCAGAAACACATTTGAATAATGCTAGAAATATTCCTGCATTTCCAAAATGTAGGAAACATTTCTACATTTTTAAAATGTAGAAACAATTCAGCTTTTGACAACTGCAGAAACACATTTGAAACTGCTGGAAATATTCCTACATTTAGCATCTTTTTTTCTTTTCTTATTTACTTCGGAGGATGTTATATTATGTTTCATATCATTTAAGCATTGCTTTAAGTCTGATGAATTTTAAATTAAAAACCTGATTTTGACTAATGTAAATACACCCTAAAAATCATATTTATATGAATGCATACCTTTATTCCAGGTTTATCTTTCCAGTATTCAAACAAAAAGATAAGACGAGATATTAGTTCTCTGTACATAAGTGGTAACTTCTAAAGGAATAGTAATAGCAGAAAATGAAGATGGCAACATCAACAATAAAAACAGTCGTTTAATATCTAAATTGCTTAGATTACTATAATTAAATCTCTAACACGTCAACAGTATACTAGATAGTTAAAAAATATAGTAAAACATCTACAAATTTTATTTCCACTAAATTACTCTTTGTAACAGCCCCAATAATTCCGTGAGTGTTTACAAGTTATTGAGTGCATTGGTTCCTGTGGCTATACAGTCTTCATGCTAGTTATGCCTGTGATGCTTATTCTTTTGTTGTTGTTTTCTGCACAATCCAACTATGTATAGTGAGGTAGCTGAGCCATGTGGTTAACCACGCACCCTTTATGTACATAATTGCTGCACTGAATGAATATAATTGTGAGACAAGTTTAAAATGCAGTATATTCTAAATGCAAAACCTGATCTTTTTTAATTCAAAATAGACAAGAGCAAATGAAGCAACTGAGAATTCACAATGATATTACGTGTATTCTCTAATTGCCTTTAATAATGAATAGTTCTAAAGGAATTCTAACATGTTAATTAACCATGTCTTCACACAATGTGGCAAGCAGATCATTTGATTATTGAATGCTCCATGTAGCACGCTTGTAGCGAGTAAAATCTATTGAAATCGTATTAGAAATGATTAATAATTATAAATATTTTGAAAATATTTAAAGCGCTTGTAGAGTAGTTCTCTTATTGGCGAGCGAGCGTAGCGAGCGAGACACTTACAGGGGTAACACAATTGAAAATCGGGGATGTTTGTTTATTTATTTATTTGTATATATGTTTGGACGTACGTATGTAATTAAACGCGCGCGCGGGGAACTTTTTTTCTCCAAAAAACACGGCTTTTTAGGCTTGACCCCAGTAAATTATGAAAATACAGCATTAAGCAAGCCTTACTTTATACTTAAAGCTCCAAAGTGTGAGAAAATTTCTGCGAAAACACTTGCTTTTCAAGAAACAAAAACTTGATTCGACCGGTTACTATGGCATTGAAGACCCTTTTCCAGACTTAATTTCAAAACTTCGCCGTTTTAGGGGGGATACGGAGCTAAAATTACAAATAATAACACTGGTTTATTTTTTTATCGTAGCTGAGAGCTTGTTCAAGAGTTACTGGTAATTGAGATTATCAGAATGGCAGATGTTTGATACTACAAAAGTTACCATTAATCAGGTAAGAGAGTGATTTTGTATTTGTTTGCTGAAATAAAGTCATAACGGCTATTATAGTTTTTGCATGAACTAAGCTAAAACATAGTAACAATACTTAGTTTTATGTTACCTAACTATCAGGCTCGCTCGCCATTTGTGCTCAAGCACACCACTAGTTAATTGGCGAGCGAGGCGTAGCGAGCGAGACACTTACAGGGGTAACACAATCGAAAATCGGGGATGTCAGTTTATTTATTGGCGAGCGAGCGTAGCGAGCGAGACACTTACAGGGGTAACACAATTGAAAATCGGGGATGTTTGTTTATTTATTGGCGAGCGAGCGAAGCGAAGCGAGACAGTATTAGGGGTGGATAATGTAAAATCGGGTATATGTTATATGTATATATGTATGTGGGATGGTACGTATGCCCTTTAAACGCGCGCGCGGGGAACTCTTTTCTCCTAAAAACACGGCTTTTAAGGCTTGACCCAGTTCATTCTGAAACTACAGCATTAAGCAAACCTTACTTTATACTTAAGCTCCAAAGTGTGAGAAAATTCCTGCGAAAATACTTGCTTTTCAAGAAACAAAAAGTTGATTCGACCGGTTACTATGACATTGAAGACCCTTTTCCAGACTCAATTTCAAAACTTCGCCGTTTTATGGGGGGGATACGGAGTGTCGGTTGTTGGTTGTCAAGAGCCGTTGGTAGTCAGAATGCCGTAGTATTAATGCTAAGGAAGCTACTACTTCTGAGGGAAGCTGAGGTAAGTAAGTAATTCCATATTTGTTAGCTAAATTTGCAAAATTGACTCTGGCCTTTCTTTTTTGTAGCTAAGAGCTTGTCAACAGTGACTGGTAAATTCAAATAGTCAGATTGGCTCAAATTTGGTA
>WLWD01004398.1_pt1 | contig 22003 bp, 13 predicted proteins | sample 6712731 | NCBI WGS metagenome assembly WLWD01 (sample SAMN12718690, study PRJNA576275) | sponge metagenome | isolation source: marine sponge | host: Mycale hentscheli | place: New Zealand: South Island, Marlborough, Capsize Point | collected 2014-11-01
ATTTGTCAGAGTGATTTAACGTCTGATCTCAATACTCTGGCTCTGGTGTGACACTGCCTGACATGGCTACTACCATAGCTGTCTCCATGAATGTCACGTCACTGTCAGCTTTGTCTGAATCCACATCATGTGGTTGAACTTTGACACAAAGGACTGCATTCATGGTTTCTCTGGTGGACTTTTCTCGATGCAGCATCGTGTGGTGTTTATTGTGGCATGTTCAGCAGGTGTACTTGGAGGGACAGTGCGTGCAGCCATGTCATTCTCCTAGACAGTTAGTACACAATCGCTTCTCCCAAACAAACTTGTTTCTTTTGTCTACGTCATAGTGGGCTAAGGGATGACACCGAACTAAGTTGTGCTTGTCTGTGCACAGAGGGCACTTGATAACTGGCGGCAATTTATTCGGCTTGCTCTTGGCTGAGCTGTTGGCTGGTGATGTGGAAGTGGTTCCAGAGGCATCTGGTGCCAATTGTTTGACAAGTTTTCTGATGTATGTATTCCTCGGCATCTTCATTGCAACAGTTTTTACAACCTAGTTGTAGATTCAGAATAAAGCTGAGCCAGCTTAGCCGGGTTGGTCAAGCATTGTCACATGAGTCAAGAAAAGTATAATGAATGATGTAACAAAATTGTGGAGTGTAATACAAATAACTACACTCCAAAAGCAGTTGTCACTGTGCAAGAGGGTTGGTACTAACAATAATTAACCATTTTACTTTAGAAATAATTGTGGTTATGTGAATAACTAGAAGAGATTAAAAAAATTCATTAATAATATACATGTTTATGCATATTGTTTAGCTTCCTGCTATCTTCCAGCACCTCCTATTAATAGTACATACTATAATACAAGTGGTATCGCTTATTTTAATGAAGATACTATTGTTCAAACTTGCGTAACAGGATTTTTACCTATGAATAACATCAGTATTACGTGTTTTTTAAATGGAACTTGGTTTCCAAATCCTTTATCATTGCAGTGCTTGCCACTGGAAGGTAAATTAGTTGAATTATAGTATACATAGACAACAGTACTGTATTTTTGTATACTTTCTGTTCATATGTTAGGTATGTTATAAATTATTAAAAACAGGCGGAGAATAGCATATAATTCTCATGCCCTGATGCTGTCATATAAAACACTTCATTTTAATGATAGGGGACATCACACAAGTTCGCAGTTTAAGAATATTTTATGATGTCACAGCAAATATGGTGGATATGTTTAAAGAAGCTATAATACTGCACAATCACCCATAATTTGATCCCAATTTACCCTCTGCAAGCTATATATTCACAGGAGGCCAGCTCTCAATTTCTACGTAGATCAATTAATTTTAGCACCAATAGACATGTTACAGGCAAAGTGGGAGGATTAACTTCATCCCAGAACTGAAGTCAAGTATTATCCTGAAACAGTCACTCCAAATAACATCCTTCTATTATACTTGCAGGGTAAGGGAATAGGAATGAGGCTGTACTTCTGAAGACATCAGAGCACCTTAAGATTTGGACTCAACCGTGACTATCTCCATCCAGACTGCTACCAACTCCGACTATTACACTAACTTTCTCTTCAAACTCCGCTGAGTAGGCACTGTCACCTTCACTTCAGTCTTTCTGTCAGGGGTGCTATAGGTAGTGTCCTTCAGTTATATATGCTGAACTACTCCACTCCCACTAATGAGCAACCAACTCTAAGCAACCTTGGAAATACGCTGTCACTTCAGCAAGTAGAACCAACTTATTCTACTGTCACAATGGCCAACTAGTGGCTCATTAGTGTATTTTTTTTTGTTTACAACTGGGCTCCTTTTAGGGCCCACCACACGAATTCATTATTTGGCACAGAAAAAGAATATGCATAGCAGGCATTTGAAGATCGTTGATCTGAAGTGGGCCACCACTTATCAAATGATAACATTTTTGGTGGCACTTCAGCAGCTTTACTCTTTAAATATGCTTGAATGGCTTCTTTTTGGCTGGATCTTTACTTGGCAATATTTTCTTTTCGGCTGGATCTTTTTTTTGGCCATTATCTCTTCTATCTTCTTTTTACTTTATCTTCTGTATCTTTTTTCTGGTTGAATTATTAGAGACAAGTTATAAACAGAGTACTGACATTATTATCTGCTATAGGTTAGCTTAGTAGTGCATTTAGGCTTCATTCTATTTGACTAAAACAGCACAATTTTATCTGATTTTAAGTAATTAGTTTATCATAACAGAAGTATGGAAACAAAAAAAAAACGGAATCACAGGAACAACTATTGGAGATCAATGCAATGAATGTGGCATGCTAGTGAGCTTGTTCAACTGAAGCAGTTATTCTGTGGTCATATGGAATGATCCAGAATAGTAAATTTAGATTATTTATTAATCAACTGATGGCTCACGCTTCTCAATGTAGAAGTCAGATAATTTTAAGTGGTGATAATAAGGTTGAGCTTGCATCAGCATATCTATTCGGGTGTGTAATATAATTCACTGTTCGTTTGACTCCATCATAAAAATATTTCCAGTGGCAAATTCCTATGGGGGCCAATCTTGTGGTGCCTGGGGTCAAATGTCAACAGTGGGAGCTATTCTAACTCGCATAAGAACATGACCACATTAGGTGTTCCAGTAATGTCCTAAAAAGCTTCATAAATACTTGATGTAGCGTTGGGAAGCAGGTGGTTGTGATGGCAGAGGCTGGTAGAGAAGGAAAAAGCTTGGAGAGGAATGAGATGAATTCTTTAGAGGTCTGACAAAAGTCAGAGCTGCATTTCTCATGCTGGCCAAAGCAATGAAAGGGACCATTTATACGATCATGCTCCAACTTCTTCTTGGTGAAACCCTTGCAGTTTAATGTCACTTTCCATTTGGGATGAGGACTCAATCTATTTGTTGAAAAATTCATGTTTGTGCACGATACTTGTTGTGAACACCAAAATGAAGGAATTTTATAGTAATCTGGCCAAACAATACCCACACCAGATGTGGTACTGTAGCTATAAAAATAAGTATATCCTCACATACGTCTGTTTGGCTACGAAGTGGCCAGAAGCTGTGCCTCTGAAGAACATCACAGCGAAGGCAGTGATGGATGGGCTGTGGTCCATCTTCTCCAGGACTTCCATCCCGGAGAGGATACTGACGGACCAGGGTAGCCAGTTCTGTGGAAGGGTGATGAGTCAGTTATGTAAGCAATTAGGTATAGACAAGGTTAGGACGTCTCCTTATCACCCTGAGACGAACGGCGTGGTAGAACGCATGCATGGCACAATGAAAAGCATTTTAGGGAAGTGTATAGATGATGGGTTGGACTGGGTAGGACAGCTGTGTTTTGTATTGTTTGTATTGAGACAAATGCCACATGCCGATTCAGGGTATAGTCCCTTTGACATGGTGTATGGGTTTTGGGTTAGGACGCCCTTGGACGCCCTATACCACGGGTTGTACGAGGTGGAGGCTGAGAGACTAAATGTGTGTGAGTGGGTGACTAGAATGGCAGAGAGGGTAGAGAATGTGAGAGACAGTGCAGCATTGAGAATGGCTAAGGGGAAGGAGAATAGGTTACAATACCTGAATAAGGGCACTAAGATGAGAGAATTCAAGGAGGGAGATCTGGTTTTATACAGAGTACCAGGGAGGACTTGCAAGTTGTCGGATTCCTGGCAGGGTCCGTACAAGGTTTTAAAGAGAATGGGGTCAGTGAATTGCAGGATAGGAAGGGTTGGTAATGATAAGCACTCTAAGGTAGTGCACGTGAATTGCATTAAGGAGTTCAAAGAGAGAGCAACTATTAGGAGACTGGATATAGTAGTAGAGGAACAGGGGGATGAGAGCAGTATGTTGAAAGGTGAATGCGAAGGGTTCAATAAGAGTGAGTTACAAGGGTTACTGGGGACGTATGACGATGTCTTCTCCGACAGTCCGGGAAGCACGGATCGGGTGAAGATGTCCATCGACACCGGGAGCAGCAAGCCAATTCGGCAGACGCCGTACTCGGTCCCTCTAGGGATCAGGGAGAAGGTAAAAGAGGAACTGGAAAGTTTGGAGGAGTTGGGAATTATAAAGAGATGCAGGAGCAACTGGGCATCGCCATTGGTGCCAGTGAGGAAGCCAGACGGTAACGTCAGATTATGCGTTGATTACCGTCGACTCAACGAAGTGACGGAGAAGGAACCATATTACATACCGTCGTTCGACGAAATGGTGGAGAAAGTGGGAGCTGGACGGGTGATGTCGAAGATCGACCTGGCCAAGTGGTTTCACCAAGTTATGGTCGAGGAGAAGGATCGGGACAAGACGTGCTTCATTTGCCCGTTCGGAAAGTCCAGGTACCGTCGGATACCCTTCGGACTAACTAATGGCCCGTCAGTATTCCAGCGATTGATGGAGGAGGTTCTGTTAGAGTGCAGAGATTGTGCTAACGTCTACATAGACGACATTTTGGTGGTGTCGGGAGATTGGGGAAGTCATTTGGAACATTTGGAGAGAGTTTTGGAGGCCTTGAGGAAGAATGGCCTGACCTGTAAGAGGTCGAAGTGTAGCTTCGGAAGAAGAACTTTGGAGTTCTTGGGTCACCAGTTGGGTGGCGGCACGATTAGTGTGCCAAAGGCAAGGGTCGAAGCGATTCGTCATCACCCTCTGCCGAAATAAAGGAAGCAGTTGAGAGGCTTCTTGGGCCTGGTGGGGTTCTACAGGAGGTTCATCCCTGGATTCCATCGGTGGTCCTCTGTCCTCACACGTCCACGGCAAAGTTCAATGTTGGACGCCTTTCATGCTTTATGTAACCAGTTATCCGTATCAGTGTGTTTGTGTGTTCCGTGTGCAAGTGATGTATTTGTTGTAGAGAGCGATGCGAGCTCGACAGGTGTTGGAGCCGTCCTTTCCGTGGTTCGGAACAACGAGAAGCTGCCCGTCGCTTTCTTTTCAAAGCAGTTGAGAGGGGCTCAAGCGAATTACAGTGCCCAAGAGTTGGAGGGCCTGGGTATATATGAAGCCATCAGGCATTTTGCATACTTCTTGTACGGTCAAAAGTTTACAGTGGTGACCGACCATAAGGGACTAGTGAATATGAGATGTGGAAAGCAAGAGAACAGAAGGATATATAATTGGTGCTTGAAGTTGTCCATGTACGATTTTAATATTGTGTATCGAGCAGGAGAAGAAAATGTTGTAGCTGATGATTTAAGCAGGTGCCATGGAGAGACTGATGTCAGTGACCGTGTCACCCAGCTATTGGAGGAGGGGGGAGATGTGGGCATACGAGAGATGCCCACATTCGACAGAATGCAAGGAGAAGGAAGGATGCAAGGAGAAGGAAGGATGCAAGGAGAAGGAAGAATGCAAGGAGAATAGACTTATGCCTCACGTTTTATGTCATTCACGTTTTTGAGTTATGTATCATTAGAATGTGCGTTAGTTAGAACTTTAATGTTAGTACGCATGTCATCTGTAGGATTTAGTCATGCTTCGATGTTTCGTTTTCATTGGTCAGTGGCGAGTGGACCCTTACTCATAAGCCCCTCGCCACGTGTTGTAATTTCAGTTCATGCACTTGTAAGTAATTCGTTGATACGGGAGAGGTCTACCTCTAGCTGAACTCTGGTGGCAGCGAACTTCGTTGTCCATCAGAACTGTGGCTCTCGCGTTGTGCGCAAGGCGAGTGAGGACATCCTCGAAACCCCCACAGAGCCGAAGGTCTACTATTCTCTCCTCTGGAGAACAAGGAAGCCATGTCTTCTGCTCTGCTGAGTTGTGCCTTCTCATAATCGGAGCTCATCTATTTCTATGAAGAGCATGCCAGCACCTTTCCTCCTGTTGAGGTAGATCAGACAAAGTACTATGATCTAAAATTTGATTCTGGTCTTATTTTAAATAAATCAATAAAATAATAATTGATAATAAACAGCCTAATTGATAAATATATATTATTGTAGAAAGAAAATAACATTAGTCAATAAAAGTAATAATTCACATTTTCTTTTAACAAATAGCACCAAAAATTCCTGAGAAGTTGAAGTTAACACACTGAAACTGCTTCTAACTTCTACCCGCTACACCAACCTTCTATCAAGCTCTCCAAAGACACCAAAGCAGATGCTTCCTTCAAGTCGCAGCTGCGAGCCTTGATATATCTATTCTAAATGAGTGACTCCAGGCCCCATTAATACGCCGCCGCTTCTTCATTGTCTAGGACCCTCCAGTACATTCCAGAAGTCTTGTACTCTTCCCCGCAGGGCTCACTCGCACAGTAACTCTTCTTTTGTGTTTGCTTACAAGTTCTAATTAGAGCCGCCACCACCTGGAATTTTGCCCACAATAAATTGCGCGCTCAGAGTTGGGGGGCGGAGTTGAAGAATCAAATGAATACGAATCAATAGTTAGCATCCTACCTAAAAATCGATATTCAGAATTACTGGATGACCAGAATGAACTCATATTTTGTACATGGGGTACACTCCACATCTAAAAAAACATAACAACGAGTTTTTTTCTTTTAAATAGGATACAAAAAAAAAATATATAAATATTTTAAAAAATGGAAAACAAATACTAATATCAAAAATACGGCGTTAAGTTGTGGGGAAGCCCCTAGGCTACCGCTGGAAAAAAAAATCGACTTCGTAACTGCAACGGTCGCCCCTGAATATCGCTGAATAGCCTTAAGGTTTGTACCGTTGTTTCTCAGTTCCTGGTCGGTCTTTTTTCATGAAACTTGGTTTATAAGAGCTGTCTGTTGGTGTCTGTTTCAACTGCAACAACAAAGTAAGGTACATTGAACAGACAACGAGAAATAAATACATAGCATAACTCCTCATCTGCGGTTTAGCGCTGCGGTTTCAAGCAAGCGTTTTCGCCGAAATTTTCTCACACTTCGTAGGATTAGAGTCAGGAGAACCAATATCACTACGTTTTCAGTTAACTTTGTCGAAAGAACATTCCAGCCCACCCATCTACACTAAGTATTTTTACATTTCAGCTCAATTTGTAAGATATAATGTATAAAAGGTCTTCGTTTCTCCTATATCTTCAGCCAGCTCCTCTTCTATTTTCTTCAACTCAGTCATCTCTCCTTTATTTAGCTCCTCATTGTCAACTCTCAAGTCAAGCCCCTCACAGTCAGTACTCCAGCTTTGCTCTTTACAGTCAATCCAGTCTAGCTTAGCTTTGAGTCAAGATTTGGTCAACCTTTACATGATGATGGAATTTTTAAGATATATATAGCTAGGCCATACAACAGGTTTGTATATATCTGACATTGATGAACAGCTTGTGATGAAGCATGCTGGACACAGAAGTATAGAAGGATTTTTGATTATATAAGATTCAAAATAAAAAAAAATACCATGAAGATAGTGCTGTTACCAAGGTGCTTTAATTTTCATAACTGTGTAGTGATATAAACATCTACAAGAACAGAACTAAATTTGTTAAATAGAAATAAAGAACATGGCCACATTCTTTATTGTTCATTATGTTATTGGTTTCTTTCTCTTTTTCTCATTTTGGTGGTGATTGTTACTAGTTAAGAAAACTTTGTTAGTGTGCAAGGCATGCGATGAATCCATCTTATCTTTCGCATCTGACAGGGAGACTGCGCAAACAACATTCTTGCACCATTTATAAAATAACGATCCTTTTATCAATGCTTGCACTTATACTCATAAGCCAAAAATTAATAAAATGCTAGAAGGGAGAATACTATCAGTAGTATCCTCCACTGTAAACCAAAAGGTGTGTAGTTCACACCAAATTAAGCGTGAATCACTTGTAACAATAGTCACACCAAAATATGGTGTGATGCGCACACCTCATCGTTTGGGTGTGAAGTGCACACCAAATTTAGTGTGAATTCTCACCACAATCACTATGAACTCATATTTACATTAATGCTGAATTATTCTAAGTTACATTGATTCTAGTAACACACATCAACATTTTTTTTCCAAAAAGAGATTGGTGTAATCCCAGATCTCATTAATCAGACGAGTAAAATCTTAGTCAACTCTCTTGTCTAGCACACAAGTGTACAAAACATTTATAAGGTAGATTACAGTGATAATAGCATTGGGTTTTGCCTGCATATGAATATAATTAATGTTCGGTAAAGGGTCTATGCTATTCCATTGAGTGTGAATTTCACACTAAGTGTGCATTCACACTAGGAAGAAAGTGTGAAGGACACACTATGCATAGGTGGTGGGCATTCACACCACCAGTTTGGTGTGAATTTGGTGGGTTTTCATGCTATAATTTTTACAGTGTCCCTTCTGGCATTTAGTATCCTCCCTTCTGGCATTTAGTAGCCCTGTGCACTCACTTAAACAACACTATGCTGGATAGAATGCCTACTTCACAATACAAAAAAGAGGTTAGCTATGTTCTAAAATTGGATTCTTCCTGGGTGGTGCGAGTACTGTGACTAAGAATGACAAAAAATATATATAAATAACTAAGGAAATGTCCAATTGACTTGAAACTTTAGACACTACTTCAGAAATCTTCAACGTAAAGGATTAAGTGGTCATTGTTCCAAGGACAAAGGCACAGCTTTTTCACTGTATAACTGAGCGGGTGTAAGGCACCCAGGACAGAAACGATTAATCAAGCGACAATCGAAGGACCAGCTATCTAACACACTACTCAATTCTAAGGCGGCCTAGCTATCACCTAAGAACTAAGCTATGCACCAGACAGCACTTCTGTCACTACTAAAGCTCAGTCTATCTAGACACAATGCTACTGACTAACTACTACAATGACTAGAACACTAACTGAACTAAGTAGCAAGACAGAGATCTCTACTAGCGAGGGAGCAGAGATCTTGCACTAGAACTATTACTGCACAAGGACAGCTAGGAGAGAGAGAAGAACTTTGACTTTCACAACTGTAATAATACTACTACTAACCAAGAACTACATTACAAGAGTATATGAAGGGAGTGACTAGAAAACAGTGGGTTTGTATTAGGTAAGTTTAGAATGGAATGCAGCATGGGAAAGAACAAGATGGTGAATGTCTAAGTGTATGATTGAATGATGCTTGGGAGTGTATTGGAGTTTCTATAGGTGATAATGGATGAGGGTTTGTGTAATGCAGAAGTCATAGATGGGAGGGGCTCATTAACTTGGCCCGCTGTGGCCATGTGAAGGTCTAGGACCTGAACAATAACCATTAAAAGACACTGAAAAAAATAGTCTCTAGCTTGTAGGCATCCTGTGTCCACCACTATGCGGTGTCCCACATCCTTTAGCAAAGCCATAGACTTTGGACCCACAACACCCATGATCTCACTATCATATTACTCAGTTCTCATACACCAAGTATTTCCTGCATGTATCACCACTATATACACCTTTGCGTTTTGTGTTATTTTCCAGTCAGTACCTTTGGGAAGATCTTAGAAACTGCTAAGCATGTCATAGCTACTGGGAACCATTATAGTGTTAAAGTTAGGTCCCACCTAGCCTTGAATTGCTGGTGTAGGTCTGATTCAGGTGGTAGTAACCTCAAATCTCTTTGCTGGTCGCACCACATATGGTGGCAGTGGTGTCCTTCAGACAGTGTCAACTATCTGTTGGAGTTGAGAGGAACCTGTAGCTAAGCCATCCTCACCTAGTTGTCTAGCTGGCAGTGAAGAGGAGCTTTAGTGTTATCAAACTTATTCTGTCTTTAAAGTACTTACACGGGCTTAATCGTTGGAGGTTGCTGTCAACGTCGAGGTTGACCGGTATTTTAGTCTGTTTAAATGTGTGTAAATTTTTATTTCAGTATTTTACATATCTCACGTATTGTGCTGACAATTTTGTGCTTGACGAATTTATTTTAACTGTTATTCATTTCCTTGTGGTTCACTATAATTTTGTCTTTTTTTTTGTCATGGAAGACAGTCTCAAGTTTTAGTTCGAAAGCCGTTTCTAACCAGTATCTACAATAACGAGATTGATGGCAAAAGAACGTGCTAACAGCCTCGAGTCTATTGAAGCGGATTCTCCCTTATAGATAAGTTTTTGTCTAGATATAGGCCCCATGGTCCTATGAGTGCTTGTCAATGGCTAGTGTGACAGCCCATCATTTATTTGTTGTTACTAAAGCCTTACCATGTCTCAATTCTTACCCGGACTCTATTCACAAAGATTTTGCTACTGCTATTGCTAATGCTCGTGTTGTGGCATCCCTGAGTAGAGATGGACGTGCTTTTGTTTTCAGGTCAGACATAAAAAATGCTCAAGATTTGCTCACAAACTGCTACATATAATGCAAAGCAAAAAAATTGTGATAATACATTCCCATCCAATCGTGACTGTAGATAGAACCATAAGTATTCTGCTTCTGATCCACCACACTGTTATTCCCATGAAAGTTCTAAGTGGCATAAACCGACTGAAAGATGAATGTCCTGATTTATCAACTGTTACCTGTTACAAGTGTACAATGCTGGGACATTACGCTGACAAGTGTCCTGAAAGTCATTGTCAGTCTGATAAGTAATCTCCTGATTCTAAGTCATCCAGTTCTGAAATTAAGTCTAAATTTCAACAAACTTCCTTGCCTTAAAACGAAAGCATGTGTTGTTAGCTTTACAGTTCTACCTGGGCTAATTTAGAAAAATATCGACTTTACTATTGGGTAGTGTGAATGGTATTTGCACTATGCTACAACTAGTTTTGGTGCTAAAGTGTCATTAGAAGAGACCGATTAAATTGTATCTTATCGATCTGTGAAAGGAATAGACGATATTTCTTGTCATGCACCATCTATATTTATATTGTCTTTGTCTCACTGCACCAGGTGTGACAGGAAATTTTCTGTTTTCAGTTGATCCCAAGTTGCATTCCTCTACTTGGGTGAGGTATTTACCAAGTTGTTAGATGCGGTAAAATATTCACCCGCTGTATTTGCTAACACTAGTGCTAGTGAAGTGAGATGCTGAGACTGATTGTAAAATGGAGAGGTTTCACTTGTCTTTGAAATCTGTTATAAGAAAGTGTATGTCTGACAAGAAATATTGACCAGCTGTTCTAGTGTTGTATTTTCTTAGAAATTTGCCTCGTTCTAGGCATGGTCACACACCATCACTGCTTGCAGGCATATGATTTACTGAAGTTTACTGCTGAAAAATCAGTAGTGTGCTTGAGTAGTAAACTCATATTCTGGAACAAAAATTACACTGGAATGGTAAAACATGAGTAAACATAGCAAGTTGTACATGTGAATTGTTCTCATTTGGTCCTCGCGGCAGCGTGCCTGAATTTTTTTGTTTAAAAAAAAAATTGCAAAGAACATTTTGTACCTGAGGTCATAGTTTGCCTTAGTATGAAGTTTGGAGTCATTGCTATTCGTATTAGTTTCTGAGAAGTTACACAAAATAGACTCCAGAACTAAAATTAGTCCACGCGATCTTTTGGTAGAAACATTAATACATTCAAACCACAGCCACAATGGATTCAATTGATTCCTGTGAAGTGAGTTCCAGATGTTCTCTAACTTTTGGGCACCTACTGGTTAGCAAACAAGTTTTCTGGCCTCTCCCTCATGATGCTATGCCTTACTGAAACGAGTGTGAGGAGATTATTGTAGTCATTGTAAATAGTGTAGTTCTCAGCATGGTCAGGTAAGGGAAGGCTTTTATCAAGCTAGCTAGATGCATATTCAGTGTGTGTATGTACCTATAATAGATTAGTGAACCATTTTTGCTGCTGGAAAACTCTACAGTTTCAGTTTATGTACAGTTTTCTGTACTTAGCTATTCACTTCATTTGTTTTTCTTCTTTACTTAGCTAGCTACATCACCAAATATTCATCTACATTTAGCTATTGTGTAATGCCTGTGTCTCGCTCACTTCTTTCACTCACTAACAAGAGATGTGCTTCAGCACAAACTGTGAGCGAGCCAGTGTGCACAAGTAAGTCACACAAGGTAGAATCAGATAAAACTTGATTACAAAATTTGTATACAGAAGTAACACTAAGGCTATCATTTAGCTGGCTATATCAAAATATTGTTTATATGCATCATTATATAGCTATTCATAAAAATTACTGGTCATCACAATACTGTAAAATCAAAAATCATGAGTGATATATCATGAAAAAGTTTTGCACAAAATACAAAATTAAAATTATGGAGTTATTAGTCAAGTATTATTTACCTGTCAAAGCTCGGAGACAATCTGGGAGCCATCATTTGCTCTAAGGACAAACAATACTGATAAAGTAAGCCAAGGAATACAATATAAAGCAGCTGTGCGCTCTTTACAACTTGTAGCTCCGGCTGGGTGGGAAGCTTTTCAATTGCCATATGTCAGTTAAGTTTGTGATCTTTTACTATTGCAATCACATCGGATGTTTGTAGTTATTTGTGGTGCACGAGTGTTGCTATGTCACAGCACCCTTAAGTCTATTAGGTTGTCATTTGAGAGTGAATCCGTACATTTACCTAGTTTTATTAATGAGTTGGATTCCCATATTTCTCGTACACTTCAATCACTTAAACAAAGGTTGTTTAAATTTTTGTTAAGCATGTCATAGCTACTGGGAACAATGTAAGTGTTATAGATAGGTCCCAGGGGTTGGATTTCTGAGTATCTTCCATCTAGCCTTGAACTGCTGGTGTAAGTCTGATTCTGGTGGCAGTGACCTCAAGTCTCCTTGCTGGTCACACCACACTCAGGTTGCCATAATATGCTTTTCCACATAGAATGACCATCAGTACTGTAAGATCACTTACACCAAGTACATCTAGTTTGAAGAATGGAATGATGCTGCTCACCATATAGCTATTATTATACTAGTAAGTACTCCTGCCACATACTGGCGCTTGACGTATTGCAAAATAAAAATGCAGTACCACAAGTTATCTTGCTCGGTTATCATTCTCTATCATTCTTTTAAGGTTACATAAGTTTCCTTCTCCTGCTCTCTTTTTTCTGAACTATCTGAGCTTTACTTATTCCTACCTTTCCTTTCTCCATGGAGTACCCTTTTCCTTTGTCTATCTCTCATGCTTCTGAATTCCAGTCCTACTATCAGGATTGTGAACTAAAGCTTTGCAAAATTTTTGCCTTCTTTTCGCACTTTTGCCTTCCTTTTGGAAATTAACCCCCACCTTTACTCGTCGATTCTACCCGCTAGTTGCAATTAATCGCTATATTTTTTGTCTTCTGTACTGTTCTTATGCTGCCTTACCGCGCCGATTCCACCCGTTTTTTAGTTACTATTAATCGCCTTTTTGTACTCTCACCTTCCTTTCCGAAACCTATACCTTCCCTTGCTTATTGCACCCACATTTTTAGATTTAACCGCAGTTTACTGAATGTGACCACACTTTACCCATCATCAGATAACGGTGCTCTACCAAACCGTTTAAGCTAATCAATTATTCATGAACACACACCGTCGTCGTTGTCATTACTGACACACAAGCGAATTATTATATAGATTCTGTCAATCCATGCATACTACCTTTACAGTTTTTTTTGCTCCATTTTGTATTTGTTTGTGGGAAGGAAATTCTAAACTAAGTTAATTTTTGTCATTGTAGAATTCAAGAACATAGCTATATAACTTGAATGCTAAAATTGCCAAGTACAGACTGTGGAACTTTACCTGGAAGAACAGTTTGTTGCTATTGAAGTCTGACCAAAAAAATGAGCATATTTTTTAGTCCCAGTAGAGTAAAAAGTTGGGGGGGGGGGGGGGGGGTCAGGGTAACCAATGCTCTCCAATAATTCTCAAGTGAACTCTGGCCCACAATATATACCATGCATTTTTTCATACTGTATATGGTATGAAAAGGTAGTACATATACCATGATAATATTAAAGCTATTTCATCTGATTTTATAAATTTAAATCTTGTGATGGTTACAATATTTGTAATATTTTCCCTTTAGATAGTAGAAATTGCACAGAATCTAACACAACTCTTCCTAGATTGACACTAATCATAGTTTTTAATTTTATGTATTTATAGCCATCTTGTGATGGTTACAATATTTGTAATATGATTCCCCTTAGATAGTAGAAATTGCACAGAATCTAACACAACTCTTCCTAGATTAACACTGATCATAGTGTTTAATTTTATGTATTTATAGCCATCTTGTGATGGTTACAATATTTGTAATATGTTTCCCCTTAGATAGTAGAAGTTACACAGAATCGAACACAACTATTCCTAGATTGACACTAATCATAGTTTTTAATTTTATGTATTTATAGCCATCTTGTGATGGTTACAATATTTGTAATATTTTCCCCTTAGATAGTAGAAATTGCACAGAATCTATAACACAACTCTTCCTAGATTGACACTAATCATAGTTTTTATTTTATGTATTTATAGCCATCTTGTGATGGTTACAATATTTGTAATATTTTCCCCTTAGATAGTAGAAATTGCACAGAATCTAACACAACTCTTCCTAGATTGACACTAATCATAGTTTTTAATTTTATGTATTTATAGCCATCTTGTGATGGTTACAATATTTGTAATATTTTCCCCTTAGATAGTAGAATTTACACAGAATCGAACACAACTATTCCTAGATTGACACTAATCATAGTTTTTAATTTTATGTATATATAACCAGTAGATATTATTTTATAAATATTACACTTATTTTTAACTTCTAGTTTTCGAAATAATATTAAACTAAGTTACATATTCAACCAATTTCATAATTTTTTTAAAAGTATTCTGAATTTTAAGGAATACAACTACCAAACAAGGGTGTACTTGGCATATTGAGATATCTGTAGAAGCAAAATCAACTTTGTATAGCCAAACCACCTATTAACTAAAATATAACCTACACATCGATCTAGTGGTGTTTTATTGAAGCTAAGAATGACATAAATGACTCATAAAAATGTTGAATAGAATTGCTTTCCCTAAAAATTTTTATTCAAATTTATTGTCATATCATATTTAACTATCTAGTTTTTCCTAGTGCACAAGTAGAAATAGTCCAGTCATTTTAAGATTGGACCCAAAACTAATTACAAGAAAAGGTTTCTCAGCTGTTTTTGTGTTAAAAATGTGCTTATTACTAAAAGTTCTAAGGAATCCAACTGGTGGAACACCTTGAAATTAACAATCTAAAATATTATTGTTCATTAACCAAGTAAATGGCCCTAAAACCTTTCAAAAAAGAAATAAGATCCACGTTTGCCTTCTATAAAACTAATTTCACACAAACTGCTGGTATACATCATATTTGATTTTTAATGAAAACGACTAGGGAGAATAAATTAGCATTGGTAAAGATCGTAAAAGTTACCAGGGCTAACTGTATGGGTATGTGGTCGGCTCATTGCTGTAAGTGGTCATTGGCTAAGGTAACTGAGGTCACATTGGCTTTCGCTGCCCATCATGTTGTGTTTTCCGCATGGAATTCATAATAGTGGAAACATATGCTTTGCCTCTAGCATTCTACATGGTTCTACTGAACCAACCAATATTTAAGAGTTATTTTTTCCAGTTTGAGTAGCCTCCACACTAATTGTGAGGTTTCACAGTCTCTACATTTGTTCAGTTCAGTTGAATGGCAGATTATGAAAAAAAGGTTGCACAAGGTTCACTGAAAATCTATAGGTACCGCATAAGTGTCTTTTTATTTTAACTATAAGGTTGGCAGCAATCCACGTTTTAGCTTTCATGTTACACATGCATAATGTTTTCGCCTAGATATTTACCTTCTGTAGTGTACTAAGCAAAAGTTAGGAAACACTATAAGAAATGGGTTATACAAAATATTAAAATGGTGCATTTTGAGAAAAACCAGCATTTATTGGATGTTACAAAGGATGGAGAGTGCACTACATTTGTGTACAACTATGAAGTGAAACGTATCATCACAAGCATATATGCACTGTAAACCAAAAGGTGTGTAGTTCACACCAAATTAAGCGTGAATCACTTGTAACTATAGTCACACCAAAATATGGTGTGATGCTCACACCTCATCATTTGGGTGTGAAGTACACACAAAATTTAGCGTGAATTCTCACCACAATCACTATGAACTCATACTTACATTAATGCTGAATTATTTTAAGTTACATTGATTCTAGTAATACATATCAACATTTTTTTTCCAAAAAGAGATTGGTGTAATCCCAGATCTCATTAATCAGACGACTAAAATCTTAGTCAACTCTCTTATCTAGCACACAAGTGTACAAAACATTTATAAGGTAGATTACAATGATAATAGCATTGGTTTTTGCCTGCACATGAATATAATTAATGTTCGGTAAAGGGTCCATGCTATTCCATTGAGTGTGAATTTCACACTAAGTGTGCATTCACTCTAGGAAGAAAGTGTGAATCAGCTTCTACTTAGCTAAAGAATATCGAAGGTTTAAATAACATGTATTGTTTGGCTGTTATTTTTTTCAATTCAAATAGTTGCGGCGCGTGGTTACTATGGCATTTAAATACCTTTACCGATTAAACGTAATTTAAAAACTCGACATTATTTTTAGTAGCTTTGAGTGTTAGGAGTTAAAAAAATCAATCATATAATAATAGTGTAGTTTTAGGCTCGCTCGCCATTTGTGCTCAAGCACATCACTAGTTAAATATAATATAAAAATCCACACTGTAAAAATTATGGCGTGAAAACACACCAAATTCACACCAAACTGGTGGTGTGAATGCCCACCACCTATGCATAGTGTGTATTAAAAGAATTTATAACACATGACATGACAATAACGTAATGCATACTATTTTTCAGGTGGGAAGTGATGATTGTGGACTCTTTGCCATTGCATATGCCACTGCAGAAGCACATGGAAGAGACCCAGCAGATTGTAATTTTAAACAAGCTGGAATGAGGCAACATTTGTATGAATGTTTTTGTAATGTAAAGTTAACACCATTTCCAGAGAGGAATATTAGATCACAACATAGTGGTTTGCTATCAAAAGACAATATTACAGTGCACTGATGCCAGACATTGAGGAAATTCCTATGATTGAGTGCAGTGTTTGTCTGAATTGGTTTCATGTGGCATGTTGCAATAACTCCTTACACGATGAACACTTAAATGACCCTGAAAAGACTTAGCTTTGTCAGTTGTGTAGCACCAAGTGACACTTCATTGCTTCAATTTGATTACCTGTGTATTTTAAATTGTAATTTCATTTCTGCATTTCATAGTTTCACTTTTTATATAAATGTACTTTTCAGTGGGTATGGGTGGTCAATAACTTGTAGTTATGGTTAGGCTAGTGAAGTGTTGTTTTAAAATGGCAATTTAACTTTTAGAATCCATTTTCCTTTTGGACATTTTATTCTATAATATGAAGCTAACAAGAATAGCATTAGAATCCCAGTTAGTTTTTTGTTGTGACGTTCTTTTCAACCAAATGGGGACACATAATTCATCAACTACAACCAGAATTATTATTTTAAATTTGGCTGGGAAAATAATTTTGAACTACTTTCATAGGTCATTGCTCTTACCTTGCCACTTGTATTTAGTGCTGAATAACATTTCGCCCCTCCCACACTCAGGGCCGGCGGAAGCACAATGGTTGCAACGGTTTTGGCCGTTGCATCATTGGCCAGCTATAATCTTGCTAGCTAGTTACAACATTAAGAAAATTACAGACTTTAAAACTTAAATATGCAACAACAATTAAACCATAACTACATCTAACTCTTACGCTTAAAATGTAGCCACACACATCCCAAAGACAACCAAAATGAAGTAGGGAGGACGGAGCAAATATAGCGTGACGACACCTTACCTAATATCCGTTAAAAAATCTCTGACTGGCCGCGGGTGTTCGTAGCAGGTTGTATGGCTTCATCATTGAGCAGCAGATTTTCATTACCTGAGCTCCCCTCAGTTCCTCATCATCCCCCTGATGGTTTTTCATTCCCTAAACGACCATTTGGGAGCAAGAAAGTTGTTATGAGGTCTTTTCAAGCCTCTTGGTTCAAGCAATGGAGTTTCTTGCACTATGATGAGTTGAAGGATGTTGCTTATTGCCACATTTGTGTCACTGCATTCAAACAAAAAAAATGAGGGAATCTCGAGCAGATCCTGTGTTTGTAAGACATTTTGCACATACCTAGCTAACCATTAAAAGTAATTTTACTTGCATTTTTTTAGGTTTCAACCGGATTTTGTAATTGGAAGGATGCAACTATTGTTTTAAGGAGACACGAGCAAAGTTTAAGTCATCGTCAAGCTATTGAAATGGTTATTACTCTTCCTTCATCAACTCCAAATGTGGGAGAATTGTTACCCAGCTGTATGCAAAAGAAAAAGAATGGAACCGAAAAATGTTGATTAAGATAATATCTAGTATTCGATTTTTGGCTCGACAGGGTTTACCACTTAGAGGAGATGGTAGTGAAGAATTAGATAGCAATTTTTACCAAATGTTGAAATTAAAATCAGAAGAAGATCCAAGAGTTAATGATTGGCTAAAAAAGAAAACAAATAAATATACATCACATGACATTCAAAATGAGATTTTGAAAGTTGTGGCTATGCGTGTGTTAAGGAATATTGGTAACTCCCTGCAGTCACCTCCATTCATAACAATAATGATGGACGAAACCACTGATGCTTCTAATCGTGAGCAAGTAACTTTAGTTTTTCGATCAGTAAGTGATAAATTGGATGTTAACGAAGATTTTCTTGGGCTTTATACTGTCCCATCTATTCACTCAACGATACTAAAGGAAGTTATGGATGATTGTCTTTGTAGATTAAACATTCCTTACTCCCGAGTTCGAGGACAATGTTATGATGGGGCTAGCACAATGAGTGGTGCTAGATCTGGAGTGGCTAAGTTGATAATGGATGAAGAGCCTAGAGCAATTTACACCCATTGCTATGGCCACTCTATTAATCTTGCAATTAATGATGCCATTAAGCATTCAAAAGTTATTTTAAATGCCTTGGATACAACTCATGAACTCACTAAACTTATCAAGTTTTCTCCACGCCGGGAAGAGATATTCAGAGAGTTAAAGAAACAACATGATTTGCTTAATGATTATCACTCAGCAGGAATGAGATTGCTCTGTCCTACGCGGTGGACTGTGCTTTAGCCAGCATCATTAGTAACTACGAAGTTCTTTTGAAAACATGGGAAGAAGCTTTAGATGTTGCTAAAGATACAGAAATTAAAGCGAGAATTAATGGTGTACATGCTCAGATGCAAACTTATGAATTTTTGTTTGCCACATTTCTAGGAGAAATGGTTTTACGTCATTCTGACAATTTAAGTGCTATTCAAAAGAAAACAACATCTGCTGCTGAAGGACAACAACTTGCAAGGCTAGTCATCACAACACTTCAACGTACACGAAGTGCAGAGGCTTATGACCTATTCTGGTCAAAAGTGTTGAAGTTTGCAGAATGTGCAGGGATTGGTGAACCGCAGTTACCACGCCGGCGAAAAATGCCTGCAAGACTAGACGAAGGTGGAAGTAATCATTTTTTTCATCAAACACCAATGGATAATTTTCGCCAAATATATTACGAAACTATCGACAACACTACCAATTGTATTGCTAACCGCTTTGATCAGTCAGGTTATAAAATTTATTATAATTTAGAACAGCTTTTAATCAAAGCCAGCAATCACTCAGATTTTGAGGATGAACTAAAAATTGTGTGCGACTTCTACAAAGATGATTTCAATTCAGATAATCTGAAAGCTCAACTTGTTACATTTGGTGTTGAATTCCAGCAGAAGAATGTAACAAGCACTGGAGCAACGTCATTTTTTGACTTTTTGGATCACTCCAAGGCATACTCTATTGCTCAAAGAAGCCTTTTGGATCAAGTTGTGAGGGTTGTGCAGTTGAATTTAGTAATGCCAGCAACCAACGCCACATCTGAGAGGTCATTTAGTGCACTTCGACGCATTAAAGATTATCTCAGAGCAACAATGAAGCAAGAGAGACTAAATCATTTGCTTGTCCTTCATGTGCACAAGGAGCTGACTGATAGTTTTGATCCGAACGACATAGCCAGTGATTTTATTTCGGGCTCTGATCACAGAATCAATGTTTTTGGATCATTTACATAGCTATTTCATATATAATTTTTTTTCCAATCAATACTTTTTATTATGTTCACTCAATTAATTAAAGGAGTTTTACAATATTGCATGAGGTTATTATAATGGGTGTGGTCATTTTTGGCCTTTGCATCAATTTATTGCTTCCGCCGGGCCTGCCCACACTATCACTGTGTGTATCAACTAGTTACTTTATTTTTTTTACTTGAGAAATTAGAGTCAGTTATATTGTATCCAGAGTTTCTTTATAAAGTGATTAGACAATGCTGCATGTTTTGACAGAAAAGAAATGGCCAGCTAGGGTCTGACTACATAGGTTTGATGAAAGTTCTAGAGCTCATATAGCTATTAATTACTGTTTTAATTTTCATTATACCTATAGCTAAGGTCAAAGGTCAAAGTAACTAAATAAAAGACATGAGCTACCATAGGTTGTTTTTTTGCTTCAATCCGCAGTGTTTACTTAGCCGGAACGTATACGCAGAAATCGCGAAATTCCGGAACGTTTACGCTAGCGTAATTGTTCCGCCGGAACGCTGGAACGAATTCGCTGTTACACCGGTCCTGCAGTTGCATCTGAAAATGCGGAGTAAGTCTGCTGGTGCAGGTGGCATATCTGTTTTCACAGGCATTAGTTGATGATTGGTAATTTCCCAACCCCACTTTTCAGGATCTAAACGTCCAGTTTCTCCCCTCCATTCTTGGACCTGGTAGTATACCCTTAGACTATGAAACTTGGCTGATGCGGAAGTTGGTGGCAAATCTTTGGCATCAACATATTTGAAACTTTTCATCACCTTTTCTAGGAATCGTTTGTAGCGTAAAGCATCTAGATTATCCTCTGAATCACCGTTGTAGAGAAGGACAAGTGCATTTTCTCCAGCATTGATGATATCATCCTTCTTGGCGTTTTCCTGCATAAAAACGTTACCAATTGTAGCAAATTCATCATTGGATTTTAGAAATTGAAGCAAGCTTGCCGATCCCATACAACCTAGAAGTAGTGTCGCAACCACCAATTGTATAGATAAACAACAGTTGGGAATGAATACACGATCCAAGCTTTTCCTTTGATGTTTTGATATTCCACACTCGAATTGATTTTGCATTTTGCTTTAGCTCTGGTCTGAAGTACAGCTCGTTACCATCCATGTCTGCATGATACAGGAGTAGAATCGGTAAGTCTGTGTCTTCTCCAACAACAACTGTGTCCACTGTCTTTGCAGATTGAATAGCTGTTTGCATGATCAGCACATCAGCATCACTTCTTGCATGAGCTGTTAAGCAACCAGCTTCTTCAAGATGGGAACTAAGAAGAGAGAGGAAGTTTTGTTTGTTGACTTTGTTACTGAGAAAGTCTTTCTTCTTCAAAGTGATAATGGTTTGGTTAATTAGTGCAACAATTGGTTCAGATCATGGCTACGCCTCTGATGTGTTACATCTTTGATGTCTGGACCACTGTCATACCCATCAATAACGATAGTAGCTTCCCCATACTTTGTAAGTCACATATCGTACACAGACATTTTGAAATGTCTCTCCTTGTTTCCATGATAGATGGTGCAGCAGAGAGCCTCCATCTAATACATAATGGACGGAATCAGGAAGTGTTTCTGCTTCTGAATCATTCTTGACCAATTTCCAAAGTGCATCTGCAAGTGCTGGCTTGTTAGCCTCCCATGGAAGTGAATACCGATCAAAGAGTGCTGCTGGATGAGTGCATAACTCATACTTAAACAGGGCCGTAGCAAACGGTGCGGCCGGTGCGGCTTTGGCCGCACCACTTTTTTTTCAACTCTAATTTATTATTCAACGCATGCGCAGAACACGGAATACAATGACATGTAAGGTAAGGGTCGGCTACACCGGTGCCACGCGCACGCAAGACCAGTACCGTGTAGATAGTAGTATTCGAAGCTGATGAGTGCTCACCGCGGAGGTTCCT
>WLWD01000213.1_pt1 | contig 21988 bp, 19 predicted proteins | sample 6712731 | NCBI WGS metagenome assembly WLWD01 (sample SAMN12718690, study PRJNA576275) | sponge metagenome | isolation source: marine sponge | host: Mycale hentscheli | place: New Zealand: South Island, Marlborough, Capsize Point | collected 2014-11-01
TGTGATAAAGTGCTAGGTGTTGGCTAGTTGCAGCCTCCAGCAATGTGCTGGTGTGCTCTGTTGTGTTCATGTTGGGAGAATTAGTTGCACTAGTCAAAGTTTCTAACTAGTCCACTCACCGGAGATTATTTTGTGCATGCAGAGAGACAAGAGTAGAGGGACTCCATTGTCCGAGAAAGGCTGGCTCTACAAAGGACTCTTCCCTCAAGATGGCGGCTACTCTGTTAGCATGAAGGTAGGCGTGTTCATTATTGCTTCCTTGTATAACAATGGCTTTATTTGCTGCAGAATTATCGGAAGTTTGTTTGTGCGAACTAGAGGGTACACGCTGGCTTTTTCTAGGTAAAGGGTGAAATGGTTGATAGAAGAAAAGCGGAAAAGTCCAATACTAAGCTTACATCGTCTATACACACATGCATACATACATACATATACATACATACACACATACATACATACACACATACATACATATACACACACATACACACATACATATACATACATACATACATACACACATCACATATATACACTAGTGGTGTCTTGAGCACAAATGTTGAGTGAGCCTGCCTAGTTAGGTTACATAAAACTATTCACCACTGGTGTCACCTGGTTCTGCCTCCCTTGTTATGGAGGATGCTCTGTAAGATTCTGTCAAACTTAAAAATTATTCCTTGACAAGGTATACAATTAGCTAATGGGTATGCTTGATTAGTATTTCCTAATAGGTCAATTTTTTTATTAAGTACATTTAAACAATTTAAAACCCAATATTGTAGGCGTGGTAAATGTGACTGCTTGATTGGTCACTTTAAAATTGCTTTCTACACCCATGTACAGTATTGTTACATAATATACTTTAGCTTAGTTCATGCAAAAAGTAAATAGTAGTTGACCATTAATATATATGAATTACTCTCTTACCTCAATTTCAGGACGTGATAACTTCTGTAGTATCCAATTTAAGCCATTCTGACTACCTCTATTACCAGTAACTGGTGAACAGCTCGCAGCTCTACCAAAAAAACATAGCCAGAGTTACTTTTGTAATTTTAGCTAACAAATATGGAACTACATACTTACCTCAGCTTCTCCCAAGTAATGGTAGCTTCCTCGGTTTTAATACTTAGCCACTCTGGCTGCCAGTGGCATTTGACAACCAACGGTAGCATTTAGCAGCCCCCAAAAACGACGAGGTTTTTCAAATACGTTTGGTAAAGGGTTTCAATGCCATAGTAACTGTTCGCAGTAACTTTTTTGGGACTTGAAAAACAGCGTTTCGAAGGAATTATCTCACAATTTGGAGCCCAAGTTTCAAGAAGACTTGCTTAAATCTGTAGTATCAGAAGAAAGTGGGGTCAGGTGTAAAAAGCCATGTTTTTAGGGCACCCGTGCACATTTAAAGGGCATACGTACCATCCATACATACATATATAACATACATATATAACATAAACCAGATTTTGCATTATCCACTCCTAATACTGTCTCGCTCGCTCGCCAATCAACATACATACACACACATGCAGTTTTACTGAGTAACACAAAATAGGGTTTTATTTCCTTATTTGTGTATCTGTGTAGAACTCTCACTACAGATTGTGTGGGTTTGACTTGATGACGATCACATCTTCTACCCTCTGGCTACTGGTGAAGAGGAAGAGATGGAGGAGTGGATGTCCATTCTCAAGCAGGCCATAGGCATGGAGGTGGAATAAACTGATGCTGGTGGGTGACAGGGGTCAGGGGTCAAAATGCTTAGGTCAAGTAGTAAATCTGCCGGGCATGCCCAATAACGTTTACTTAAAGTTTTCATAGTTCATACGAGTCTGTTGTTGACAACAGCCTTACCTCAATAATGTTGACCAGTGACTAGAGTAAGTGATGGGGTTCTCATGTGACCAGTGACAAGATGTAGTGATGAGGTTCTTATGTGACCAGTGACTAGAGGTAGTGATGGGGTTCTTATGTGACCAGTGACTAGAGGTAGTGATGGGGTTCTTATGTGACCAGTGACTAGAGGTAGTGATGGGGTTCTTATGTGACCAGTGACTAGAGGTAGTGATGGGGTTCTCATGTGACCAGTGACTAGAGGTAGTGATGGGGTTCTTATGTGACCAGTGACTAGAGGTAGTGATGGGGTTCTCATGTGACCAGTGACTAGAGGTAGTGATGGGGTTCTTATGTGACCAGTTACAAGAGGTAGTGATGGGGTTCTCATGTGACCAGTAACTAGAGGTAGTGATGGGATTCTCATGTGACCAGTGACTAGAAGTAGTTATGGAGTTCTCATGTGACCAGAGACTAGAGGTAGTGATGGGGTTCTCATGTGACCAGTGACTAGAGGTAGTGATGGGGTTCTTATGTGACCAGTGACTAGAGGTAGTGATGGGGTTCTCATGTGACCAGTGACTAGAAGTAGTTATGGAGTTCTCATGTGACCAGTGACTAGAGGTAGTGATGAAGTTCTTATGTGACCAGTGACAAGAGGTAGTGATGGGGTTCTCATATGACCAGTGACTAGAGGTAGTGATGGGATTCTCATGTGACCAGTGACTAGAAGTAGTTATGGAGTTCTCATGTGACCAGAGACTAGAGGTAGTGATGGGGTTCTCATGTGACCCCAGTGACTAGAGGTAGTGATGGGGTTTTCTTAGGTGACCTGACTAAGGTAGTGAGAGGTCCATGTTACCAAACTAGAGGAGTGATGAGGTTCTCATTGACCAGTGACTTAGAAGTAGTTTATGGAGTTCTCATGTGCCAGTGACTAGATGTAGTGATGGGGTTCTCATATGACCAGTGACTAGAGGTAGTGATGGGGTTTTATGTGACCAGTGAACTAGAGTATGATGGTCTCATGTGAACCAGTGACTAGAAGTCGTTTTTATGGAGTTCTCATGTGACCAGTGACTAGAGGTAGTGATGAAGTTCTTATGTGACCAGTGACAAGAGGTAGTGATGGGGTTCTCATATGACCAGTGACTAGAGGTAGTGATGAGGTTCTTATGTGACCAGTGACTAGAGGTAGTGATGGGGTTCTTATGTGACCAGTGACAAGAGGTAGTGATGGGGTTGTGTGAAAGAGAAGGAAATGGAGCATGAGTTCTGTGTAATGCTTCCTACATAAATAGAGATAAGGACTTGTCCAATGTGAGGCAATTTGTTTCCGAATGTAATTTTTGAGCCATTGATAATGATGTGGTAAGTGGATGCTAAACTGTATTTCATTGCACCACTGGATAGACAAACCACTGTTACTTGTTTCTTCTTCAGTCTCTGTCTTTCTGTGCCCACTCATGCTTTAGTAGGTCTGTTGGTAGAATATGGCAGTGTTCCTTTCATTCATGGAACTGCTGTTTGCTGATTGGATGGCAGGAAGGGAAGGTCAGTGATTGGCAATGTTGTAGACCTTGTGCTGACCTACAGGTGGATTAAAATGACTGAGCAATATTAGTGTATTTAACACTTGACTGTCCACCACTGGCATTATAGTTGCTAGGAAGAGAAGTATGTTGCTAGGGAGTAGTGAAAATGCAGTTACGGAATGGCAAAGCGCAAAATGTGTCAGTTCTGCTTAGCAACGGGAGCCATCACTGTTAACTGTAGGATGTTTCTTGGCTTGTAACTTTCCTTGCTGATTATGGCCTATTGGAGGTCATTAGAAAGTGTCTCTTAAATGACACCACTGGGCCATTTGTTTTTCAAGCTACTTTGACAGCATGTCCAACATTTGGTCATTGTGTATGCCACGAACTTGCACTCACGCATTCTCGAGTGAAGGTTCACTCTGGTGCAGCTGTGATACTCTATTTATGTGAATGAACTTTCAGTGAGAATTAAAAGTTTAAAATGTAAAATGTGTATAATAGTTCAGATGTGATTTTTTTTTTTTTTTTTTTTTTCCCGGCTATTTTAATTTCATTAAATTAGATGTATTCTCTCTTTTACAGGATTATTTTAAAACTTATTATTGTATAGTTTTGAAGAGTTTGAAAGTTTTTCATTGTTGTTTTATTATTTGATATTTTATAAATAAAAAAAATTTGAATTTTTTTTCTTTAATTTATTAATATCTGCCTCTTGTGCTGTGTGTGACCAGGTCCTACCAGTAACTCTGTGGACATGTTGGTGAAGCTGATAGAGAATGGCATGTGTGTGACCAGGTCCTGCCAGTAACTCTGTGGACATGTTGATGAAGCTGATAGAGAATGGCATGTGTGTGGCGCGCATGAACTTCTCACATAGAACTCATAATGTCTGTTGCAGAGTGGGTAAAGGGAGGAAGAAGTGGAGAAATTTGACCAAGTAATGGATTGTCATGCAGTGACCATTAAGAATACTGCTGTGTGTATGTATGTGTGTGTGTGTGCATGCAGTATCATGCCGAGACCATCAAGAATGTGTGAAAAGTAGTGGAAATAGTGAAGAACAGATCCATCGCTATTGCTTTGGATACCAAGGGACCAGAAATCAGAACTGGACTCCTTAAGGGGATGAGTTAGATTTCCTATGAGTGGGTGTGTGTGTGAGTGGGTGTGTGTGAGTGTGCTGAAAAACAATTCTGGAAAGAGCAACTTTTTTTATTTTAAAGGAGGGGCAATGAGAGGAGACACAGTCGAAGAATCCTTGCAGTATACACGAAGACTATAATGTTGATTACAATCAAGTACTAAAGGATTACTGGGAAGGGAGGGAGGTGGATTTTCAGCACAGACAATGGTCCTCCCTTGCTCCCTTAAATGCAGCCCAGTGTGTGTGTATGTGTGTGTGATTATTATTGAATTTGTATTATTATTACTACTGTCATTCCTGACTGCATGAATAATGTTTGCAGAAATACAGTTAACATTTATGAATGTTGTTAGGCAGTGAACTGGCGAATGCAGCCCTCAGGGCAACAGGCATAGGACATGATTAATTCTTGTTTGTTTAATTGTTGTGTTTGGGAATAGGGAGGTTCGGCAGAAGTGTGTCTGGAGACTGGTAAGGTGTTGAAAGAGTCTATTGAAGACAAGTTCAAGTAATGTGGCAATGAGAACACCATTTATGTGGACTACATGAACATCATCAAGAACTCATCTCATTCAAGGTCACTGGGAAGTTCCCCACCCACCTGGTGACAGGTTAGAGAGTAGGTGGTGTGTATATTGGCATACATCTGTGTATGTTAGGCGGTAGTTGTATCAGTTTCTGTATCCATAGTTACTATAGTCTCATAGTCCCTTTCATCTATTATTACTACAACATACAATACAGCCAGTCACATGTGTGGGTGGCTCTCAGCAAACATGTTTTCTAGGCCACACCTACAAGACCATCTTTAGTTATGTCTCATTGCATCCACTCTCATTCAAATTAATTGGCGAGCGAGCGTAGCGAGCGAGACACTTACAGGGGTAACACAATCGAAAATCGGGGATGTTTGTTTATTTATTTATTTATTTGTATATATGTATGGACGTACGTAAGGCATTTTTGTACTTTGACCCTCGGGTTTTTGTGTTAGTTCGGTTGTCGACCCCGTTCCCAAACTTCACTACATAACAGAAATCAGCCTGTTTTCGATCAGTACCCGATCACACCCTAGAAATTGAATTGTTTACCTTTTTGAATTATTTTACTGGTGCAGTTAAAACGTGAAAACTTACAGGACTTCCATTTCTATTCGAGTTAGTGGCGGTGGTAAGTCAATGCGCTCTTTGTCATGGTTATAAGCCGTGTGCAACAGTATTTACTTGAAAATACATTGTCCACTATACTACTGCGAAGGTAAATCTGTGTAGGTGCATGTCCAGTTGTGTCAAAGCATTGTGTGTTACAACCACTACTTAGCTAAAGAATATCACAAAGAAAACTTTTAAATAACGTGTATTGTTTTGTTGTTGTTTTTTTCCTTCAATTCAAGCAGTTGCAGAGAGTTAGTTACTATGGCACTGAAATCCCTGTACCCTGTATGCTAAATTTAAAAACTGGACCTTATTTTCAGTAGCTTCAGTGTTAGAAGTCAAAATCATTCATATAAAAATAGTATAGTCTTTAGGCTCGCTCGCCATTTGTGCTCAAGCACATCACTAGTTCTACACCTCTTTTTAATTGTTGTTGTCATGGTTGCAGTGGTTCAAAATGGAGGTATGCTGGGCTCCAGAAAGGGCGTTAATCTTCCAGGTGCTGAAGTGGATCTACCGGCACTCTCTGAGAAAGACAAGGTTAACAACACACACCATACCCACTTTTTCTACACTACTCACCTGCCAGTTTGATTTTATGGATAAGTATATGGCAGAGTTATACAGCACTTTATAAAGTCGTCATCATATTAGGATGACACTCATGCATCCTATAAAATGTATTATGGATTAATTCATTAGATAGGGGTGTACTAATTTATGATTTTGTCACAACAATTTTCAGCTATTTAATACTGGTAAATGATTACACGGAGCAAAAGGAGTGGTATTAATTAGAGAGAGGCCACCATGTGAGAGTGGGGTCAGGTTGAGAAATGCAATGAAGATATTTTTCAGAAGACAACAAATACTCATGGAGTAGTTAATTCATTAGTGGCTGTCTTAGTTATCTGCAGTAGTAGTGTCAGAAGTGACGAATCGAAGGATTTCTTCATTTCCTTTAAGGAGTGTCTCTATGTTGTCGTCAGCTACTGAATGAACTAAGGCAATGAAAGTAGCAACACTGGGAGATTTGTTGAAGAGGAATTATTTGATTTATAACATTAATACAGAGTGTCTTTTTCATACAAACTAGTTGCTGAGTTGTTCAGCATGTGAAGTTCCTGTTGCACGTGTGCATGTACACACACACACAAATAGAAATGATGATCATTACCTAATGTGTTATTGAGTGAAATCATCTTGTGGTGTAAGTTCTTTGAAATTGTCTCCTTCTCTTTCTTTCCTCTTATTCCCTCTGTGTAGCCTGACCTATGGACATTGTGTTTGCCTCCTTCATCCGCAAGGCCTCAGACCTCCATGATATCTGCAAGGCCTCAGACCTCCATGATATCCACAAGGCCTCAGACCTCCATGATATCTGCAAGGAGCTGGGGGAGAAGGGCAAGAATATCTTTATTGTTTCCAAGGTATTTCAAACAAATAGAACAAGATGAGCTTTGCATTATTTATATGTCCATGAGATTCTGTATGTGAGAAGCTCTTTCACCAACACTGAATAGAAAAATAGACTGCCACGTAAGATTGAAACCAGAACTGTAGTTGATTTGCTCCAGTGACTCTATACTGGCTGTAGAGAGTGACTCTAGGATCCTCCTACCAACTAGTCAGAATGTCTTGTATAGCTGTTTGACAGCCACGATCAAGTAAAGTGTTTGTAAACAAGACAAAAAAAAAGCCTATACCTTTGGTCAGTTGAATACCTACTTCCTACATAGAGAATTAGCTGTTGCATTTTCTTTCACTTTGTTTTGTTTTAGTACTCAAGAATAACTTTAGTTGTTGATGATTGTTGTTGTTTTCAGATTGAAAATGAAGAAGGTGTGAAGAATTTTGACGAGATATTAAAGGCTTTGGATGGGATTATGGTTGCCAGGGGCGACCTCGGAATAGAGTTAATTCCGTAGCAATAGATTAGATTGCAGCTGTTAATTTTTATGTAAAAGATACAGAATTTTTTTTTCATACAAACTTTATCCAATAGTGTACTCAGCTAAGTATCTGTAGCACTTCTTTCAGCTTCATTGTGAGACACACCCTTAAAGCTTCACTCTGGTGATCACATGACCAGTTTTACCTGGCTACCCCTTGGACCCTGTTCGTTAACAACTTATTCCTTTTTTTAATGCTGATCAATTGGTCACGTGATTTCACTTTGGTCCACAGATGATGGAGAGCATGGTCAGTAAGTCACGCCCCACTCGTGCCGAAGCCAGTGATATTACCAATGCTGTATTGGATGGAGCAGACTGTGTGATATTGTCATCAAAGGGTAAGGGGTCACCATACATAGTGGATATGTAGTGTGTGGGAGGGGCATGAGGACTATCACATTTATTGTGGGATAAAACACAATTACAATTACATTGAAGCAGTTATGAAGGTAAGCTAGTGAAGAATATTATAGTGTGTTAACTACATCTGGTGTCCACTGTTGCCTGCAGGGCCATCCGTTTCAGGAGGCAATGTATGTGGTTTGTCACAATTGCAGCTGTTTTGCTGTTTTTGTTTGCTTGTTTTTTGTTTTTTACCAAATGGCAGGAAGACTTCGAATGTATTCAGCCTCTTTACAAGTTGTATTATAAGTGTAGTAAAACTATCCATGCATAGCTACTAAGAAAGGAACTGGTGTGGAGAAGTCTTCCTTGTCCAGTGGATGACAACTAACATTAGTGGCTATGTATTACTGTATCTAGTGCACCATCAGGGAGAACTATCAGCAGCTCTGGACATGAAGCAAGGAGTGTGTTGAAGCCTGAACAAATGAATCAAATAGTGTTTCTGTCAAAGAACTAGTAATTGTTGGACCTATGAGATTATACTGAGCTTACTAGTGATGTGCTTGAGCACAAATGGCGAGGCGCTAGCCTAAAACTACACTAGCGTTAAACGATATTGAAGCTTTCAAAGTGGCTAGTGTGCCAGGTGAGCTCCTTGTGAGAAGAACAGTAGCTAAAGATAGAGTAGTAAATGAAAATTGAAGATAACACTCTGCCTACACTTAGCATATTTCAAGTAAATTTAACTTAAAGAGGCAAGCAGTGTACCAGAACTTAAATTAGCTAGAAATAGAAGAAGTTGGTTATGGTCACAGTTGAAGTTTTAATAGTTTGGGATAAAGGTGTAATGGTAATAAAATACATTTCAAACAAAACTAGCAATGCCTGAGATGATTATGTTATTGTTATTATAGTGTACTTTACTCCAGTTACAGTATGACCTTATTTGGTCATATCACTAATGGGTTTGTGGTAATAACACCAACCACCTCTCACAATGAGGCAGCTGCCCCAGATAAAACCAGAGGCTGGTTAGGTCTGTAGTCTATACAAGTTGAGTTGGCCAGAAAATAACTTGAATAACTTTTGAACCAAAGCAGCTACACATCCAGGGTTTGCACCATTAGATAGCTGTGTTCTTGTCAATCACAAATTCAATTCACAAAGAAGTTGGATAGCTTAATTAATCACAATTCTGTTCATCTGCTATCTGACAGCTTATGAATATTACTGTTAAATTATAGGAGGAGTGTGTGTGTGATGATATTTCAGTGTGTAGGAGGAGAGTGTGTATGTGTGTGATGATATTTCAGTGTGTGATGATATTTCAGTGTGTAGGAGGAGAGTGTGTATGTGTGTGATGATATTTCAGTGTGTAGGAGGAGAGTGTGTATGTGTGTGATGTTATTTCAGTGTGTAGGAGGAGAGTGTATGTGTGTGATGATATTTCAGTATGTAGGTGGAGAGTGTGTATGTGTGTGATGATATTTCAGTGTGTATGTGTGTGATGATATTTCAGTGTGTAGAAGGAGAGTGTGTATGTGTGTGATGATATTTCAGTGTGTAGGAGGAGAGTGTGTATGTGTGTGATGATATTTCAGTGTGTAGGTGGAGAGTGTGTATGTGTGTGATGATATTTCAGTGTGTGAGAGGAGAGTGTGTATGTGTGTGATGATATTTCAGTGTGTAGGGGAGAGTGTGTATGTGTGTGATGATATTTCAGTGTGTGAGAGGAGAGTGTGTATGTGTGTGATGATATTTCAGTATGTAGGTGGAGAGTGTGTATGTGTGTGATGATATTTCAGTGTATAGGAGGGGAGTGTGTATGTGTGTGATGATATTTCAGTGTGTAGAAGGAGAGTGTGTATGTGTGATGATATTTCAGTGTGTAGGAGGAGAGTGTGTATGTGTGTGATGATATTTCAGTATGTAGGTGGAGAGTGTGTATATGTGTGATGATATTTCGGTGTGTAGGAAGAAAGTGTGTATGTGTATAATTTGAACTGTTTTTTTTTTTTCGACTAGACTTCAAGATTAATAATGAGCATATAACAGGTAAGAAAATTTGTCGATCACCATAAAAACGCACACTAACTAATGCTGATTGTCTATGTTTATTATTATGAAGTTATGGGTGTATCCTATAATTATTTAGTGCTATATTATTATATAAGTTATTATAGTCCACTGACACCCATGACTTCATAGTGATTATAACATACTGATGATTCCTAATAAGGATGAAACAATCACAGCGTAGTTGTCATTTCAGTGGCTATTTAATTAGGGCCAGAATTAGGGGAAATAAATAAGTGGGTTAGAATTGCTTGTGTAACAACAAGTACATATGTACTCTCATTCTAGATGTGAGAGGACAATGTGACACATTTTAGTGGTCTGTGGTAGAGGTATAAATATCTTGTAAGCTTCATCTATAACCACCCAGAAATTTCATTATTATTGCATCTTTTAATTAAAATTATGCCAATTATTTTTTTCCATGAGCACATATTATTTTATTATATTTCATTTTTGTTTGGAGAGAAAGGACAAAAATAAGGAGTTGTTTGTTTGTGCCTGTGAGAAATAATTTTTCAACTAATTATAGTAAGGTCAGTTTAGAGGTCATTCTGCATGAGAGGTCATGATGAAGCTCCCAAATTGCAGCTGTTTCAGAATGTTGCCTAAATTGCAGCTATGATAGGTCAAAGCCCCTGAGAGAAGTGATGCAGTGGCCGGGGCAACATTCACATAGTGGGAAAGGGTTTATGGCATGACTCTTCTCTTGTGTGTACGTGTGTGTGTGTGTGTGTGTGTGTATCTCCTGACCCTCTCAGTCACCACTTCACTTGCAGCCCTGCCGAAGACACATGCAGGTTCTTTTAGCTTAAAAAGACGAGACCAGCCATCTAACTGAATACACTGAATGTGCCTTTGTTTATTGAAATATGATTCAATCCATTCATGATGGAAACCTTTAGCCAGGCTCTCTCTCCCCTTCCCCCCTCCCCCCAACATTTCTTTCACCTTATCTTCACACAGTAAAATTAGACTCAGGAGACTGTTGAAGTGATTCCACCAGAGTTATGAGACATGGTAGATCAGAATGCTTTGATAAAGTGAAGAATTCCGTAAAATTAACAGATATATTTTTGCATCAACTTTCTCTAATTAATATTTTCCTGCCTTGAATTTTACTATCTAATCCGTTTAGTTTCCCCTTTCTGCTAATGTCTATTTTATTTGCTTGCTGACCCACAAAGTGGAGCCTGATTCCTGATTATAATAGCAAGTGCGCCAACAAGATGGAGCAGTTGCCGATGCCTTCAAGTGGGCATCTTATGGTGCACTGGTAACTGCCAGTGGTTTTACAGTGGCTGTTTGAAGATATGTGATTAGCAAATTGCATTAGGTACTGGTCACCACCACAATGAGTGTGCAGTAGTGGTGGCACAGGTGTGAAGAATTCTGGTCAGAATAGGGACTCTGTGAGGTCAACAATCATAACACAACAACCCCCAATTAGATTTTATGAGTGGGTTAGAGGGAAGATGGGGGGGGGGGTAGATTGGGGTGGGCGTGGAAAGTATATCTAATATGGACTATTCATTCGTTTGTGTACCTTTTTTTTTCTTCTTTCTTGTTTGAATGATTCCCTTAGACCCACTTCAAAACATTCATATTTGCCCGTGCCACTGTGATTAGATAACTTTGCATCACTTGTTTCCTCTTGTTTGTTTGTTTGTTTGTGCGTGTGTCCTAAGGTCAAGAGCTCTTGTGGTTCTCTGTACTCTCCACTACCACCCACAGTCCACATTGTGGGAATGAAGGAAACAAAGATCTGAGGTTCTTTCTGTCTTTCCCCCTTACTCTCTCCTCCATCTTATTCCCTTCTTCCTTCTTTAACTACTCCCTCCTCCAGCTTTGTCTTCCTTCTCGGGCAATTTTTTAAAATTTCATATCTTTGCTAGTCCATAATTTTTTTTACCAGTTTGATAGATTAAACTCACCACACACTTTGCATTAGTACAAGAAGCAACAGCAATGCACCTGTTTGGATCCCCTCCCCGTCACAGCAATCACAGAGCAAGTAGTCGGATGTAACACAAGGTTCCAATCTTTCCCTCGCGTAACCAGTAGAATAGAAGTTAAGTTTATTCGTCTCTTGTCAGACTAGCATTATCGGAACTGCACTTCAGCAGACTCCTCTTTACGAGCTTCTTGCCAACATGCTGTCACTTCCCGGCGTCGTGATGGCTTGAATGCCAACAGGTTTGTGGCAAGTATGTCCATTGGTTGTGTGTCGTTTGTGTGTATGTGTGTGTACAAGCCACTGGCGTTTGTGGTGGCAGCGCAGTGCCTAGGTTATTATTGGGTAAAGAGGACCAGGCTGGTGGGTGGGAGTAAAGTGGGAAAAAGTTTTGCTACGTGGTGCTAATTGGCTGGTCATGTAATAGACATGTTTGCTCTCTGCATTATTGTGGTCTATTGTGGATGTGTGCATGCACTGTGGGTGTATGTAGTCGGGGGAGGGGGGGAGAAAAGTTGGTTACCGTGCCAGCTGATATATCGGTAACACAATCCATATTTTTTTAGAAATGATTCAAGGAGGATTTAGTATTTAGTTATAATGTGAGAATGGACATTCTTTAGGGAGTGAGGCTATACAGTGTCCCTGCCTTGAGGTTTGGGATACAGTATGCATGGTAATTTTAGGAACGGTCGCTACGTTCAAAGTGAATTAGGCACTGGACTACCATCGTGACAGCCTCGCTTTGCTCAGGATGCTACAGCCTCACACGCTCACGCACCTCACATTCATTCTGCACATACACACACACATACATACTCACACATGCACACATTTTCTCACCTTCAATTTGCATTCCTTCACGTGTTAGTAGTGTCAATTAATGAGCGATGAGAGTGTCACATGACTTTAGTTGGTAAGGGTTGACGCGTTGAAATGCATGTTTCTGCCATGTGGATAGTTGTATACATGCGTGTGTAGTAATAGCAGATAGCTCCTGTCATAACTGAGGATAATTTATGATAGCTTTGGAGGAGTTTTAGCATGATTAGAAGATACCACCCAGTGCCCTCTGGTGCCTTCTTGAGAATTTTTGCACCTTCTAAACTATCTCTTTGCTCCAGTAGGCTATTGGAAGTTATTATTATTATTATTATTTTAAATTTACATGGCCTGTTTCATGGCTTTGAATTACAGCCATTATATATGATCACTTGTAGTGGGCTGTGTTTCAATGGAACTAGTCAGGTGTTGGAGTGACAGTTATTAATATATAGGTATGTCCATGTACAATGAATATTAGACTATTTGACTTTTCGCATGAGTCAGTGAACCAATAGTGGATATATTTTTATGAGCACATAGTATTTTCAATTTTCGAGTTGAGCATTGACAAGTACATTTAAATTATCTGCAGAATGCTTGTGTCCATTTGCTATGCACTTGGACCATTTAAACTAGTATTCAGTATGGGAAATATCTTGTAGGCTTCTGGAACACATTAATTCTTTCATAAATAAAGAGTACAACGTTCAATACCCTACTTATTTGTGCTGCCAGTTTTCTTAATTTTTTGTTAGTTTGTCCATCACCATGGTGACAGCTGTTCAGTGGGATGCCGTCTCTCTTTGTGGACTTGGGTGTGGAAGAAAATATTTTCTTCCACTTGAGCCTCCTCTTTCAGTTATTTGTATGTGCAAACATTGGACCTTGTTTACATTTTGCCTTGGGACTGTGTCCACAGCCCCAAGTTATGGGATAGAGAGAGGAATCATTGTGGTAGAATAACAACAAGTCTTTAATACTAATTAAGATTGTTATGCCATTTAAAGTCGCACTATTTTTTGATGCACCCTCCCCTCAATATTACCGTACCACCGTATCTTCTCATTTGCGCACACAATAATGTATGATACAACCAGTGACCCAGTTATAGTGAAAGTGCACTGGTGGGAGAATGGGCTACAGTTTGCATTGTTGGGTTTGATGCTATCATGTGATTAGGAAATTATGTTTTTGTCCTGAGGGTGTTTAGTTCTTGTACGATCAGCACTTGCATGTTTGTCCCATTCTTGCACTAAATAAGTTTCGGGAGCATGTACTGTGTTTGATGATAACAGGATTTGGTATAGAGAAGATAAAACTGTTGTCTTATTAGGCGGCTATCTCTCTTATGTCGTGGTTACAATGAAAAATAATTTTTTTATAATTTGATGATTTTCGAAAATATTTATTGGATTCTTTTGGTGTACCTTTTTCGGTTCTCTTTGATATGTTTTTCCATTTATTTATCTTTCTTTTTTATTCCACAGATGCAATCCCATAAATTAGATTAAGCAGCAACGAGTTAGGGATTTTCGGTATGGAATGAGTAGCTGTGAGTAAACAGCAGTTGCTACTGCTGCTCCCACTTCTGTAGGCTGTCATGTGCACTCTTTATTCTACTTTGTAGTGAAAGCAAGAGAATTTTTTTGTAATGATGTTTACACATGCTGTACAGAACATTGTGTGTGTGTGTGTGTGTGTGTGCTTATTATACCTTTGATGAAGTTGGATTGAAAAATTATCTTTTCATTTATTTACATATGTATGTCTTTTTTTAAATTTGTTCTTATTATTCAGCTTTCTGTGATTAGGTGTTGGGATTCTTAGTTTGCTGCTGCTGTAAGTGGACATTTTGCCACCACATGTGCCTTTGTTTACTCTTGTATTAGAGATTACTGTTGTTGTTATTTGTTGTTTTCTTAGTTCTTGTTGTTTTATAAGAGTAATTAATTTCCTAAGGCATGGCAGGCAGGCAGTATTTTTTTGTTTTTTTGTTTTTTGGCCATGCCATCTTACTGTCCATCACCATAGATGTAGTTCTACCACTGTTGGTATGTCTGTGGTGAGCAAGGCATGTGGAAGTGTTGCATATCTGCAGCCATATGTTCCCAGAACATGTGGACGGTGGGCGGAATTGGGCACACGTAAAAGGGGGAGATGGGGTGAGGGAGAGTTTGTTGCATTCTCTCGTCTTTTGTGGATAGCAGTTAACAAGCCGAAATCCATTAGAGGCCGTCTTAGCCGGTGCAGCTGGCCTGTGTTTGTGTGTATGTGATACGTGCTAGTCGTTCAGGCGAGCAATTTGTTTTTGTGAAGGGAAGTGACAGGTACCTTCTTTCTTGCGGTGTGGTTCTCTCCGTCGAAGTAAAGTTTGTGATCGGTCGTTGTCATGTTCGTAAACTTCATTAGTCCAGGGGATGGGTTCTGTACTTACATTTACAGAAGACATTCACAGATAATAATAATAATAATAATAATAATAATAATAATAGTAATAGTAATAATAATAATAATAATAGTAATAATAATAATAATAATAATAATCGTACTAATAATAATAATAATACTATTAATAATAATAGTAATAATAATGAGGTAATAATAATAATAATAATAATAATAATAATATTAACTGATCAAAATAACAATGATAATAATAGTAATAATAAATAATAGTAAATAAAAAGCTAATACATCAATAGTAATAATAATAATATAATATAGTAATAATATAAAGTAAAATAATAGTAATAATAATAATAAAATAATGAGAAGAGGTGAAGAAGAAGTAGGAAGAAGAAGAGAGGAAGAAGAAGAAGGAAGAAGAGGGAAGAAGAAGAGGAGAATAAGAAGAGGAAAAGAAGAAGAAGAGGAAGAAGAAGAAGAGTGAAGAAGAGGAAGAGTAATAATAATATTAATAATAATAATGATAATAATAGTAATAGTAATAATAATAGTAATAGTAATAATAATATTAATGATAATAATAGTAATAATAATAATAATAGTAATAATAATATTAATAATAATAATGATAATAATAGTAATAGTAATAATAATAGTAATAATAATAATAATAATAATTTCTAGATTAAGTTAGTGGACTGCACACGTCACACGTCTTTTTATTTAAAATACAACGTTTCGATCGAAGTTGCTCGATCTTCAGGTGGAATATAACTGAAATGGCTGGGTGATGGTGATACAGAAGTTTATATAGGTATGAGATATAATAGAGCAGTTGGTGACTGAATGAAGGTGTTGATCAGAGTCTATTGATGCTTTTATTGATGTGTTAATAATAATAATAACTATACCTCAGACTCAATCCGACTCACTCACAACTGTCACACATGTATGGTCTCCCCAAAATTCATAAACCAGATGTCCCTCTACGTCCAATTGTCAGCACTATTGGCTCTGCAACATACAGTCTTGCAAAACATCTTTCCAAAATCATTTCTCCGCTCGTTGGACAGACTACCTCCTATGTTAAAAATTCAGCACACTTCAGTGAACTCATCAATCAACAACAAGTAAGAAATAATGAACTAATGGTCAGCTCCCTATTCACTAACGTCCCTGTTGAAGAAGCTCTAGATATTGTGAAAGATAGACTTGAGGCAGACCACTCCATACATGACAGAATCAATCTCTCCATAACCTTCTTGATAGATCTCCTTAACATGTGCTTGAAATCCACCTATTTCCTATACAACAACAAATTTTACCAACAAAGCCAAGGTGCAGCTATGGGTCTCCTCTCTCTCCAATCATTGCCAACATTTTTATGGAATTTTTAGAAGATATAGCACTCCAGACAGCCAACATCAAACCATCACTCTGGCTACGCTACATAGATGACACATTCACACTTTGGCCACATAATAGACAATCTCTTAACATGTTCCTAGAACACCTGAACTCCCTTCGTCCTTCCATAAAATTCACAATGGAGGTAGAATCCAACCACCAACTGCCATTTCTGGATGTCATGGTCGAGCGCACCAACTCAAACAGCATCATAACCAAAGTTTACCGCAAGCCAACGCATACAGATCGCTACCTTAACTACCGGTCCTACCACTCACACTCTGTTAAGAATGGCATCATACACACACTAAAACATCGTGCCAAAACAATCTGCCGGGATGAGATCACACTTACGGAGGAAATGGAACACCTAAAATCAGTCTTCAAGAAGAATGGATACCCATGTGACACAGTCAACAGAGCCCTCCATCATCAGAGAAACAAGAGGAGAAGTAAAGAAGAACAAACTCAAAGAACAGAAGTGACAACAACCATTCCCTATGTCAAAGGAGTTAGTGAAAGAATAAGAAGGATTTGTGCGAAACAGAACATCAAGGTTATCTTCCGCTCTGGGAGGACTCTCAGATCAATTCTTTCACATGTGAAACCACAACCGGACCTCCTCAATCACCCTGGAGTTATCTACCGCATTCCCTGTTTAGATTGTGACCATTCCTATATAGGAGAGACAGGAAGAACACTACGAGTTAGACTATCTGAACGTCAGAGGTGTTGCAAGAACTTTGAAACTCAGAAGTCGGCAGTTGCACAACACTGCCTGGAGGAACACCATAGAATTGACTGGCAAGGCAGCACTGTCATAGAAAAAGAAAGCATCTGGCATAGAAGAAGAATTAAGGAGGCAATCCACATCAAAAATTTTCCAAATTTTAACCAAGACCAAGGACTTAACATCAGCCCAATATGGATGAGCAACACCACATAAGTGCATATCTTTATTATCATTATTTGTTTACTTATTTATTTTATTATTTTATTTCATATATATATATTTTTTTTAATTTTATTATTATTATTATTATTATTTTTTTTTTATTTATTTTTTTTTTCTTTACTTTACTTACTGACTTAATTATTGGTTATTCACCCATTTTACTCTGGCATTCCTCACCCCACTAGTCAGACTCATTCTATCATCTATTAACACATCAATAAAAGCATCAATAGACTCTTATCAACACTTTCATTCAGTCACCAACTGCTCTATTATATCTCATACCTATATAAACTTCTGTATCACCATCACCCAGCCATTTCAGTTATATTCCACCTGAAGAAGCAACTTCGATCGAAACTGTCTTGGCTAGCTCATCCTGAGTTGTAGGAGAGGACAGAACTAACTCTACTACACTAATTACACTATTCACATCCTTAATTGTATAGATTGAATTTCTTGTTCCCTCAACTCTTAATTCCTAATTGTATTGATCAAGTTTCCTTTCCCTTGCTCTCTATGTACCCTCATCATGCCCATGCTTATAACTTATTGGTTTTGTCTTTTCTTTCAGTTTTTGATCTTGAGTTTTGTTTTGCATTTAGTTTTGTTCTATCTCTCTGCTAATAGTTGACAGTCATCTGTCTGCTAGTCACTATTTTAATTAAACTTATTTATTGTAGTGGGATCCTTTGTTTGTAGCGGCTCTGGCGTATTGTTGGTTGAGTTGGGTTTCGCTTAGCTAGCATAGTCAGTAGGCTAATAGTCATCTATAGCTGGCCCCCGCTTTTTCTGTGTTCGTCAGTCCATTGCTATCTGTGGGCTATACAGAAAAGTATTTTAAATAAAAAAGACGTGTGCAGTCCACTAACTTAATCTAGAAATTACCGATTCCACGTCAAGAATGACCCTTCGAAATCATACAATAATAACAATAATAGCAATAATAGTAACGATAATAATAATAGATAAATATCATGTAATAATACGCGTACTAATAGTCATAAATCATAATAATACTAGTCTCCCTCCTCCTACCCTTCTCTTGTCATCCAGTACTCCATCATATACTAGTCATCATTAATAGTAATAATAATAATAGCAATAATAATAATAATAGCAATAATAATAATAATAGCAATAATAATAATAATAGCAATAATAATAATAATAGCAATAATAATAATAATAGTAATAATAATAATAATTGTAATAATAGTAATAATAATAATTGTAATAATAATAGTAATAATAATAATCATAGTAATAATAATAGTAATAATAATAATAATAATAATGGTAATAAAAATAAAGTAAATATTAATATATGAACCACTGTGGATTGTGGTACATCATCCTCCATTCCATCTCCATGCTGACTTTCACTGTTTCTACTTTATCAAACACTTCAAGAGAAGGAACTTCTGGAGTCTCAAATCCTCTCCAGTTGAGCTTTCTATCTTACCTGTTATTGTTTGGAAGACATGGAGATGACAACTCAGGCCAGTGGAGGTTTAACTTCATGTATGATTGGTTCTCATGTCTGAAGAGCTTATCTAGTGGTGGTGTGAATTGGTGGGCAGGGTTGGTGGGCTGGGTTGCATGGTGGTGGCCAGTCCATTCAAAGCAGGTGCCATGTAGAATTCCTGCCTGGAAAGTCTATGAAATGTGGGGTGTGAAGTTATGGGAAAGGTGATATCCCATTTTAGTCTAAGGTATCTTGGCCATTCCTCCTCTCATTCACCTTGGTCTCCTTGACTCTGCCTTCTTTATCTCAGACTGGTCCTGAAATGTGGGAGACTTCTTTGATAATTGAAATACTAGAGTCTAGGCTTGTATAATAATAATAATATTAATTCAGTTATTCAACTTGGCCAGTTCAACTTCTTGCTAGGTCCTCTTCTGGGGCTAATGGGGTTGAACTCTCCGTGGTAGACTTCATTAACCCCCTAAAGAGGACTTCGGCAAGACATCGAAACGGTTTTTACAGTAATTTAACATAATATTGGCTGTTAGAACCGAGAAAATTTGATATCATTATAATAATAATGGTGTTGATAATGATGATAAATTATATTATATTAATTAAATTATATTATATTAATTAAATTATATTATTATTACTATATTATTATTATATTATTATTATTATTATTATTACAGCTTAGTTTTTATCTGAGCTGTCAATAATAATATTCTACTGGGTTTTGGGCCAGGTTTTTACAGTAATTTAACGTAAAGATTTTTTAAATAGAAATAATGCTGTAAATGAAATGATGATGATGATGACGCAGGCACTACTTAATACTATAGTACGCCTGTTGGAATGTCGCGTGAGAAAGGAGGGGAGCCACAAAGTCAAGCGTTTTACTCACTAGGAAGCACATGTGGAGCTAGCAGCTCAATAGCAGTCAAAGTCACAAATGGGGTAGTTAGAAATACACAAATCGGTTTGTTATAAATGCATTATGGTAGCCATGAGGTACTAATTACGCCCAAGCGTTTCCTTTTTTGGTTTTCAGAATTCCGGCATTATATGCTTAGGCAAGAAATTATGCCAGTGTCTGTTGCCATTTTGGGTACCCATGAGTACATTCCGAAGGCAATATTGGCAAGATTAGAGGGAGGGAAAGACAGTTTGGGGTTGTGGGAAGAGAAGTGTTGTGGATAAGTTGATTCAATTCTGCTTCCTTTACTTGACTACCAGGAACTATTGCATTCAGAAGCAACTCTTATTCTGCATGGAATGGACAGGTGGTCACTATTTTAGCTTGTCTGCTCATTTTCAATGTTAAATACTTAATTACACTAACTTCCATTTTATAAATTATACTTTGTGGTTAGGAATCTACAGGTGCGTGGCCAGAAGGCTAGGTCAAATTTCAGCATTTGGAGCTTGGGTGAGCTATGTATTTAGGCCATGTTGATATCGTATTGGATTATGTTTGTATCGTAAGTATTATATAACATTAGATGTGAATTTATTATGTTCAAAAATTGTCATGGTCAGTAGTTTTTATCTGAATCAGTAATCTTCATGTAGGTCAGTAATCTTCATGTAGGTCAGTAATCTTCACTTAATCTTCACCACAGTTTGTATCTTCATGTGATCTTCATGTATGTCAGTAATCTTTATAATCTACATGCGAGTTAAGTCTCTATGGGGTTCATGTTGGTAAGTGGGTGCACAAGTTTGTTAAGGAGAACATGAAATGCTAGAGATGGTCCAGTGAAAGTTTCCCTCTGCAATTTATTCTGCTGGTTCCCCAGTGGTACAGGGGTGTGCCCATGCTGTCCTGTAAGGTACAGCTTTTTTGCTGTGGCCTTATCATCCAGCGAGATTTACACAGACAGCGCAATGTATTTATGTTTCACTTGTCGTTGGAATGATAGTTCTTGTGACATTTGCAAGGCCAGGGCTGACAGAGACAGCTGGTGCTGTTTGGACAGTCCACCGTGGTTGACTAATTGTCTGTGTGTTTTCACAGTCTGAAAACTGCTGCAGAATCTGGCAGCCTTGGCAACTCATTTCCCTTCCCTTCCCTCCACTTTAGCCCAGAGTTTCTTTACCGAAAGGAGATATGTGAGTTTACTTGCAATGAAAATTCTTTGAATGATGTTTAAGATTCTTTGAAGGATTGTGCAAGAGTTGAAAGCTGAAAGCTTATGTTTTATGAGATAATGGTCTTATAAATATTAAGAATAAATAATTATTATTTTTCCTCCCTCTTTTTTCCCTCCTCTTGCCATCCAATAAACAAATCATGCTTCCAACAATTCATGTTGGGGTTTCTGTGAATTGAGGTGCATGGACATCCTCCTGGAAGACTTGGTAGTATTGGTATGAGGAAGAGGATGTTTTTAATTGGGTGGTAGTTCCAAACTTGACTAAATCAAATCTTTAGTCACATCCATGCAGGTAGCCATGATGCGCTGTTGTTGGTGTGTGTGTGCGTGTGTGATACAGGAGTTTTGGTTATCAGGCTTGGTGATGTGGTAGTGATGATGAGAGTGGGTGATGAGTTCATCTGGAAATCTGCCTTCTTTTTTCATCACCTAGTCTCAGCTAGCCTGCAAAGATTTACCTTTGAAGTAAGCTTTAGAGTGCATAGCAGATTAGAACCGCTCCAATGGATAGTTCCTGTTGTAGCAGATACAGCATTGGAACCTCTTTCAAACTCGAGTGTCATATTCTGATTGAGATTTGGAACTCTAGTTCTAAAAGCTTTACAGACTATACAGCAAAAGGCAAATAAATAAATAAAGAAGGTAAAAAAAAAAGCAGGTGCTAATAATTAGCTGCTATTTAGAACATTGGAATATTTGATTACCTTCTCACTATAAAGTATAACTATGATCACTGAGGCATTGAGCAAACCTTCTCCTCCATGCAGGT
>WLWD01003277.1_pt1 | contig 21948 bp, 13 predicted proteins | sample 6712731 | NCBI WGS metagenome assembly WLWD01 (sample SAMN12718690, study PRJNA576275) | sponge metagenome | isolation source: marine sponge | host: Mycale hentscheli | place: New Zealand: South Island, Marlborough, Capsize Point | collected 2014-11-01
TAATCAATATTGCTAATGGTACTTGAAGTTACCAGGTATCCCAGCTTACACGACATAGCCTTTATTTTGAATCCCATAACTAACACGGTCATGCTAAGGTCAGATTTAACAATAACAGCTCATGTTGATTGTCTAACTTTATGTGCTAAACATGCAATTGAAAGTATGCATCATGCATGTATCAAATCTGGCATCTAATAGTGTATACACTGTTGAAGTGTGTGCATGAAAAATCCATTAATGGTATAGTGTTGCCACTGAGTCCATGAGTTCAGGAGGATGATGTGAATCGAACAATAAATATTAATTTAAATGAAAAGAAAACAATGAACTGATAGTATTTACAAATTTATATTTGGAATGAATATTATATAGAAGTACACTGTACTGATGTAAGATTTTCTGGAGTCTTTGTGTGACCTGTGCTACAAAAGTGGCATGATAGAAATACTGCTTGCATCATTACTATCTGACAGCAGTTGACACACACACACACACACACACACACACACACCACACACTGTACAATGACCCACTCCAAAAAAAATATCATTAACCCCCAGCGCATGCGCGAGTTTTTCATTTAATTAAAGGCTTCTTGGGATAAGAGGGCCTGCTCTCCATGCACCATACACCATATTGCTTCGCTTCGCAATCCAGATCTACTGTGGGTTATGAACATCATCATAAATATCTCGGTGGCAGTCTTCTGCAACAAGTCTGCCATTTCTTGGTACAAAACTGTATCCTACCACATGGAATGTGAGATCAGTTGACTTGGCATTGTGTGACACTTGTTTACCTATGAATGCAGCTAAATAAAGAAAGGGAATGCTTCAATTATGGATTTCTTTCTCAACCATAGCAAAGTTGTTTTATTCTTGTCCTGGGATTTATCTAGGTAAGTTGTGATACTAGTCATAAAAGCCTCTCAACAATATTAGTTGTATTTAGACTGAAGCTTGAACAGCTTTTACACTATCCCTGTATTTAGTTAAGCATATTGGAGTTTCATTAAATACAAAATAATAATAGCTCCCATACATATAAACTGTCAAGTAGGTTCAAGTAGTACTAAATATTATGACATTAATGAAAACCTGAATCTCAATGGACTTGAAGTTTATTGTTGAACAAGTGTGACTCTCAGGTCTAACATGAAGAAAGAAGTCAATTGGCAAGTGAAGCAGTGGTGGCGGAAGCGTTTTTTCATTGGTCAGGCAAATTCATACCTTCTATTTTCATAGCTCATTTTGTATTAAAGGAACAATGTTATTAAAATTTGAATTTGAAATAATAAAAGAAAATTAATGATTAGCTCAAGTTAAAATGATCCAAAAATTCTTCCTGCGCTCACTTCCACTAATAAATTCATGTTTGCAACTTTACTGACTTCTCTGGACAGTACTGCTCCAGTACGCTACCGCTGGAGTCGCCACAGGATGCCATACCAGTTCAGGTCGAATTCAACTGGTAAGTATCGTTATATACAGTTCTATTCTATAAATATCACTGCGCATGCACATGAAATATAAAGAACAAGAGCCGACGTAGAGCGGTTAAGTAAATAGTCTCGCTGGCGAGACTGAAATAGTCAGGCAGTTATGAAAAAGCAGTTATGAATAAATTGGTCAGGCACTTATGAAAATATTTTTTGAGTTGTTTTTTCTGAGTAAACCAGAATGCACGGCATTATAAAATATTTATCATTATCTCTTCTGACAATGCACCTCTTCTTCAGGCCACTAGGGTCAGCTGATTCTGCTAAAAACTACTTTTCTATAATCTTCCTGTCTCTTTAGAAGTCTGAAATTGTGGACTTTCCTAAGCCAAACTCCTGAACAACTCCAGCTAAAACAATTATTAAACTACTTCTGATAGCAACTCTTTTGCCATTTTGTTGCAGTTCCAATAAAAAAGAACAAAAAAAAACAAAAAAAACAAAAAAACAACGTGATGACGACCCCGTTCCCATCGCGATGTCTCTTCGCAGTTCGACCGGTTGTCTGATGTTCGGATCTATGAGGTTCTACTGTAATGACTTAGAACTCTTTGTTCCTTTCCTGCTGGTTCACAAATAATCAGCTTCTCTCTACTAGTGAACTTCTTTTCCCGTTCACAAGGCCTACAGCATTAACAATGTCTGATTTATCTAGCGACTACATCTCATTCCAAGCAATCCAAATGGTATGGAGTGGAAACAAGTTTGGATAATCAATGTGTTTGGATAATTGAATTTCTTTAAATGTCAATTATTTCACACTTTGGGACAAGGGATGTCCAGATTTTCAAAGATTACTATCATATTACAGCAATACTACTCTGTTAGCCTGATCTCACTGCAAAAATTTTTCTTTTTTCTAATATTAACTTAAAAAAAGAATAATCATAATCTAAGTTGGCATAGCTTGAGGGTCAGCCTATGCCAGGTTTCTGTTTCTAAAAGCTACCAAATTGTAGTCATGGGTATGTGCTAAAATTACCTATTACTTTTTGTTGTTATTTAATTTTACATTTAATTTTATCTAATTTCCCTTCCTATTCCTAAAATTCTAGCTGAAAGGGAGGTTCTTGAACCGGGGCTGGGTTTGCCACTGATTATGTACGTAAAAGTTTTTCTAGGCCTTCAATAAAAACTGATGAGCTTGGTTAAATTGCAGCAGCTGTCAATTCAGGGGGAGGTCATAGGTATTAGTTAAGGGTTATCACAAGTATCAATGTCCAACAATTAATTCATTTGAAAAACATAAATTTCTAATCCTATACCTGGTAAACAGTCCACATTTAGAAAAACAGGAATGTTTGATGAGAACACATCAGACTTAAAAAGTTACTACTGAGCGAGTTTAACAATAATACCGTAAAAGTAGTGAAGTGGGTCTATGTATAACTTGGTAAAGGATTGTTGCAGTTACATTTACATTCTGTAACATATGTATAAGATTCACAGTAAAAATGTTGAAGGTGCCTGGGCATATATACAGCTGTAATAATCTTCCTAATTCAGGGGCGTTGGAATGGCCGAGTGGCCATGGCCGCACCAAAATTTTAACAAAAAGGGGATGTGTCTATTTTTTTTCTACTCTTTACCCGATCTCGTGGTCATTGTCGATTTTGGGCTGTCGAAATCGAGCGGTCGAAATGGCTTCTGCTGGGATCGAATAGCTAATATCGAGCCTTTTAGAAGATTTTGGAAACTCCAGACCTGCCTGGTCCTTCTAGAAGATTTTTAGGAAACTCCAGACATGTTTGGTCCTTCGTTTATTATTCCAAAGCGATCTTTTGGGGGAAAATGTAGTTTGGAGGTCTTTCCAGCATTGTTGGTCAGCCAAATGGCCATTTTTAAAAAAGTTTTTTTGGTGTTGTTTTCTTTATATGTCCAAGTAGCTATATTAGCTATACAATATATACACTCTACAGTCAACATAATAGCTATAACTTCAATTTAACGTTATTTATTTGACATGAACCTACTGATTGTTATAAAATCATTTGTTTTGTAGTATAAAAAGTAGCTTGTTACTGACTTATTTTGGTTTGATTAGAGCGGCACTTGAATTTATTAGATACGCAGAGCATAGAATTAAACTCTTTAGTTTATTTAATAAAAAAATAAAAAACTCTAATGAGTGGGTGAGGTTAGGTGGGTGTGGTTATAATGGCTGCACCAATACAATCTGGCTTCCTACTTCCATGTAAATATAGTATTTTTGTATAATCAATATAATCTCTATGCACACATTCTTTCATCATGAACAAATTCCATGATTAGTGGTGAAGGAAGATGTTTCGGTAAAAGTGAGCTCCAAGGGCATGCTTTTTTTGTGGTTTAAAAGTGTTCGTGTGAGAAATCACCTCATTAGCTCATTAGATTGTGCCCCAAAATTATGCCCCCTCCCCACTTACAACACAATACAGAAACTTCAAAATAGGATTACTGTCCTCAAGAGGAGCTCCATGTGTGAATATTAATTATTATGCTATTACTTACAATTAAAATGGAACCATTATAATAAGATTAAATTCTCAAATTTATGATATCCTCTACATGAATTTTGTAGAATAACTTGAAACCACTATAGCATTTTTGTAGTGAAAATACTATATCCACTACATAGCTTACACATAACTGAAAACCTACTACAACAGTCTGTACCTCAACTTGTATTTTCTGCTAGTTTTGTGAAATGTAAAACATCATATCAACTACATTGTTATCAATGTAAATCATACAACAGATTTCTTGAAATCCATTATACTTTATCTTTACCTTAAATTTAACCCACTACAATTTTCTTGGGCAGGAAACCACACAACCCCAATAACATTCTCACCTCACTAAAATAAGCATTTGGAAAATTCTTACGATGTGTTTGGTATGCGTTTGTTGCCCGAGCGGAGACTAGCCAGACAAGTTGAAAATGCTGCATCATGTTAAAATATAATTATTTAATCTACCCAGTATGAAAGCGATTAAATGAATTTACTCTGTCTAGAAGAGCCTAACTCGTGTACTTTAGTAAAACTTGGACTGGTGGCAGCGACTATTGGGACGGGATACTGCGCGGAGAGGAACGGTGGAAGTATAGCCCGCGTCTGCTCTCTCAGGGAGTTCCCGACCCCCAGAGTAACATTCAGTTTTCAGTTGTGAATCCAATAGCACTACCAGTTGGGAGCTGTGACATGCAAATACTAAGATTAGTGATCAAACATATCAAAACTAATGAGAAGTTCCATATTGAAAGCCTATCGGAAGATTATCCTGGAGTTTGCGAAGCTGCTGGGCAAACATTGAACAAGAAAAGATGCTGTTTATGTTAGGTACTGTTCTAAAGGAGTACTGACAGCTAGTGCAACCTATTTTAACTTTCCTACAGGTGTCTTGTTACAGAGTTAAGAGATGAGCAATATTATGGATGTGTTGAAATTTGATGATGTTTTGGGACTCATATATATGTGATGTTATTCATGCTGTACAATACACTTTATATCCATATTTTACAGGCAAAATATACATAGATAAATATCGTTAGTTTCCTTTTCTTGAATGGATTTAATAAAATCAGCACATGAAGCTCCAAGCAAATGTTTTGTTTAACCTATTCAAGAAAAGGACTCTTAAATTGTGCCACTGAAAAAGCTGATTCCCTGGACAATATAAATTATGCTAGATGGATACCTGTTCGCCTCATTAACATGTTTGTCTTGAAAAATAGCATTCGAATGTCCGTGCAGATTTCATGAAGGGAAATTGCTGTGAAGAAAACACAGCAAGCTTTCTCGGAAATTGCCTTATAACAACCACATCACCAATGCTTTAGTGAACGGTGATGATGAAGCTGTTGGCTTGACAGCAAAACCAATTACATTATATAGATAGATAATGTCAGGTCCTGTGTCTCACTTAATAAAAAGTCTCAGGACTCAACGGTAACTAATTTCATCACCATCATAAACAGAAAAAAAAAAGCAAGCAGTTAGCATACACATAAGATGTAAAGTTGCTAACTTGGGATAGAGATTACTGAGTCATAATCTGTCTATTGCCTAGCCTACGAAGAAAAAACACGTATATCTTTTTAATTGCCCCCTCCTGTTCGACAACAATCAAGCAAGCAAATAGAAATATTATCTTTACTTAAATTTAACTGGACATTTTTTTCACGATTGTACATTTCTTCACAGACATGGCTTCAGAATGTCTATAAAATAGGTGTAGTCTGAAATTTTAATGCAACAATAGCTTGAAATGTAATACTCGAATCCAGAGAGGATAGATAATAAGATTACAAGAGGAGCATTGAGTCTAGTACGAAAAACAGTCATGGGGTTCATTACAAATTTATTAAAAAAAGGACTATTTTTTTGCGATCATAACTTTAAAAACTATGCAAAAACAAAGAAGTGCAATTTATGATTCTGATGTTCTTTATGTAAAACATTATAAAGTGTATTTCCCATGGCTTAATGTTTACATGAGGAAGCAGACACAATGATGCTCCATTTAGAGGATGCTGTTTAATGAAATGCTGCAGAATATCAAAAATATAAAATTTAATTTGAAAGCACTGTCTCATGGTTGTGTTTTTTATTATTAGTGACTGGCTACATTATGACTGCTTTACTAGATACAAATATAAAAAATTGTGATGTTAGTTTCTCTAATTAATATGAAAGACAAATGTACACACCTGTAGTATATTCATATAGTCAGTTACTTGTGTCTGTGCATGTGTCAGTATGAGTCTTGATGCAAGCATGGTGTGTGTATGTGTGTGTGTGTGTGTGCATGTGTGTGTTTTGGTGCTTGGAGAGTGTAACCCCAGACAGGATAATCACAAGCACAATTAAGATAACAAAACAGTGGTAAGAACTCATCACTCTGTGTAAATCACTTGTGACACATTTGGGAAGGGGGCAAGGTCACACAAAAGGGAAACAATAATTATCATGAGTATACCTGTTTCAAATATCATTTGTTAACCACTATCACTTTGAAAGTTATGCCTAAAATTGTTTTCATTTAGGCAATTTTCAAAAAATAAAACAGGTTTTGGCAAAAACATGGCATCAACAATGTAGGGACTACCCACACCCCCAGCTGTTATTTCAGCAACTGCTCTAACCATTGAGTAGGCTACACCCAGGAAGGTAAAGCTGTAAAACCAAGAAAATTGACAAGTTCGGCAGGTTGCTATAACTACAAGGGTAGAGCTTGCTGCAGGCAGCAGTGAAATAAAATAACAAAATGAAATGTCATGAGATATTTCAGGGTCACATACCTAATTATTGTGAAGATATCTAGGGTGGAATATAATATGTGTAGCTATAAATATATTTCAGTTGTTTTTGTTTTTTTATTGAAATGTTTAAAAAAATAAATGTTCTCTCCAGTCAATGAATTTCATAGCAATATCTGTCAGTTCAATGTCATATGTTATATCATTGTGAATATTCATCAACATGGCATAATGAAGTACTGAATTTCAATTAGGACATCAATTCTTATCTTCTTTCCCAAGAAACCAGACAACATCTGGTTTGCCATAGCTAATGACAGCTAAAAATAGTAATCAGTATTTTTATTGGTTTTATTGATTTTTAACTGCAAGCCACTGCAATTCAAATCTCAAATCTGCATAGAGCCTATGCCCCCCAAGAATACCTGGAGAGCATATGGAATTTGGAAGGGGAAAAAAAATTTAATTACAGGAAAAACAACAACAACACTTTCTGACAACCTGAACCTTATCTGTTACCGAAGGTCATTGGAAGTCAACTCCCCCCGTGGAGGAAACCCTTAGAGTATTGTTAATGAATGAAAGGGCGTGGCCATCCTGAACCGGTTAGTTTTATGGTATAAATTACGACTCCCACACGCCTCATCCGAAAGAATTATCCTCTAATCTCGCAGTGGCGCCGCTAACTACGATGGGCTCGTTCGCTTTCAACTATTACCTGGGATTTTTTTTTATTAACCTCTTTCAAGGTAAGCTGTGATGGTGGCTCTCAGTTTTCAAAGCTACTTGTTCCCAAGTGGTGTGTAGCCAATTGTTGGTGGATAAATAGTTGGTCAATTACTTTACACTGGGTATATTGGCTGCAAGACAGTATGTTGTGTTTGCAGAGAGAGTGTGAGAGAGAGAGGAGAGAAAAAAGGAGTGCTTAGCTTTAGATGACAAGGCTGTATCAAGCTATGTTTCATAAAATTAATAAAATGGTTTTCATGTCAGTAAATTGCTGGTACCCTCCCTCCCCCCCTCTCTCTCTCTCTCTCTGAAATGCATAAGTCAATCAATGCAATTCAGTGCCTAAATCTGCATGCTTCGTGCTCCCATATGTGCCCCCCAAGCCAAGCACGCCTGCAGCACCTGTGGTGATCCTCACCCGATCAGTAAATGCAAGGCAAGCAGCAAGTCACAAGCAGAGGGCCACCCAGTCTGACGGACCCAATAGAACGAAAACCAGAATATGATGTATATCGTGGTATACGTTATTTTATGAATATAGACAGAGAGCATAATATTTTCTATTAGGTCTTTCTTGTATTTGCAATTCTTGTAATACAATTAAGCTATCTTTTTCTATTTTACAGGGCACAAATCAACCTATGAGTGGAGGTGCTCCCCTCTGGACACAAGCAGTAACAAATACGTTTTTCCTGACCTTGGAGGGAGAGCACAAGTATTGGGATACTCACGGCAACCATCAAGTTTTAGCTATAGTTACATCTACAGTGTGAATGATGATGCATTGAACTGCAGTGGGACTGTAACAGCTGTTGAGTACTGCTACAATACAGGTTAAAACAGTCGGTATATGACTGCATTCACCCTTCTTATACTTACTCACAGCAATGACGGACTTATAGTAGATAGAAATATTCAAATAGGAGTTGTAGAACATCAAATTCATTGTGCTGATCCTTGCTGTGAAGTATGGTCCTTACCTGACGGAGATCAGTTTGTTCTTCCAGCACGAAACTTCCTCATTGGTGTGACAATTGAGAATGAAGGCCCAAATTTACTAGGATTTGATTCCAGCAGTCACCCAGGATTAACTGCCCCAGACTCGTATTTATATCCTGGAGCACCTCAAGATTCCAGTATGCCTATTGATCTTGGTAGCATGCAATCTCAAGCTTTGCGTCTTATGTGGCTTCATATTAGTAAGTAATTGTACTATTAAATGTGGCAATTACATCATTAAAAACTAGCTCTTTTTATTAACTAGGGATTTTGCCTTAAACATTATTAGTCTACCGAAATTAAGGAAAAAGTATAGGTGAACATGGAATTAATGTTTGGTCCACTGCTCTATGCTCCACCAAGTTAAATAAATTAACAGTAATTATTTAGATTTAGTGTATTTTAATATTTCTGTTCAGCTCCATTCGATGCAGCTTCCTCAGCCAGTCCTGTTAGTATGCCACAAACATCATCATCCTTCATTGGTGGTCCTTTAACTGAGACTCCAACTTCTGATGAAATGACTACTAATAATGCTCACTCTTCTATGCCACCAATTACATCTGCTTTTAGCACAGATCCTGATATGAGATCTGATACAACTTCTACTAAAAATATGCCACGACTAACCACACCCACCACTGGTACTTCTGAGGATCAAAATTCTGAGAAAACTATGACTACTAATGCTCACATTACAATGCTAACTTCATCCTCTCATGTCATAACTCGTACACGTACATCTGCTTTTATCAAAGATCCTGGTACTATATTTCATACAACTTCTAAAAATATGCCACCACTAACCACACCCACCACTGGCACTTCTGAGGATCAAAATTCTGATGCAACTAGGACTACAAATGCTCACATTACTATTCTAGCTACACCCTCTTCTGTCATCACTCGATATACTGAACCCTACGTTGCTTCAAGATCAACCACGACATCCTCCATTGCATCACGTAATAAAGGTTTTCAAGAAAAAGCAGGAGGAAACAGCAATGGATTAACTATTGGTGGAGCCATAGGAGGTATTGTAATATTTGTCATCATCATTGGCATAGTCTTGCTGCTAATTGCATTCATGTGGCATCGAAGAAAGAAATCTAAGTCAACTAAATTTGAAGGAGTTGATAATATAATCTACAATAACAATGAAGGTACATGACTTAGATTATTAGTGACAATTAGTGTTGAGAGAAAAGATTCTAAATTATATCAACAATCAGTGCTTGAATAATTTGACAAGATGAATCAAAGTGCAGTCATTGTATTGTATACTAGTAAATAACGAGGACAAAGGTAGTTTATTTAGCTCTGTGAGCTTCATATTTAACAATTAGTTATTTTGTTACATGTGCAACTTGGACTTAATATATAACATTTACAGTTGTATTCACAAAGCCAATAAGTCACATCAAGTGAAGAGTTAAAATATAATTAATAATGTCTCTATCAAGAGTGAACATTGCTGTAATAGTTTGTTACATTCACAGTGCAATAATGTGCAGTGGCATAGACTAGCTACTAATAAGAATTATTTTCTTTCCATTAACTTGATCTAATAGGAAGTGCAGTGTTACATATTATAATTCGTGTTTTTAGTTGTAGCAATAAAAGATCCAGTTATGAGCAATCCTGAATATGATTATTCAGAAGTGGGACCTAGCGCCGCAACCTGTAAAAGTGGAACACTATCAACTAAGCAAGAGGTTAATATTTAAATCCAATTATTTAATTTCTACTCTTCATAATTTTTCCTTCTTTATTTTTCTACTGTCTTCATGTATCTCCAGGTTTCTGTAATGGTAGAAACAATTTAACAAGTATATGGCAAGCAAATGCCCATAAAAGAATAATTTATTGCATGAGCGCTACTATGCTGAGTGCAAACTACAATTGCTAGTATGTATTCATGCCCTCATACTAAACATTGCAGAATAAGAATAATGCATGTTATGGTTTCTATAGTCTGCTGTCTCTTTTTTTTTTTTTTTTTTGCATTTCATTGTGTAAGCAAGACAACAACCATGTGTAGTTATCCATAGGAATAAATTGAGAAAATATCTTTAATGACACACAAAGACATGTGCATATGCACAATAACTTACTAGAAATGTTATACTCTAAGTTAAGTAAGCTACTTACCTTATTTGACCAGATAGATTACATTCTCGGAGCTTGTAAAGAAATAGCATTCTTACCTAATAGGGTATTTAATTAAATAAACAAGCAATTTTGGTACAGCTGCTTCCTGGTATCAAATTTACAACATTTCGGTAACATTTTCCAATATTAAAATAGTTGCACTGGTTTCCACTCTGGAAGGCATTATTTTTTATATTTAGAAAAATGAACATTATGTGTCAGCAACAAACTAACATTAATTAAAAATATTTTAAAATAAATAACTGATAATTAGATACGGACAAATGAAGCTAAATAAATAGTCATAGCCCTCATAGTGACTTAATATCTATAAGTTTATATCCAATTAACTGTAATGTCAGCATATTGTTTTTCATTTTCAGCAAAATTACTACTCATCAGATGGTGACAACGAAATCATTCCACATCAGGTGAGATATTGTGAACAATGTTCGACCTATTGGATAAACATATATATAAGTCTGGTCTACCACATCACTATTTCCTCAAAATATTTCCTGTCAACAACTAAGATTATATTTACCTTTTACCTTTGAAATTCTTTGGACCCCTTTGATTGAGAAAGGTTCGCTCTGGTTTTATGAAGAGTAAGAACCTGATAATTACTAGATATGTAATAATGGCCAAAATAAGTGGAGCTTACATAGATACCGCTGAAGTACAAAATACAGTCACTGAGTATATATGTACAATATAGAAACATAATGCTTAAAAGAGAATTATTGGTACAAAACTTGTTTTAGCAGCCAGATGGTGGATATTAATCAGAATTGAAACTGTTCCACACACACCTAATCTTAATACACTACATAAATGATTTGATACATCATTGTAGCTATTATGTCAATGTTGTTCAGTATGAAGATGTTGAACATAAACTTGAGGATATGCCATCACAACAAAACTATTCAGAGGTAATTAAGAGAGTGTGAGATTTGGAGTTAAGTTATAACAAGATACACTGCTTTTTTTAGCTCACTTAAATGTCACGACATAATATCTGAAGTAACTGTAGTTTAATATTAAATAATCACTAATAAATTGCATGCTGGTCACATCTCAGCAAAATTATCTAGTAAACTTACACCTTCCTCGAAGTGCTTATATAATTCCATTAATTCACCCTATATGCATGTAGTTAAACTAATAGTTCCTTTATCATTATATATTACTTTTCGGATTAGTATGATGACATATACACAGTCCCTGCCAATAATGTGGTGGGTCTCTATGAGCAACTGGAGACAATGATAACAGAGGATGTCACGAGATATAACGTGGTGTAAGTTTCATTGAATTTTAAGGGTGAATCCGATTGCTATGCACAACTTTGAATCTCTAGTTTGGGTGACCATCTTGGTTCTGGTCAGTTTGGTGATGTCTTCAAAGGAGTGTGGGAACGCAGACATGACAACCTGGATGTGGCAGTGAAGACTCTGAAAGAAGGATCTAGTGAAGATGACAAAGTGAAATTTCTGCAGGAAGCGGCTATTATGGCTCAGTTCAAACACCACAATGTAGTGACCACGTATGGTGTGATCAAAGATGGCGAGCCAGTGAGTTTAAAGTTTAGTAGCAAAGAAAGCTGTGTCACAATGTTTCTCTCTACAGATATTGTTAGTTCTGGAAATGCTAAAGAAAGGAGACCTGAGGGATTACTTACTCTCCATGAGGACTGATGATGGAGGAGTGAGTCCTGAGATAGATGGCCATGAATTACTCAGTTACTGCCGCCAAGTAGCCTCAGGCATGGTGTACTTATCTAACAAGGGGTTTGTCCACAGAGACCTGGCAGCTAGGAACATTCTAGTGTCAGATGACAGGATATGCAAAGTGAGTTTTCCACAAGAAATGTACTCTGGGTGATATTTAAGACATTCATAACAATGAATTTTATTTTGCCTTACTTAGATGGTACTAGTTAGAAAAGTTAGTTCTATAAAAATCATTAATTTATTAACTTAACTTTAATATAAATTTGATGAATATGTCTTTATTGATACAATAATACTCATTCTGTGATCATAGATAGCCGATTTTGGCATGTCACGTGATTTATCAGATGAGAGTTACTATGTTTCTCATGGAGGGAAGATTCCTGTCAAGTGGACAGCTCCTGAGGTGAGTGTAATAATTCCACATACATGATTTGTTTAATACTTCACAAAAAAATAAATCTTTGAAAGAAAATAAAGAAATTTTTCCGTTGGTTTGTTGAGAGCAAGACTGTAGCTTGGCAGTATCCCTTAAAGTATAAATACAGAATTGGTGTGATTGGTTGCTGGGTGGTTGTCATAGCTAAGCTCAGTAGTAGAACTATTGTGCATTAAGCAAACAGTCCTGAGTTCGATTCCCGGTAACAGCCTAACATTTCTTATTCTGCATTAAAACAAACACACACACAAAAGAGTGAGAATATACCTAATGAACTATTTGTTTTAACCCTTCACTGGCAAATTTATGACACCCAGAAGGATAACATGATAATGGTTCATTTATTATTTGCTGTGAAATCGTTCAGCAAGAGATTAAATTTAAAGCAGGTAGAGAAAAACTGTCCACTGCAAAGATGTAAGAAATACGTATAAACAGAAATCAAAAAATTTATTACTATTGCTACAATCTTGAGCTCCACTTCAGAAGGTCATAGTAAGTGCATGGGGTAGAAACAAGTGCACAGCTTATTCATCAGAAGTGCTAAAATCTGAGCTTCAGAATTACTTTTGGATGGACCAGCACTTGGAAAGCACTCAGCAGCCCATGTTTTAAATTCTAAAAATAAATTAATACTGATACTTGGTGTAGATTTTATTCTTAGTACTACATTTCAGCAACATTAGACCAAAAATTGGAACGTTTTATTGGATAACCAATTTTTTTAAGTGAAGAAATGCCGACCATAGCTAAGCCTATATGCACTTGTGACGGTGAAACAGTTTTAATGTTCTGAAGCTATTTGTGACCAGCTATGAGAAAACCAACCACTTGTGAAAAAAAATTGAAAATTTGAGATTTTAGTGTTAAACAAGAGAGAATTTTATGCTGAGCACGTTGATACCTCATTTTAAACATTCAGTTGCTCACGGGAGAAGATACGGCCCACGCTTCAAGGTGTTTTGATATACCGTCCAACGATATATTGAGTTTTAACACCGCAATTGAAAATTGGAGCCGTCCGCAAACGGTCCTTGTTACTACAGCTCAGCATTTTTGCCGGTAAATTAATGATATAGATTTTGAAAGTTATTAATACTAATCAATCTCATGAAGTAAACTTTACTTGGCCAGGAGAACATGTGATGCATAACATGAAGTAGGCAAATGTAAAATTGTGGCATTTAGATAAAATAATAAAAATGTTTACTCAACTGAGTGAGGATCATGATATATACTTCTCCCTGCCTGAGTTTTTTTTCTTAATCATGCAGTTATGCAGTTGTTGCTGATATCATTATGTGAAACTTAAACTAATATTGTTATGTTTGTTCTATGCCAATAGCTACATGGATAAAACATGATAGGAGATGCTTTGCCAGCAACACAAGTAACTGACAATGGATAAAGCCCAGTGTGTTTGCATAGCTAGCTACCGGGGAGGAATAGAAGGAGATGCTTTGCCAGCAACACAAGTAACTGACAATGGATAAAGCCCAGTGTGTTTGCATAGCTAGCTACCGGGGAGGAATAGAAGCCCTGCCCTGAAAGCGGGGGCACTACATATAGAATCCCTCCCTGAAGGACCTAAGAGATTTAAAGTCCCTCTGTCACAATACAAAAACTACAGTAGCTATGTTAAAAATTTTGGTAAATAGATAGATCCAAGGCATTAGTTTAAGAAAATGAAAAAAAAATTGAAAAAAATCGGACTTTTTGACTTTCAGGACCCGCACGCAATTTTGAATTAATTTTACAAGTGGTCGGTTTTCTCATAGCGGGTCACATTTGTTGGATATCATTTCACAAGTAATGAAGGAAAACGTTCATTTTGTATATTCCATTGACATTGAATTTGGTACCAAATGATTCACTGAAATTGATACTGCTGTTGCGCATTGTGACTCAGTGATGAGGTGCAGCCTAGTTGCAAATGTATAATATACATTGCAGTATAAAACATGATTATGTTACATGTTGACCAATTGCTCACTCCACTCATGAAATTTACTCAAGGCTCTCAATAATGTAGCATAGCATGTGTGCCTCCTATTAGAATAACATAAAGTGTAAACATTATGAATACTTAAAATTCCATTGACAATGTGAGGTACAAATCTAACTGAACACTGAAACTTACTTCTCAGTCCAAATATGTATATTGTTTGTGTGTGTAATAATTATGTATATGCATATATTCTTTTCATATGTTAGAGAGTCTCAAATAATTTTGCTTGCCAAGTGGCTTAAAGTTTTCTAAAGTTTTTTTGCAAAAACCAAATTGAATTTCAAAGATATTATTATATTTGCTAGTTATTCAATAAATTTAAGCACCAGGTGTTACATGCAAGACAGTACACACAACATGATAATTATCAATTATTAGCCTCTGTTGTATTCTTGTAAAAGGCTCTATTCTACAAGAAGTATTCTACAGCCAGTGATGTGTGGAGTTTTGGTGCTATCATGTATGAGATTTGGAGTATCGGACACAAGCCATTTGAAAACATGCAAAATTCTCAAGTGAGTCTAAAGCTTTTTCTTATTTTAATATTTTTTTTAAAAATAATATGATTTATGGATGCAATTTGACTTTGAAAAGGTTACTATGTGAAATTATGACGTATGCGACCTTCTGCTTAATATTAGTCCCTATGAATTTGACAATATCTGTGTTATTTCAGTGGCCATGCTGGAGGCTACCAATACAATAGTGATCAGTTAGCCTTTGTTTCATTTAAATTTAATCATTGGAATTAGAGCTATTCCCTCCCGGTACAGCTTTGTCTAGTTAACTTTGTTGTAACAACAATAGCTAAAGATCATCAGTAGCTAGCATTAAAATAGTCACTGTTTATTAATTCCAAGCCGGCACTGAAGTCCCCACAATTGCCACATGGTATATTTTATGTATTTTCTTTCACAATTCAATGCATCTCAATTATTAACTGAAAAGTATATATTTAAATACATCATGTTTTAAGCTAAAATACAGCTACTACATTGACATAGAATTAGCCATATCATGAGTGTGGAAAGGGATACTTGATTTTTGTTGCTGTTCTGAACTGGTGCAAAGATAATGTGTCTATTTGTTTCTCTGTCAACAAGGTTATTAAACTGCTGAACTCTGGGTATCGACTTGCTCCTCCTCCTGGATGTCCTCATGCCATTTACAATATCATGATTGCATGCTGGTATGTATTAAATTTCATTACATTCACAAGCTGTAAACATCATTACCTTAAAATTAACATTGCTGTTATGTACTTGAATGATAGTATGTAATAATAATGAATCAGAAGGACAATATGGCAAAATAAAGCAATCTTAGTTACTGGATCATAATATTATATAGTTAATGTTGAAATTAAAGCTTGATATGTAAAGTTTCAGTAAACACTCTCAATATCAAACAAACAGCAGCTATATTTTGTGCAGTAAAACTTGCCATGAGACATATTTATTAAACATTTATCAGATAGTTTTTAAATTACATGCTGTCTCAGGTAATATTCAATATTAGTTTTTAAGAATAATAGCTACAATTTATCCAAAACTGTTTGAGTGGCCAATCTATCAGCATGTTAATCCTTGTATTCATTAGGCATCCTGAAGCACATCAACGTCCTGATTTCAATGAACTCTCCACTAAACTGTCTGTTTCCAACTCCAAACTCCTTCAAAAGGAGAACAAGTCAGAAACTCCTGCAACATTCAAACTCGGAGCTGATTTATCACATGGAGATGACATGTATGAAGACCTGCAGAGAATGTACCAAAAATAAGCAATAAAAACTAACAAACCGACTGTGTGGCATAACATTTCACGTAACAAATGATACACAATTTATCACTTTGTTTCATTTTCATATTTCCTGTAGATTAGTAACATTGAAACATTGCAATTAGTAGCTTATTGATTCTCAGTTCCCATTCAGTCTCAGTTTCATGATGCATGTTATTTAGGATAATTATTTTTTTTAAACAACAAATAAAAAGTAGTTAAGATAATTACGATTTTACGAGAAAATACACATGCATTCAGGGATATTGAAAAAGTTAGTAGTATATGTAGTAGTAGTAGTAGTATATAAATAAAATATTTTAAAATGTTGATTTTAAGTTAGTAGTATAGTGTAGTTTATAATATAGTTTGCATGGTATATATAAGTCCACAAACACTGAAGAAGACTCATCAGAGTCTAAACATCTGTAATGGACTTAATACTAATCTATGATGTAGATGAAAATACATTTAATTGTAGAGGAACTGTGACAGCTGTTGAGTTTTGCTATAGTGGCACTACTAATGATAACCAAAGAGATGTGTTTACCCTGCATACAATAGCAAAACAAAATGATGACTCAATCACAGTCACAAACTTTATTCCATCCCTTGGAGCAGCTAGTCTCATGGGTCCAGACCCTTTACCAAAAGCAAAGCGGGAAAAATGTCTGGTCAAGTGAGGGGGGTGCGCTGTACCTGACCAACGAATTCCTGGAAAATGCAGTGTCAATCATAGCACCGGATTACCACAAAACGTGAATTAGAAGTGTTATGCTTATTGCTCTGCTCTCACAGTTCACTGTTTAACTGGCTCCATTTTATATAGTTAGTTGTTTATGCAGAAGTGACTTGTATGGTTCTTTCAGAAGAATTGAATTTTCTATCTTCGAAAATGAAGCTGAAAAGAAGTTGGGGAGTAACTTTGGATGAAGTATTGGAGATCCATAGAGACAGTTACTTGTGTATGCTTTGTGATATGATATTTTGGTCAGGCAAAGAGAGGGAAAGATTCCAATTCTGCTATCTTCTGACGAAGTTCTGACATCTTCAAAAATATCATATCACAAAGCATACACAAGTAACTGTCTCTATGGATCTTCAATACTTCATCCAAGGTCACTCCCAACTTCTTTTCTGCTTCATTCTCCAAGATAGATAAGCCATCTCTGCTAACGGAGCCAGTTAAACAGTGAACTGTGAGAGCAGCTCGAGCAATAAGCGTAATGCTTCTCATTTTTGTGGTAATCAGGTGCTATGATTAACACCGCAATTTCCCTGGGAATTCGTGGGTCTGGTACGGCGCACCCCCCCCCCGCCCTCTCTCACTGACCAGACCCTTTTCTCGTTTTGTGTTTGGTAAAGGGTCTGGCCCCACAAGAATATAGAGCAGCAGGATCAGTTCACCCAAAGTTAAACTTTCTTCTTTGTTTGTCCACGAGCTAATCCCAACTTACCTAGCCTCTTTACCACTATGCACTCAGCATATTCAATGCAATCATACTTACTATTAACACAATGGTGTGCAAGCCAGGATGAAAACTATTTCGCATTACTCATATGCCACCCACTTACTTTTTATATTACTCAGTTTTACGCATTAATAGCAGAACAAAAACTTATAATATGTAATTAAGTGTGACTTTCAATACCTCACTATAACTTTACTTTTTTTTTTAAATAGAAAGAGTATCGCAAACTACTACCAGTTATATATGTGAGAATTTATGAATCATTACAAATAAACCACCTTCAATTACTTAGCTCATCAAGTGATGTATGATAACTTATATGAATTGTCATAAAATGCCACTCACCTGATGTTCAATACATTCAATTCATAAAACAATAAATGAAGCACCAAATGTGCGAGCCCTCAGCACTACTATACACTAACTAGAAATTACTAAATCATCTCTGACCAAAAGAATAATTTATTGGCTGTTTTTACCCAATAAAGCTGGTGTAGCACAATAAAAGGACTTTAATAAGTTCATACCTAAATCAAGGATTAATTGTCAGTAACCTCCAAAATGAGAGTGTGACAGACAGACAGACAGACAGACTGACAAATAGACAGACAGACGGACTTAACTAAACCCTCTTGTGCATGCATGCTGAGGGTTAATAACTTCCAGGTGTTTCCTGTAGTTTGTAGCTGATGATCAGATGTACAACTAGACTGTCATCTATCTGAGGCCACTTTACCTAATTTCATATAGATTGCTGATATGGCTGATGTTATTCCTATGGTTACATCAAATATTATAACGAGCTGGCCAGGTTGAATACCATAGTGAAAACACATCAACATTACAGAACAATTCAGAGGTAAGGTCACTATAATATATGCTCTTAGATTATAGCAAGTTTTGCTAACAGATTCAGGATTTGTTGAACAACGATGTTAATAAAAATAAATAAATTGGATGTCTTTTTTAGATGATTTGACTAATAATCAGCTTAGGGTTTGTAGGGGGGGGGGGGGGGAATCACTGCCACAGACATCAGGAATTATCTTTCATATGATTGCTACCCCATTGTCTGTAGTATTAGCTGCAAGCCCTTCAGGTACACCCGGCCCGATTCAATCTTTGGTATTAAATTATTATGTATTAAGCTCGAGCAACTGGTCAAGGACCCAGCTTAGCAGAGAAAAAAGAACAAAGAACAAGCTGACACACTTTATGTTACATTAAACCAACTGCACAAGCACAGGTTGGGAAAAACTGCATGTTGACCTTTTACCCAACCAGGTAAGTCAACTTGCAGGACACGCACACACACACACACACTGTTATGAATAAAAATAAGAATGACTTGATACAAAAATTATTAACAACGTGTATAAAGCATTCACTTCTCCAACAAAAAGGGTTGACAAAAACTATATTTTTAAGTTACATTTACCTTTTAAATACTCCAAAGCATAATTAAAACTGCATTGCATTAATTTTCATTGTAATAGTCTGAAGATTCCTACAGAGTTCCATCTAACAATGTCACAGAACTATATCAGCAGTTCAACTCAATGGTGGTAAATATCATATCAAGACATAACATAGTGTAAGCCAATCTCTCACTCCTGCACATGAACTCCAAATATAATGTCTAATTCCAGATTTAATGACCATGTTGACTCTGGTCAGTTTAGTGATGCCTATAATGGAGTGTGGGAAAGCATGACAAAACTAAGTGTGGCTATAAAGATTAAATAAAAGCTCTAGTGAAACAGAAAAATTAAAATTTCTGCAGGAAGCCACAATAATGGCCCAGTTTAGGCATCCCAATGTGGTTACCATGTACGGAGTTGTCAAGGATATAGAACCAGTAAAATTGCAGTTCTGCTTGTTCAGGTTTTTATAGATTGAGAATTATTGAGCAAAGAAGAGTCAAGGAATTACTTACTCTCCATGAGGACTGATGATGGAGGAGTGAGTCCTGAGATAGATGGCTATGAATTACTCAGTTACTGCCGCCAAGTAGCCTCAGGCATGGTGTACCTATCTAACAAGGGCTTTGTCCACAGAGACCTGGCAGCTAGGAACATTCTAGTGTCAGATGACAGGATATGCAAAGTGAGTATTCTGGTGTAAGGAAGCAATTATAAAATGTGGAGGCCAATCAAGTTACCACATTTGCCACACCTACAATATTGGTGTGGTGTGTTTTAAATGATTATAACGTAATCAATCAATTGATATACATTTTAGTGTATAGTGATGGAAAAAGTGATGAAATATGACATAGCTTAGTCTCACAAACCAAGACCCTTTATCACCCTTTACCTGCTACATTACATGCGGGGGGGGTGGTAAAGAGTCTGGAACACCGCTAGTTCCACCCGGAAGTTATAAGTGGAGGTAATTAGGATTTAGCACTATGAATAACTGCAATGACCGCCATGGCCAGGTTCCTATGCCTATAAAAGATGTTTAGTTACACGACTATGTTAAGATAATTAATTAAGGCATTCACCAAACAAATTTTTAATAGTTTACAATTAGATATATTATCCATATAATGATTCTAATGTTTACATTATTATGATTTATGTACTATTATGTTGCTCTGGAGGGAAGGTTCCTGTCAAGTTATGATGAACTAATTGTATTAAAACTTTAAAAAAAAAACAATCAATTGATGTTTTTTTTTGTTTTTTTTATGTTGCATTTTTTTTTAAAGTAGCACAAAAAAATTCAATAAGTTTAAATAGAGTAGCTATTTGCCATTATGTACCAAATAATTCACCCGGCCAGCATCCATGATATGAGTACATTATTCTATGACACAAAGTTATTTGCTCGCCAATTGTGAACAAGTACAGCATTAGTATTGTATATATTATTTGATGTGAGAGTGTTTCACTAGCTTATAATAACCATTAGTATAGAACATTCTACATGATTTACTTTCAAAATAGACACTAAATTTAAATTCATTTTAAATGATGAATTATAGTTAAATAGTTAACGCACAACAGAGTATGTAATCAAGATGAAGCACACACTACTAGCAATTATCAATTGGTAGCAATTGTCAAATGATTGTGATGGATGTTCTTTACGTAAATCAAAAGATTTTTTTGGCTTGGCTCCAAGTTTACATGAAGAAGCAGACACTCAAATGTTGCTCCATTTAGAGGATGCTGTTTAAAGCAATGTTGCAGCAAAACATCAATTTGCACAGTTGACACAGATGTTGTAGTATTTCCTATTGCAGCAGCACAGAGTAGGTAACCCCTTTTAAGGAAGTGAATTTTCATCAGCAAATAACTTGGTCACTAGGATACTATAATGGTGGCAGGAATTCACAATAATGTGCCACATAAGGTTACACTCGTAACTTTCAAGGAAGAATTCATCAGAAAAGCACAATTTTCACAGATCAGTCGCCATCATGTACAAATCTTTGTTAAAACAACCAACATTGTCCGATATGGCATTTTTGTAGCTCTCAAATTGAACAAAAATAAACAACTTTAAGCAGCATATCACAGCAATAAACTGTAATTTGATAACCAGCCGCCTCATAGTCATGACTGCTTTACTATTGTCAGTTACTTGGTTCGCTGTGTGTGTGTGTCAGTATAAGTCTTGATGCAAACATGGTGTGTGTGTGTGTGTGCGTGTGTGTTTTGGATGTGTGTGTGTGTGTGTATAGGTGGGTGTGTGTATGTGGGTGTGGGTGTGAGTGTGGAGTGAAATCCAGACAGGATAATGACAAGCACAAGATAACAAAACAGTGGTAGGAACTCATAACTCTGTGTAATAGTATATTATTACACTTGTGACAAATTTGGGAAAAGACATGGGCACAAAAGGGAAACAATTTATCATGAGTATATCTATTTCACATATCAGTTGT
>WLWD01004624.1_pt1 | contig 21944 bp, 10 predicted proteins | sample 6712731 | NCBI WGS metagenome assembly WLWD01 (sample SAMN12718690, study PRJNA576275) | sponge metagenome | isolation source: marine sponge | host: Mycale hentscheli | place: New Zealand: South Island, Marlborough, Capsize Point | collected 2014-11-01
TCAACCTCACCTCTCCCTGTCCCTATCCGTCAACCTCACCTCTCCCTGTCCCTATCCGTCAACGTCACCTCTCCCTGTCCCTATCCGTCAACGTCACCTCTCCCTGTCCCTATCCGTCAACGTCACCTCTCCCTGTCCCTATCCGTCAACGTCACCTCTCCCTGTCCCATCCGTCCACGCACCTCTCCCTGTCCCTATCCGTCACATCACCTCTCCCTGTGCCCTATCCGTCAACAATCATCCCCTCTCCCTGTCCCTATCCGTCAACGTCACCTCGCCCTGTCCCTATCCGTCACATCACCTCTCCCTGTCCCTATCCCATCACATTCCTCTCCTTGTCGCTATCCGTCACGTCACCTCTCCCTGTCCCTATCCATCACGTCACCTCTCCCTGTCCCTATCCGTCAACATCACCTCTCCCTGTCCCTATCCATCAACATCACCTCTCCCTGTCCCTATCCGTCAACATCACCTCTCCTTGTCCCTATCCGTCAACGTCACCTCTCCCTGTCCCTATCCGTCAACATCACCTCTCCTTGTCCCTATCCGTCAACGTCACCTCTCCCTGTCCCTATCCATCAACATCACCTCTCCTTGTCCCTATCCGTCAACGTCACCTCTCCCTGTCCCTATCCATCAACATCACCTCTCCTTGTCCCTATCCATCAACATCACCTCTCCCTGTCCCTATCCATCAACATCACCTCTCCTTGTCCCTATCCGTCAACGTCACCTCTCCCTGTCACGGCAACTGGGACCATTTTCAGTTGGACTAATACGGTCTACTCAAGAATAGGAAGTACACTAAGACTCCATTGCTTCAAGATCCACTATGCAGGTCACTAGAACGTTTGTGGAAGCTGGATCAAGTCCTGGACTCTTCTTCTCTCTCCAGATGAGACAGCAGTCATGCAGCACTTCCTGGTGGACGTTAAATGGAATGGCACAGATGAGACTTTACCTATTTCAGGATGACAGATTCAGTGAGGAGTGTTGGGTCTGGTGGAATGGAGGCAGGAGAAACCTTTACTGGGTGTTTCTCTAATATCTCTTGGTAGATCTCTGGTGATGGTGGGGCCAGAGCATTGGAGGTGAGGGACTTGATGGCTTTGGAGTACTGACCATCTTGAACTGCTCAATTAGGTCTATGTGCATTGTGGACCTTTGGTTGGAGAGGGGCATGTCCAGAGCACTTCAAAAGGGAGCCTGGGTTCCAACAATGTCACCTTATCAGATATGCTGGAGTGTGGAAACAAGAGTCTTACTGATTGTAGCGAGAGAGGGTTGAGCAGAGGTGGTTACTGCTGGGGTTGATGAACTGGATGTAGTGAGAGAGTGTTGAGCAGAGGTGGTTACTGCTGGGGTTGATGAACTGGATGTAGCGAGAGAGGGTTGAGCAGAGGTGGTTACTGCTGGGGTTGATGAACTGGATGTAGTGAGAGAGGGTTGAGCAGAGGTGGTTACTGCTGGGGTTGATGAACTGGATGTAGGGAGAGAGGGTTGAGCAGAGGTGGTTACTGCTGGGGTTGATGAACTGGATGTAGCGAGAGAGGGTTGAGCAGAGGTGGTTACTGCTGGGGTTGATGAACTGGATGTAGTGAGAGAGGGTTGAGCAGAGGTGGTTACTGCTGGGGTTGATGAACTGGATGTAGCGAGAGAGGGTTGAGCAGAGGTGGTTACTGCTGGGGTTGATGAACTGGATGTAGCGAGAGAGGGTTGAGCAGAGGTGGTTACTGCTGGGGTTGATGAACTGGATGTAGCGAGAGAGGGTTGAGCAGAGGTGGTTACTGCTGGGGTTGATGAACTGGATGTAGCGAGAGAGGGTTGAGCAGAGGTGGTTACTGCTGGGGTTGATGAACTGGATGTAGCGAGAGAGGGTTGAGCAGAGGTGGTTACTGCTGGGGTTGATGAACTGGATGTAGCGAGAGAGTGTTGAGCAGAGGTGGTTACTGCTGGGGTTGATGAACTGGATGTAGCGAGAGAGGGTTGAGCAGAGGTGGTTACTGCTGGGGTTGATGAACTGGATGTAGCGAGAGAGGGTTGAGCAGAGGTGGTTACTGCTGGGGTTGATGAACTGGATGTAGTGAGAGAGGGTTGAGCAGAGGTGGCTACTGCTGGGGTTGATGAACTGGATGTGGCTGTGGGCTAGTTGGGCTTCCCAGGAGCTTGGGTCCCAGCTGTGGGAAGTAGTGTGATATTACTGCTGGATGAACCATGTGGCAGGTGGTCATGGCAGTTCCCGAGCCTCCTGGACTAAGGCAGTGAGTGCATGGGCGTGTTGCTAGGATACAGGAGCATCTCAGACACTTGGCAGTGCCACCAGCAACAACATTGAGTAACTGGGCCTGTGGTCAGTATGCATGTACGTGTGCAATTACTATGGATTACACGATTGATGAAATGCCGTGGAAAAGATAGATTTTGATGATTAGCTATTTAGTTAGCTTTTGTAGGTATACCATCGCAGTGGCGTAGGAAGGGGGACTTCAGGGCTGGAGCCCCCATAATTTTTGGGCACAATCTAATGAGGTGAATTTTCACATGAACACTTTTAAACCCCCAAAAGCATGTCCTTGGAGCCCCCCTATACCGAAACATCTTCCTACACCACCTATGTCAAAGTAAGCTATTTGGTCAGAGATTATGAAAGTTTATTACAGTACATGGTGCAAATGAAGTCCAGTGTGGTCCTACCTATAGCTAGTCCTCTCCTCATCACATATCACTAGTGATGTATGGCAGATCTCCCACTCCAATTTCAAAAGGTCACGGAAGACAACCGTATAAGTCAAGGGTGAATTCTGGCAACAAAAGCTCATCGTTTGAGATGAAAAGCCAGTGTCAGCAGTGCTGCTGACTTTCATTCCTTGCGAATATGGAAACTTGGAGCGTAGTCTTACGTAGAGACCACTGGCTGGGAGACCCAGCAAAAAAATCCTGTAATATCTTGTAGGCTCTTATCAGATCCTATAGAACACATCTATTATATACTTTAGAATCCTATAAGATCTCATGAAGATCTTATAGAACTTATGAAGGAAGATCTTATATAAACTTACGAAGATCTTATAAGAACTGCTGAAGATCTTATAAGAACTTGCAATGATCTTATAAGCACTTCTGAAGATCTTATAAGAACTTCTGAAGATCTTATAAGAACTTCTGAAGATCTTATAAGAACTTGAAAAGATCTTATAAGAACATCTGAAGATCGTATAAGAACTCGCAAATGAAGATCTTATAAACATAAAATTTATAGAAATCTTGTAAGGATAAAGATCCTATAATCAAGATCACATAAGGTCATTAATAATATCAAACAGATAAGAATAGAATGTTATGTTTGCGGAAATAATGTTAAGATAAATTTTCTTTGATGGCTGATGGCTGCGTGCGTTTTAATCTCTTCCCAGTATCCAAACATTTCTGATTGCATTTCTTTTGAAGAGCAGGGAAGTTTCTCTTACAAGTCCCTTCACCAAATCTCTCACCAACACATTCTGTAAATAGTTATAAAGCAGTCATATAATACTTTAACATCAGTTGTATTTTTTCTGCTGCATGATTTAACTGTTCCAAAGCAGCTGCTTGGCTAGTTCCTGATCTTCAAATAGGGCGTCCATTAGCGACAAGCAATACTTGTCGGGAGTGCCACCTCTTAGGTTTAACAAATGGACACCCTTACTCTGAAATAGTAAATAAAATATTGTGTGGAACAACTATATAGGTAAAATAACATTTTTACAATATTTTAGCAATAAATTTAATTCATTCAATATGGATGATATTCAGGTAGGCATGACTAAATATATATAAGTCTAACATAACCAAGGCATTTTATAATACAAAAAAGTGTGGTGATCTCTTCGCGACCTTGCTGCAATATCCCAGAAAATTTCCTGTGGAACGCTATTCAGCAATAGTAAGAAAAGTATGAGTTATAGCAGAACCGGAACAAAAACTTTTATTTGACAAAAATATAATATAAGATTACGGTTTTTCTTAACTGCAGAAATGAACTGTTATCTTTGGCTATAGTATTAACATATGATAACATGGAAAACTGTGGTGGTATTAATAGCACTCATGTGGCAAGAAATTTCACTTGGCTTACCTTGTAAAAATTCTCGCTCAACTCTTGTTATTAATCCCCAATACCACAGCTTTCCATGCTATTATACTCTAATACCTTTGCTACTATTCAAAGAATTGTAACAGCTATGGAAATTGTATTGAGTCTATCCATTAATAGAGTTTAAAAAATCAAAGTGGCTTATTTATTTAAGAATTCAGCATATATATGCCTAATAAATTTACTTAATTTGACTTGTGTGTATGTGTGTGCGTGCATGTGTTGTGAGAGAAGTCCCTCACCCTCATCAAACTCCTCTCACAAGGAGTCGAGAACTGTTTTATCAACTTAATTACTTAATTGGTGGAGTGGCCTTGATTGGTGTTCCCTGGCTATGTTTCCATGTAATGTTACCAGTAACAGCGTTTGGCTGCTTAGTGATTTGATTTCTATGTCATGCACATCATGATACTGGGCACGTGCACAGTTTTCTATATTATGGCTTTGCACATGTCCAGGGAGTTAGTCTGCATTCATTGGGTTTTTAATAAGTTAACCTCAGACAACCTGGTGCTATCTAACTGTGCCTTAAGAGGCCAATAGCTAGCTATACCTAATCTTCTGTGACAAGCAGATTCTGGTGGCAGCAACAAACACTTTGTTGCCTCCACTGTTAGTTGGCGGAAAACCACCCATTCCAGTCACAAGTGGTGGCAGCGGTGGGATTCCTTGTTGCGGCAAGTACAAGACAGGAGTCCCCGTACCTAGGAACTTCGACAGCAGTCAACTCGACCGGTTCGAACTTCCATCACAAACCAGTGCAACTGAGAAGTCACAAGAGCAAGCAGCAGCAACGCAGCGCAGTTCGACAGAAGTGACTAGAAGAACGGAAAGAGCAGGAGTCAACAGCAAGAGGCGGCTCCACTCGACCTGTAGCAAGGACATTGTCTCCCTACATCTTTTTGAGTTTTGTAGAGTTGTATCCCCTTGTAATTTTAATTTTTGTAAGTGTCATTATTCTTTTTTCTTGTTTTCGTATCACAGCCAATTCCGTGGGACGAACCCAACCACTGTATGCAGGCATTGGCTAAGGAGGTGGCAGGAAGAAACTCAGTGACTGTGAACAAGACAAGAAGGCTCCCGAAAATACCAAAGACCAAAGACAAAGGCTATTACCCAACAAGACAAGCCAAGACTTGCACCAAGAATTCACCTCACCGTACCAGATCATACACAGCATCTGCAGCAGCGGAAGAGGAAGCTGGTGAGTGGAGTGTGGCGGCAGAAGAGTCCATAGGTGTTGATTGGGCATTAGGCAAAGGTGCTAATAGAATGAGCGAAGGTGAGAGCCAGGGCAATAACACTATGACAGAAGCAAGTAGGGGAAGCTCAGACATGAGCATGGCTCAGATGTTCATGGCAATGATGCAAGAGCAGCAGAGGCAGAGAGAAGAGGATAGGAGGAGAGAGGAAGAAAGAGAAGAGAGGAGGCTGCAGGAAATGAGGCAATTTGAGGAAGCCCGCATGAAGCAGGAGGCGGAGCGAGCCAGGGAACTGATAGAGCTAGAGAGAGCAAAGATGGAGGCTGACAGGGCCAGAGCAGAGATGGATAGGGAAAGTAGAAGGGAGAGACAACAGGCGGAGGAAACCCGCCGTGAGGAGTATGAGAAAGCCAGAGCAGAGGCTGACAGAGAGAGAAGGGAAGCTGAGGCAGCTCGCCGGGAAGTGGAGAAAAAGGAGAGACAGAAAGCAGAGGAGTTGAAAGAGAGACTGTTAGGATTGGGGGCGTACAAGGAAGGTGAAGACTTGTCCTCATTTCTCAATCAGTTTGAGTATGTTATGAGAGAGAGCGAGGTAGACAGGAAAGATTGGGGTGCTAAGTTACTGAACAGGTTAACACCTAAACTGAATGAAGGTGTTAGGCCCAGATTAGAAATGGGAGCAGAGTATGATGAGTTGAGGAGTTACTTGATGAACTCAGTGGGAGCTACGGTAGCAGCTTATGGTCATAGGCTATTTGCAGTTAACCTAGACAGTATAAGGAAGCTAGATTCCACTCATCTTGTAGATCATCTCACTAAGATTTGCACAGGCCTGTTCCAGGAAGCAAAAACTGTTGAGGAAGCCACTTTCACCTTAGTCAAGGCTTTACTCAGAGAGCATCTTCCTCAGAACGGGAAAGTGTTCCTGGAGACCACCGACACCAGTAGCATGGCTGAGTTGAGAAGGTCTGTGGATGCTTGGATGTCCACTAGGGCAATAGGGGACCTCACTAGAGTCCCAGGTTCTAGCAGCAACACTAGCAGCAAGACAGATAAGGTAGAGAAATCTCACAGAGATGCACATAAGTCAGGCAAGACTGATAGCAAGGAAAGAGACCATTGTACAGTGTGTGGCAGGAAGGGCCACAAGAGTGAGAACTGTTGGTATAGGCCTGGGAGTGGCACGCACAACTCCAGTGCGGCACCCAGACCACTAACTTGTTTTCTGTGTCATCGTGAAGGGCACAAGAGTACTGAGTGCCCAGACAAAGGCAAAGGCCCAGAAGCACTCAAAGGGGTTAAGAAAGAGCACAGCAGTGTAAGTGCTAGAAGGGCAGCAGTAACATGGTCACAAGGAAGGAGGAGTAATGTAGTTGAAGGAGAGTTGAATGGAGAAAGGTGTGACATACTGATTGACAGCGGAGCGGAAGTGGGAGTAGCTCCAGTCAGATGGGTTAAGAGGCAGGACTTTACTGGTGAGAAAGTATGGGCGAATGGTGCAAGAAAAGGATTGAAAGAGGTAGCCTGGGTTGAGTTTAAGTTCGGAGGGAAAGTGTTCAGGAGGAAGGCAATGGTAGATATGGACAGATGCCACCCACCAGAATGCTGGTTCCCACTCAATCTCAAGGATGCGCAGGAAGTAACTTACATTGCCGGACTGTTCCAGGAGCCAGAGATCCAAACTGCGAAAGTTAATCAGGTGACCACCAGGGGACAGGCCAAACAGGAAGCCAGTCTCAAGAATGATGAAGGTGTGGTGACAAAGCCACTAGACAAGTCCCCAGCAAGGAGGAGCCAGAAGCAAGGAGGTGGCGCCCCAGCAAAGGAGCAGACCACAACCAGAAAGACGGAAGCAAATTCTGGAAGCAGAGTACCAGAAGCAGGCAAGGCTGCAAGTTCCAAGAAAGGAGCACGTAGAAGCAAGAAGAGGCAGTCAGCTGCCCAGGAAGCAGTAGGAGGAGCAACACCTCCATCAGTGGAAGTGACGACCCAGTACCCAGCAGAGGAGGAGTCAGTGCCTGAAGCAAGGGAAGAGTCCGGAAGTCCAGCAGTAGACCAGACTGCAGCTGAGACTGTCACTGAAGAGGAAGAAGAAGCAGAGCCAGCCCAGGAACTGCCAAAGCAAGCAAGTTGTAAGGCGGGGGTCGTGGTAGTGGAGGAAACCAGCAATGATAGTAATGAGAGTAGAGGTAGTAGTGAAGAGGTAGAAAGTAAAAGGGTGGAAGATAGTTGGGAGAAGTTAGTTGAGGCATGGAAGCCAATAGAAGAAGGAGAAGAGAGAAGTGCTTTTATAAAGGAGGTCGAGCGAGATGAAAGTTTATTAGCAGTGAAAGAGTTTGCACTTAGAGGTGAGAAAGGCTATAAATGGAGAGGAGGTGTGTTGGTTCAAACTAGGTTAGTGGATTGGGAAGAGTTTGCAGATGTGGTGTTGGTGCCAAGGAGTTACAGGAAGAGGCTGATGGAGATTGGGCATGACAGGTGTGGACATTTTGGGAGTGAAAAGGTGCTTGGGATTATTAGGAGGAGGTTTAGTTGGCCTGGGATGGTTAAGGATGTACAAGACTATTGCCAGAGCTGTGAGACTTGTAAGAGACACTCCAATTATGGTCCTAGGAGAGCTCCCATGATGCCCCGCCCTGTGCTCACAGAACCCTTTGAGAGTGTGGCACTTGACATAGTTGGACCACTAGAGAAAGGCAAGGGAGGCTGTCAATACCTCCTTACCTGCATTTGCCTGGCAAGTAAGTGGCCGGATGCAGTGCCCCTAAGAGTAATCACCACCAAGTCAGTAGCTCATGCAATGTGGGAGGTGTTCTCCAGGATTGGCATACCCCAACAGATCCTAACAGATTGTGGGGCCCAGTTCATGGCCAAAGCCATGAAGGAGTTATGCACACTGATGGGCGTGGACAAGCTCAAGACCACACCCTACCACCCCGAATCAAATGGAAGCATCGAGCGGATGCATAGGACTCTGAAGTCCATTATCAGGAAGACGATTGAAAGCAGGAAGGACTGGGTCCAGCAAGTGCCCTATGCTCTGTTCTCACTCAGAAGCCTGCCACTGGAGGGTCACGGATTCACTCCTTTTGACCTGGTGCACGGCTTCCGGCAGAGAACACCTCTGGAAGCTGTGTACCACAATCTGGTGGAGCAGCAAGGAGGACAGCAGCAGCAACAGTTGTTGGTGAGCGAGTGGGTAGATAGAATGGCAAGTACAATGGAAGCCATGAGAGAGACAGCAGCACTAGGTGCAGCTAAGTGTGCAGAGCAGCGCAAGAAGCAGCACGACAAGAGCACTAGGCTCAGGAGCTTCAGTAGAGGGGACCTAGTCTGGTATAGGATCCCTGGGATGCACAATAAATTGGGAGAGAGTTGGGATGGCCCGTTTGAGGTTGTAGAAAGGAAAGGGGATGTGACGTACAAAATCAAGAGGAAAGGCAAAGTTAGGGGTGAGAAGGTTATACATGTGAATAATTTAATGAGGTATTGTGTAAGGAAGGATGTGTGCAGGATAGATGTAGTTTTGGATGAGGAAGAGGAAGGGAAGGAGGCAGGTGCTAAGTTGAGCGGTGAATGTGTTGGGTACAATGTGAGAGATATTGAGGACTTAGTTGAGGAGTTTGATGGTGTGTTCTGTGGTGAGACAGGAACAACAGATGTGGTGAAACTAAGAATGGACACCAAGGATGCCCAGCCCATTGCACAGCCCCCTTACTCTGTCCCCCTCAGCATGAGGGAAGATGTGAGAGCAGAGCTAAAGGCTTTGGAGGAAGCAGGGATTATCCAACGCTCTGACTCTTCATGGGCATCACCATTGGTGCCTGTGAAAAAGAAGAATGGCAAGGTTCGACTCTGTGTCGACTACCGGAAGGTGAATGCCATAACCACCCCTGAACCCTACTACATGCCTGGGTTTGAAGAAATGGTAAGCAAGATTGGGGAGGCAAGAGTGCTCTCTAAACTGGACTTGGTGAAGGGGTTTCACCAAGTTGAGGTCCATCCCGATGACATAGCCAAGACAGCATTCATTTGCCCCTGGGGAAAATGGGAGTATAGGAGAATGCCCTTTGGCTTATGTAACGCTCCAGCCACCTTTCAGAAGCTGATGAATAGGGTTTTGAGTGGCTGTGAAGAGTTCTGTAACGTCTACATTGACGATATTTTGGTGGGTTCATCTAATTGGCTGGAGCACTTAGCTCATTTGAGGATAGTTTTTAACAAGCTGGAGGCAGCAGGCCTCACTTGCCAGGTAACCAAGTGTGACTTTGGGAAGAAGCATTTGGAGTTTTTGGGGCACAGGATTGGTGATGGCGAGATGTGTGTGCCCGAGCACAGAGTTACGGCATTGGTGGAGTACAGTAAACCTTCCACCAAGAAGCAGTTGCGAGCATTTCTGGGGACAGTCAACTTTTATAGGAAGTACATTCCAAAGATACACCAGTGGACGTCCAAGCTGACGCCTGCCACCTCTGACGCCATGCCAGCATCGGTCAAGTGGGAGAAGCCCATGGAGGAGGCATTCAGTTATTTATGTAAGTCTCTAGTTAGTCATGTTTCTTTATGTATTCCCACCTGTAATGATGAGTTTGTAGTGGAGACAGATGCTAGTGCTACAGGTGTGGGTGGAGTTCTGTCCGTCAGAAGGAAACAGAAGCTACATCCTGTAGCGTACTACTCCAGTCAGCTCCAGGGAGCTGAGAAAAACTATGCAGCCCAAGATCTGGAGGGGCTAGCTTTGGTGAAGACGATTCGTCACTTCAGTTTCTTCCTCTATGGGAGGCCATTTGAAGTCATCACAGATCACAAGTCCCTAACATCCATCACAACGGGACCACAGAGAAACAAGAGGATTTTAAGGTGGGCCTTGGAGCTTACTAACTATATGTTCTCTGTAGTTTACAGAAAAGGAGCAGAGAACACGGTGGCAGACTGGCTGAGCCGCCAATGTGGAGAAGATCAAGAGATGAATCAGCCAGCACAGCAGCTGTCAGCAACAAGAGCAGCACAGACAGCTGAAACAAGGGGGGGAAGATGTGAGAGAAGTCCCTCACCCTCATCAAACTCCTCTCACAAGGAGTCGAGAACTGTTTTATCAACTTAATTACTTAATTGGTGGAGTGGCCTTGATTGGTGTTCCCTGGCTATGTTTCCATGTAATGTTACCAGTAACAGCGTTTGGCTGCTTAGTGATTTGATTTCTATGTCATGCACATCATGATACTGGGCACGTGCACAGTTTTCTATATTATGGCTTTGCACATGTCCAGGGAGTTAGTCTGCATTCATTGGGTTTTTAATAAGTTAACCTCAGACAACCTGGTGCTATCTAACTGTGCCTTAAGAGGCCAATAGCTAGCTATACCTAATCTTCTGTGACAAGCAGATTCTGGTGGCAGCAACAAACACTTTGTTGCCTCCACTGTTAGTTGGCGGAAAACCACCCATTCCAGTCACATGTGTGTGCAAAGTTTTTTTACATCCCTATGCAATTTGTCAGTACATTATCTAAGTCAAAAATCTACTAACTGTTCGTTATAGAAAAGTTCATTAAGAAACCTAGAGGACCACTGAATTTAAAACATACAATGAAATGCTAAATATAATAAGAATAATAATTGGGTGAGCAAAGCAAGACTCACTAACGAGTCTCAATTGTGATTTATATATATATATATATATGTATGTATATGGAAAAGTTCAAAGAAGTCAATGCGAGTCAACCCCGGAGGTAAGTTTAAAATGTAAACATTGCGCGGGTGCAAGAAATTTAGGAGAAAATACTTTGATATAATACCAGCCTTACAAATACAAACTTAGCGGAGTTCGTTTTTTTTAATGCACTGAAAATGTACTGTTCAATAGTCAAAGCAATAAGAAAATGCAATACAATGCTTTATTTACTAGAGCTCTTGTACAATAGAGCATTTCAAAGGAGCATACTTTAGAAAGGCAGCTAGTTTAAGCAGAATCCTTTAATTTAGCAATCCTTACCCATACCATCGTCTTGATTGCTTACCTCTTGAAAAATCAATTGTCCGATAGTCAAGTTGTGAAGAGAATACAATTTAAGTCTGGTGCTGCTATATCAATGAACATGTGTGTGTAAATTTAACTAAGAAGAATACTATTTTAAAAGGCTTGCATTTTCAGTTCTCGCTTGCCATTTGTGCTAAAACACATCACTAGTAATATTGATAATAGCACTTACCTTATCAGAAAACTACCCCTTACCTTGTTGGTATATAATATATTTATAATTATACTTCTTACTTCTTTAATACTTCTGTTTGACTGCTCCTTCAGCAGCAGTTGCATTTTTTGTCTAATTCCTTGATCAATGTCGTCAGTTCGTCTAATCTTTGTATGACTTTTTCAAACCATGGTGTCTACAAGAAACACTACATAAAACAAACAGCTAAAGACCAGAAAAAAAAAACTTACATCTTTCTTCGCAAGTAGTTTTTCTGCTGCACTTCCCATTGAGAACTGTTACCAGTAGAAATATAAGATTATAACTGGCAGTAATGAAGGGCATAAATTGAATTCTACTGACCTCTGATGAAGACTTGAAGGAGCTTGTATTGGCATCTACTTCCTCTTCCATTTCATCCTCAGTGTATGTTTTAAGATACGTAATCACATCTATAAAATTGTAGCCATACTGTACAACATATTATGTACCATCTTGGAGGGTGGAGGTGATCCATCTTCTTCACTTTCACTTTCACTGTCTTCAATATAGCACTGTCTTGGCTTCTCCTTCCGTTCAGCCTCATCTTTAGTATCTTAAAAGAAATTTAATTTTAGTAAATGCAACACATACCAGTATACATATAGTTTACATACCAAATATATTTTGTATTTGTGCAGTGTACGGCCGCCCTTTGCACCTCCAGATTACCTCACCGCCAACCTTCAAGTCATCCGTGCTGACGTAATCATACAATTCTGTTTCCAATTGTTTGGAATGACACACGTGTGTCCTATTGTCTTGGCTGGACAAAACCCTACACCACTCTAGAAATATAAGATACCTTTAATAGCTGTTCAAAAAAGTGTTCAGTTACCTAGAAATTGATGTCATTTACGTTAAACATTTATATAATAAAAGGGCAAGTAGAGTGCAAAAAGGGTAAAAATCATTTCTTTTGTAGCAAAAATGTAGCTTTTCAGCAACTTGGCCTTATCTATCTTTATCATTAACTTACTGTTGCATTCTTTTGCTGGCTTTACCAGAGCATTAGTCATCACTTTCTTGGTAGGTTTCCTAGCTCTCTTACTTGTTTCAGCCATTTTTTCTAAAGTATTCAGCTGTATTTGCAGCTGTAAAATTGTTGTAGTTGGATCATGTGATTGGAATAATCAAGAGCACTACACTACACAACAGTCGAAAGAGGTATAGGGAGTATTGTAGAAGTGAAAATGCAAGAATCCCAAGAACAACTGCTTGGAAGGTATGGCTGTCTATACTGTCTGGATGAAGGCAAACATATAAATCATCGCAGAATTTATTTGCCTACAGAACGTCATAAACCAAGGAATGACACACAAATGAATAGATGGGCTAGGCAAGCCATTGCAAGGAAAACACCAATTTGTGGTGTTAAAGTTCCCTCAGTGTTGTCCTCCAGTACTTCCCTTATAGACTACATGCATGCTGTTTTGGAAGGAGTTACTAAATCTCTTTTTAATTCTTGGTTTGACACAAAGTATCACCAGTCCAGATTTTACCTTAGGAAAATGAAAGAAATTGATAAAGCTTTGTTGAGCATTAAACCCTCTTATGAATTCCGGCGAACTCCTAGGTTTATACATACTTCAAAGTATTGGAAAGTATCTGAATATCGGGCCTGGCTTTTGATTTATTCTATTCCTGTACTATTGCAAGTGGATTTTCCGGCAGACTACTTATATCACTTCTCATTGCTAGTTAGTTCCATTCATATTTTACTTGGCTGCAATATATCTCAACAGCACCTACAAATAGCTCATTGCATGCTTGCCAGATTTTATGAATTAATGCCAATTTTGTACCCTCAAACCATGTGTTCATTGAACTTTCATAGTTTGATACACATGTGTGAGTTTGTCCGTCGATGGGGACCCTTGTGGTGCTATTCGACGTTCAGATTTGAAAACTTCAATGGATTCTGAAGCGGCATTGTCATGAAACAAGGAATGTCCTCCCTCATTTCATTCAGTCTGTTAGAATGAGACAAGCTCTGCCTCTTCTCAAGGATAGACTGGACAAGAATGAGAATTCTCAAACAGTGGACTTTCTCAACAGAGTCACTGGAAAGGTAGATAGGAGATCTGATGTTTTGGGGAAAGTAACAAACAAAAATCTCTGTGTAGATGAAATAAAGGCTGTGCAGGAAGCAGGGTTTTCCATTGAAAACCACATAGTTCCAGTTTTCCCTAGGTACAGGCAAGATGGTGTAACTTATTCAGAAGCAAGCACAACTCTAGAAATAACTCCATTTGTAAATTTTATAGACCAGTATGTGGTAAAGAAGAATAGTTTGGGTCTATTCAAAAGTTTTGCTTAGTCAATGGTAATCCAATTGTCATTGTGTCTATTTTTGACAATACTGATTAAGGTGAAAAAGCTATCTTTATCTAATAAATTAATAGCAATTTCACCAACAGACTTGGTTGAGAAGTGTGTCCACATTCCAGTTAAATATTCACCTCATGACATTATAGTAACTTTGCCAAACAAAGTTGAACACCACTAATTCAGTATCTTTTGTCTCTCCATTTTTGCCACATTTTGGACTTTTTCAACCTCACTTTTTTCTTTCTTTTTTACATAGTAATCATTTTGACTCCTATAATTGTTTAAGTCAAACAATGATGGTTTATAGCAGTTCTTCATACATGATGCTTTTTCGTAAATGGGGGAAGGAATCTGAATCACACAAACTAAAATTATGTACTTGAAAATTTAATTAAAATTAATATAGGCAGAGGAACAGTCTAAATGATTGAATTCTAAAAGTATACACAATAGACCACTACAGGTCATAAATGCAAAGAATTAAACTTACAAACATGTCATGTGGACTGTTAATAAGTCGATATACTTTCTAGGTGACTCCAATGGATATGTATATGTCTTTCTTTAGCCTTACAGGAATTTGTAATATTTTACACATAACAAAACTTATATAATCTTAACCAGTTCTTGTAAGAACTTGCAGGAATTTATAAGGTATATTACATGATTTTTTTTTGCTGGGGGGTCTGGGCAACTGATTTAGAGCGAGATGTATTCACACCATCAGAAAAAGACCTTTTCCCGTGCAGGTGTTGGGTAAAGATCAACAGGCCTAAAACGGTATGTGATGATTTTTAACTCCCCTTATTCTTTGCTACACATTCATCTGACCTAAATTGAAGTAGTAGGAGAAAGGATTGCCAAGAGTGGCAAGAACATAGGTAATGAAGCAGGGGAGGAGTTAACATCACATACCGTTTTAGGCCTGTTGATCTTTACCCAACACCTGCGCGGGAAAAGGTCTGGGTACACGGCTTCTGCCCTGATGTGCTTGAGCACAAATAATAATAATAAATTTAAATATGCCACATGACAAGTTGAAAGCATAACTGTGATGCTGCTAAATGTAGCTAGTGAGTTAGTTATCTTAGTGCATGACAATGACTGCAGGGACAAACAAAATGAAAAGAACAAATTTAGTCTTGATCAAAGTTAACAGTAAAATGTTTCCAAAGGTGCTGACTGCTGATATATTTGAAGCCTGATTGAACCAAGTGAGAGTGTAACAATATTTGTGAAAGTTATGACGTAATAAACTTGTAGCACAGGGTTTCAGAATTTTTGGACTAACATTGTCATGACCAAAACATAAAAAACATCCCGTTTAGAAAATTTCCAAACAGTCCCCCACTATCTAACTACCTTAGCCCTCTACCGCGTAGATATTGTAAAGGATTAATCTCGCTAGCCAGACCATTTTTTTGAACTGACCACGCGGTTCTGGCTCGCGTGAGAAATATTAAGGTAGCGTCCGCTGTACGAATCTAAGTTCAGCGTCCCTAGCGTAAGTCCACGCTCATGGGAGTTCGTTGAAGCTACTGGCGTTCAATTTTTGCTTTCCGAGCTCTTTTAAGGAAATACAAATATCAAAATGAAAGACCTAACAACTATTTGTAGTCTTTGTCAGGTATAAAAGTTCCATAAACTCCCAAGAAAACTCCGTTAGAGACATTAATAGTATATTTATTATGACTTTAACCGTTCAAGTTTGTCTGCTAGCATTGACGTCATTGGGTTTAGCATCGGCAAGACAATCCGCCAATACTTTAGGAGACCTAACTGCTGCATCAAGTGGTATTCTCAATGAAGAATGTAAGTGCCTAATTATAATAAAGTACATCTGAGAAATATTATTGTATGTTGTTTTTAGATGTGAAATTGCCATCATGCAAGCACATATATGACAGTGGTTTGCAAACTTCAGGACTGTACAAACTTAATTTGAATGATGGGATGGGAGAATTCACAGTATTCTGTGACATGTCTCTACAAGGAGGAGGTTGGACTGTCTTCCAGCGCAGAGTTGACAACACAACTTCATTTAACAAAAATAGAGCTGAATATGAAGTGGGCTTCGGAAACTTCAATGGAAACTTTTGGCTGGGGTTAGAGTACATCAGGAGAATGACCAATTACAACGGCCTAACATTTGAGATGCATATCGGACTGCAGAGTTATGACACCATATTATCTGAGTACGGCTACTTACGGTATCCTTCATTTCGTCTTGGAAGTTCTTCTCAGAACTATCAAATTATTATATCTGACTTTGATGATACTCTGAGCACAGCCCTGGAGGCTTTACATACACCTCACAATGGATCCTATTTTTCTACACCGGACAATGATCTGGATGGACACTCATCGCATTGCGCTTTGGATCTCAGTTCTGGGTGGTGGTTTGACGATATCAACTGTGGAAAATCCAATTTGAATGGTGTTTATTATAATCAAAGAGATCATCCCACTTCAACCCATGATGGAATAATATGGGAAGGCTTTGAAGGATCAGACAAGACGCTCAGGACAGCTGTGATGGCTGTTCGGCCAGTATTGTAATATTAATGCTGAACTCTGTCACTCGTTTGCACTAGTCATCAACTTGTACTAATGTTTGATATTATAATTACGATAATTTAAATAAAGCACTGGCACTACATTATTGCACACCCAGCACTTGATCACTTTCCCACTGTCCATCCCAGATCTCTAACCCAAATGACTACCAAGAACAGCTTCTTCATGGCAAATCTGCACTCCATGACCCAGGTAGTGTCCATGACCCAGGTAGTGTCCATGACCCAGGGACCCAGGTAGTGTCCATGACCCAGGTAGTGTCCATGACCCAGGGACCCAAGTAGTGTCCATGACCCAGGGACCCAGGTAGTGTACGTCAGACCCAGGTAGTGTCCATGACCCAGGTAGTGTCCATGACCAGGTAGTGTCCATGACCCAGGTAGTGTCCATGACCCAGGTAGTGTCCATAACCCAGGTAGTGTCCATAACCCAGGTAGTGTCCATAACCCAGGTAGTGTCCATGACCCAGGTAGTGTCCATGACCCAGGGACCCAAGTAGTGTCCATGACCCAGGGACCCAGGTAGTGTCCATAACCCAGGTAGTGTCCATGACCCAGGTAGTGTCCATGACCCAGGTAGTGTCCATGACCCAGGTAGTGTCCATGACCCAGATAGTGTCCATAACCGAGGTAGTGTCAGACCCAGGTAGTGTCCATGACCCAGGGACCCAGGTAGTGTCCATGACCCAGGGACACAGCTCCTTTCATGCATAAGTTTTGGTTCCTAATCCAGTACACAACCCCTGCAGTGCTGTCAGTCCCACGCTTTATGACCTTTAACTGAAGCTTGGGCAATCCTCTCCTCTACACAGGGAACATGCATGCTAGAAGGTACCTCATGAACTTACACTGGCCTTTGTTCCAAAAGGAGTATGGGAGGCTGAACCATGGCCTGGGTATGCGATACTATGAGCTGCCTGTTTTCTGGGCATCTTTGGTTTCTCTGGTCAAGAGAGAGATGATAGTGCCCAAGAACAACTCATATATGACCGTGACATCAGGCCTCGATGATTCTGAATAATATTGGTTTTCATCACAAAAACAAAAAAATCAAAGACAGACTCACTTTGAAGAGGAGTTCATTGATTTTGTAAAGGACATAGTTTGTCCAGAGAAGGCACTTTTCAACTAATCTTTGGTATGAGGTGAGACAAAGAGGTCACTATTCCTGTATTTAATGGAACTTAATTGACCTGGCAGCAGTTAGTTGTTGCTGCTGTGTGGGATGCTATAGGTAGACCTGATGGGCTTCGGCAAATTATTTGGGAATAATTGGAGATAATAAGTGCATGTCCTTTAAAATTTTGAGAGTAGCTGATAGGCTCTCTTCTTAGTAATAATGATCAGTGTGTCTCCTTTATTGCAAGTGCAATCAATTGGTTTGCAATGGGATGAGGACAATTCAAACTTACCAGGGTTGTTTTATTACCCACCAATTGCTAATTTAATCATATCATTTTTTATAGGAAGTTTAGTTCAAAATTACTGTTGACAATTGACTAGATGGATGCTTCTGAAGATCAGAAATCTCACCACAGTTCAGCCTGATGGACAGGCTCAAAGTTCAGACCTGATAAGAGGTTAAATCCACCTGTGAATATGAAGTGGAGGAGAAAAAAAATTAAGAAATTCTGCATTTGTTCCAGAATCTGTTACTCAATATGACTTGTGTAAATAAGCACCCTGGAGAGGCCATAACTGCACATGACCGCTAGAACTCTCGTTATGTTCAGCATGCAGAGTGCAGTTTGCAGTGAGATTACTCTAGTCATCAAGCCTCACATAAAACCTGTTGAAAATCAGAAGTAGTAAAGATGAATTGAAAACTAAATGAATTGCAACAAATTGATATATTCAAAGCTCTTCAAGCACGCATCACTGGATAACTGAAAATTTGCCAGAAAGTACACCAATTTATGATATAAATGTATTACTCTTTTTTCAAAGCTGGGATTTTACTTTAAAAGTTTGGCAGTTATTTTTTTTAGATATCCTTCATAGGATGCATTCTATGTGGATGCATTCTCTGTGGATGATTCATCTGATCCTGAAAGGCAGTGAGCTAGCTAATACTGTCATTCTGGACAAAGAGGCACAAGATATTAAACCAGCAGTCATCACTGTGATTTATGACAGTACCACACATTAGTGAAGTAGTGATAGTTGTGCTGAGGTAGCTATATGTAACTGGAATATTGGAATGAATTTGCCATCTAATGTTGGTTGCAATATCACAACAGATGAGTAGGATATTGGAATGAGTTTGTCATCTAATGTTGGTTGCAATATCACAACAGATGAGTAGGATATTGGAATGAGTTTGTCATCTAATGTTGGTTGCAATATCACAACAGATGAGTAGGATATTGGAATGAATTTGTCATCTAATGTTGGTTGCAATATAACAACAGATGAGTAGGATACATGTCAACTCATACCTTCAAGAGAGATCCGATTAGGACATGGAGGGAATGAAGTCGAAGTTTGCTACTTAATTGGCTGTTGCAGAAGGTGTATTACAGAACTATTTGAATGGTGGAATTTCTTAGTCAAATAGGTAATACATTTGTGGGCAAAATCATCGTCATCCTGTATCTGCTGCAGTTGAGAGGGTATTTTCATTACTTCAAGATCCACTTGCCACAGATGTTCCGCGGTAATTAATTTTATCGCGCATGCGTGAAATAGTTTGATCGCTGCTATGGTTACGCTTATCGGCGCAGGTGTGTGAACTGTGGCTGAGCGAGCATGTCTTCGACGAAGAGTAAAATGGGGTCTAGAATTATAAGCAAAATATTTTTTGAGCTTCCTTTTAAAAGTAGTAAGAGTTCCAAGTCTTACATGAAGCTGGGACTTGATGGTGTCGATTTGCAGTCCACTATTTTGGATGTTAAAGTACGTATTGAGAAGGATCTTGGAATTGTTAGAAACCTGTACTATCTGAGTTACCTTGACGATGCACCACTGCAAGAGACGAGCAAACTGTCTGACCACGAAGTTGTAGAAAGAGCAACTCTGAGAATCAAAGTGTGGAAGCTTTGGCACCAACTTTTATGTGCTGCTTTGCATGGAGAAATATCAAACTGTTTCTCTGCATCTTTAGATATTTCTGGAGGCACAGATTGGAGTAAATACTGTGCTTGGGCAGTGCTGTTTACAGCCTCTCATCAAGGTCATCATAATCTGGTGGCAGAGGTGCTGAGAAAAACTCATGTAGCCATCAATAAAAGGACTGACAGTGGCTGGACAGCACTTCACGCAGCTGCTAGAATGGGGAGGTGGAAAGTGTTGTGCATGCTTGTAGACAACGGTGCTCATGTCAAGATAGAAAACAACAGTGGGGAAACTGCATTTGATCTGTCTCGTAAATATAAGCACAAGCAGTGTGAGAACAGTCTCAACTTCTGTCAGTGGAACTTGCAAAAACACCGGATCGTGCAGGAGCGAAAGTTGGACTATGATGCAGCAAACGAACGTCGATCTTGTTCTAGGCAAGCGTTTCAAACTGTAGACTCCATGCATACACTTAGTTTCAGGGGTCCTTGTCTACAAGTTTATCAACCTCACATCTCTAATCCTGTAAGTACAGCCAGTGTTGCAGACTTTGAGAAACAAAGGTCAAAAATAGAGCAAAAGAAAGCCATACTTCAGATTAAACTTGAGGAAGAAGAGAAAGAGAGTGGTGCTGGTGGGAAATTGGAGTTTGCTTACGGATGGTTTGATGGCTTACGTGCTCAACAGCTCATTCCCTGTACACGAGATATTATAAGGTATTCTGATCCATCGTCATGCCAACTGTGGCCTCGCTCCCTTGTCAACCCTGGAGGGTATAAGGAACCCAGATCTACATCTGGTAAGAAGAGTTCTGCTGCAGTACTAGGGAGAACTGGAAATCATGAGACAAGACAAATTTCCAAAGCATCCAGATCTTAATTGATTTGTAAATTGGATTTTTTTTATATAATATATGTATACAATTTATTACAAATCATGTACTTTGTAATTGTGACGACCACTTCCCAGGCGTACTTAACCCTTTAACCGCGAAACGTCAAAATTGATTGGACTATCTGGATTGGAAACAGTTGTTTTAGCCAGTCTGTAGCGTGGTGACTTACTAGCCTGTGCTGTATTCTTAAGCTTTGCATAGTCTTGCTAGAAAAAAAATACCTCCCATTAAAACTGGTTCGCTCCCACGTGGTCACTTGTATCATTTGCTTGCCTTGCCTTTTATCGTCTGGTCGAATTAGATGGCAAAGTCTAGCGTAGAAGAGGGCAAAGACAATTTTAAAGTAAGTTTCTATAAAAGTGGATAACTTGCTCTCATCGTTTGAGTTGTGTAGATACCGTGCATACCGTATAGCTAACAGTGGTAGCTAGTTATATTTATATATGTGTAGTCAAGTAGCAACAGAACTTGTTACCAGGGAGGTTTATTTTTAGTTCTTGGATGAGTATGAAGACAGTGATTATGAAGATGACTCGGTAGATGAAGAAGATTGGTTGAGTAGTAGTGAAAGTGAAGAAGAGGAATCGAGTGGCAGTGAAAGTGTGGATCAGGAGGGAATTGGAAGAGGAGAGAGAGAGAGTGACTGGGTAAGCGAGAGTGAAAATGGCTCAGAAAATGAAGAATTGGATGTGGGTAACAAAGCTAAGATGGAAATTGAAGTGCGAGGTAGAGATGTGAAGACTGTTGGCACGTGGCAAGATGAGGTAGATGCCACGGACACGTCTGACGAGGAGGAAGTGAGGAACACTCTTGGCAACATTCCATTAGAATGGTATGATGATTATGAGCACATCGGGTACAACCAAGAGGGACACAGAATATTGAAACCTGCATCAGCACACACAGACAAGGTAAGGGGTGATGTGGTAGTTTTATAGGGTAAGGGGTTAGGGGAGGCGGTTGTGCCAGGTAAGGGGAGGCAGTTGTGCGAGGTAAGGGGAGGCAGTTGTGCGAGGTAAGGGGAGGCGGTTGTGCCAGGTAAGGGGAGGCAGTTGTGCGAGGTAAGGGGAGACAGTTGTGCCAGGTAAGGGGAGGCAGTTGTGCGAGGTAAGGGGAGACGGTTGTGCCAGGTAAGGGGAGGCAGTTGTGCCAGGTAAGGGGAGGCAATTGTGCGAGGTAAGGGGAGACGGTTGTGCGAGGTAAGGGGAGGCAGTTGTGCGAGGTAAGGGGAGGCAGTTGTGCCAGGTAAGGGGAGGCAGTTGTGCGAGGCAAGGGGAGACGGTTGTGCCAGGTAAGGGGAGGCAGTTGTGCCAGGTAAGGGGAGGCAGTTGTGCCAGGTAAGGGGAGGCAGTTGTGCGAGGTAAGGGGAGACGGTTGTGCGAGGTAAGGGGAGGCAGTTGTGCGAGGTTAGGGGAGGCAGTTGTGCCAGGTAAGGGGAGGCAGTTGTGCGAGGTAAGGGGAGGCAGTTGTGCGAGGCAAGGGGAGGCGGTTGTGCGAGGCAAGGGGAGGCGGTTGTGCGAGG
>WLWD01004616.1_pt1 | contig 21943 bp, 20 predicted proteins | sample 6712731 | NCBI WGS metagenome assembly WLWD01 (sample SAMN12718690, study PRJNA576275) | sponge metagenome | isolation source: marine sponge | host: Mycale hentscheli | place: New Zealand: South Island, Marlborough, Capsize Point | collected 2014-11-01
TCTATCAGAGGTTGTCTCTATCAGAGGTTGTCTATCAGAGGTTGTCTCTATCAGAGGTCTCTATCAGAGGTAGTCTCTATCAGAGGTTGTCTATCAGAGGTTGTCTCTATCAGAGGTAGTCTCTATCAGAGGTTGTCTATCAGAGGTTGTCTCTATCAGAGGTTGTCTCTATCAGAGGTAGTCTCTATCAGAGGTTGTCTATCAGAGGTTGTCTCTATCAGAGGTTGTCTATCAGAGGTTGTCTCTATCAGAGGTAGTCTCTATCAGAGGTTGTCTATCAGAGGTTGTCTATCAGAGGTTGTCTCTATCAGAGGTAGTCTCTATCAGAGGTTGTCTCTATCAGAGGCTGTCTCTATCAGAGGTTGTCTATCAGAGGTTGTCTCTATCAGAGGTTGTCTCTATCAGAGGTTGTCTATCAGAGGTTGTCTCTATCAGAGGTTGTCTATCAGAGGTTGTCTCTATCAGAGGTTGTCTATCAGAGGTTGTCTCTATCAGAGGTTGTCTCTATAAGAGGTTGTCTACAGAGGTGTCTATCAGAGGTTGTCTCTATCCGAGGTTGTCTATCATCAGAGGTTGTCTCTTCAGATTGTCTCTATCGAGTTGTCTATCAGAGGTTGTCCTCTCTCAGAGGGTTGTCTCTATCAAGGTTGTCCTCTATCATAGGTTGTCTCTATCAGAGGTTTCTCATCATGGTTTTGTCTATCAGAGTTTGTCTATCAGAGTTTGTCGTCTCTATCATAGGTTGTCTATCAGAGTGTTGTCTATCAGATGTAGCTCTAATCAGAGGTTTGTCTATCAGAGTTTTTCTCTACAGAGTTTGTCTATCAGAGGTTGTCTCTATCAGAGGTTCTCTATCAGAGGTTGTCTCTATCAGAGGTTGTCTCTATCAGAGGTTGTCTATCAGAGGTTGTCTCTATCAGAGGTTGTCTCTATCAGAGGTTGTCTATCAGAGGTTGTCTCTATCAGAGGTCTCTATCAGAGGTAGTCTCTATCAGAGGTTGTCTATCAGAGGTTGTCTCTATCAGAGGTAGTCTCTATCAGAGGTTGTCTATCAGAGGTTGTCTCTATCAGAGGTTGTCTCTATCAGAGGTAGTCTCTATCAGAGGTTGTCTATCAGAGGTTGTCTCTATCAGAGGTTGTCTATCAGAGGTTGTCTCTATCAGAGGTAGTCTCTATCAGAGGTTGTCTATCAGAGGTTGTCTATCAGAGGTTGTCTCTATCAGAGGTAGTCTCTATCAGAGGTTGTCTCTATCAGAGGCTGTCTCTATCAGAGGTTGTCTATCAGAGGTTGTCTCTATCAGAGGTTGTCTCTATCAGAGGTTGTCTATCAGAGGTTGTCTCTATCAGAGGTTGTCTATCAGAGGTTGTCTCTATCAGAGGTTGTCTATCAGAGGTTGTCTCTATCAGAGGTTGTCTCTATCAGAGGTTGTCTCTATCAGAGGTTGTCTCTATCAGAGGTTGTCTATCAGAGATAGTCTATCAGAGGTTGTCTCTATCAGAGGTTGTCTCTATCAGAGGTTGTCTCTATCAGAGGTTGTCTCTATCAGAGGTTGTCTCTATCAGAGGTTGTCTCTATCAGAGGTTGTCTCTATCAGAGGTTGTCTATCAGAGGTAGTCTATCAGAGGTTGTCTCTATCAGAGGTTGTCTATCAGAGGTTGTCTCTATCAGAGGTTGTCTCTATCAGAGGTTGTCTCTATCAGAGGTTGTTGTTTTATAAAACTTATGGGATGAGAGAATTTGGCTCAATTTACTTGGACTAGTGAGCCAATTTTACTGTAGTGGGATACACTTACAATTAGAGTTGCACCGATAATCTATCAGTCTATCGTTTATCGGTTTATCGGCCTACTTTTTCAATATCGGTATTGGTCATCAACACTACCCGCCGTACCGATATAATTAACCGATAGAAATTTTTTGTACATGTCGCGTGGACACTGAACGGATGAGTTCTACTTGCTCTTAGATGGTGTAAAGACAAAAACTTAACTACGGTGTCTAAAAAGAGGTCACCAATTTGGCACTACTTTGTTCCTGGCACTGAAAGACTCTAGACTAGTACCATTATATTTCTAATTATGTAAAAATTAAATTTTCAAAATTCAATCTATCTGTTATCGGTATCAGCCTCGATTCTAGATACAATATCGGTATATCGGTAAATTCTTCTATCGGTGCCATGGAGTCCTTTCTCCTCCTTTGCCTACCTCTCCTGCTTCTGAGTCTTTCTGTCCTTCTAACATGTACTTGTGGACTTAAAGGGGCTTGTCACCTCTTGTCAACTTCATTTCAATTATTATGAACAGTATTTATATTGTTATACTATAATAATACCCGTGACCAATGGCGACGTACGTATTTATGAATAATTCATGAGCTAATGAGCTAGATTGCACAGACGCACAATACTCGTTAACTAGCGCTGGATTAAGGGGTAAGCAAGAGCGAGAGGCAAACTAGATTAGCAACCAAACCTGGTACAACAAACATGGATAGTAGGTGGGAGTGGCAGAGCAACAGGAGAGCAGCTTTCGTGTACTAGCACTGAATTACCGAGTAAACCAAGAATACAGTTGGAAAGGGTTTGGTTCCTGGCAAAGTGAATTCATTTGCAACCTAACCAGGTACAACAGTAAATGGAAAGAAGACTTGAGTGGCCGTGAAACAGGAGAATGGGTAAAGTATCGTCACATTCAGTAGAAAGTGATTACTGCAAAGTAACTAAAAAGCAGGTGAAATAGACGAGGAGAGGATAGATGAGGTGAGGCGGCGTAGGTTTCAAAGAAAGGCAAAAGAGGAGGAAAAAGGGATTAATTAGCGGTAGAATCAACGAGGAAAGACGGCGTAGTAAAAAGAAGGAGAAAGTACGAAGAAGAAGGCAAAAAGGAACGATTAATATTGGACTCATAAGTGGATGGAATTGAACCGTGGAGTAAAGGCGGCAAAAATTTCAAAATGGAACACGAAAGCAGAAAAATAAAAGGCAAAAGTTTTGCAAAGCCTTCAAGGTCACTGTAGGAATTGTATGAGAAGGTTTAGTGAATCCAATCCACCAAATGTGTGCCAATCATGTTTAGTAAAACTCGGCTGTGGTGGCGGAGTGTACTTAAATTGGTAAAGGGATATCGTGTGTACTTGTCATTGTAGGTTTGAGAGGTCAAGTGGTGTCTCCTCTAGCTCCCTGGGTTGAAGGGGGCGTGTACTGGGGCTACAAAGTGAGACTAGCTCCCTCTCTTGCGGCTGTCTTCACTGAGTCTCCCTTCACGGTGAGTCAGAGGTGGGTGTGGCCTATTACATTGTTAGTTTGTGTGTGTGTGCACATGTAGGATGGTTATGACCTGACTATAGGCACATCAGAGAGGGGTGCTAGTGTAGACCATCTCCAACGGCTACCATCGTTCAGGTAGGTGGAGATTGCCTGCAGGAGAGAGAGGGAGCAAATCTTCACTTGGACTTTGTCTGACGGATTAATTACCTGGATTAATTACCTCTGTGGTGTTAACATGTGGGCGTGCTAATGAGATGTCAGTTCTAGTGGGGGGTGTCAATATTTAATGAAGTGCTTCCAATAACTGGCTAGATAAGGTGACCAGTGTTTCATATTCCAACACATTAAACTGAAAACAAGGATGTGTTGTTGTTGTTGTGGAGTGGCAGGTCTTTACTTGTGGTCGTCTCCTCGGTTCTTGTAATAATAATAAGAATTACTAACTATTCGTTTGCCTCAACACATCACATCAATTGCAGTATAGGATTGGGAGGGGGAGGGGCAGGGGCGGGGCGGGGAGTAAGATGGAGGTGAAGTTCATCTATATGATAGTACGCTGTCTGTCAATAACGGACCAACGGTGTGTGTGTGTGTGTGAACAATCCATGAGGTGAGCTGAGCTGGGTTGGTAGGACACGACAAACGACAACAGTGGTGTATGAAAAGCTGAGGGGGTTGGTAAAGAGTTGTCATGACAATGACAGTGGTGTGAATATATATATATATATATGGGGCAAGAGAAGTAGATGAGAAAATGGTGGACTGATGTAGCTAAACTAAGAAGTTGAGAAGCTATGAAGCTATGAAGTTGAGAAGCTATGAAGCTATGAAGCTATGTGGTGGAGGATAAGAATAGCTTGTGCTACTCAATGGGCACATCAAGCTTGGGAGGACACATCAAGCTTGGGAGGGCACATCTAGCTTGGGAGGACACATCAAGCTTGGGAGGACACATCAAGCTTGGGAGGACACATCAAGCTTGGGAGGGCACATCAAGCTTGGGAGGACACATCAAGCTTGGGAGGACACATCAAGCTTGGAGAAAACTGTAGCTAACTAATTCACTTACTATTCTACATAATCCACGTACTCAAGCAATTCTCACCATCATATTTTCTCCGGAGCTTTGCATTAAGCCTTTTCAACTTCTTTCAATCCGCCTGTAACCGGTTTAGTCCATAGTGTCCCGGAGACACACGGATACAAGGCACGCCCCCTGACCTTAACAACGCCTTTACGCGGCATTTTTTTTTCGAAATCAGCAATAATAAGTTTAGCAAAAATACTGAAGTGTTGTAGTGCGTAGGGCGAAGACGGCTTGTGCTATAGCTTCCAAATTAGGAGGACAGCATCCCAAGGCCCCGTGCAACCTACTGGTAGGATAAATTAGAAAACTTTAGATGCCGCGTTTTGGCAGATTTTCCCAAAACCGGTCACATATATGCAGTTGGTATTACTATAGTTTCAATTCACAGAAACTTCCATAGCTATGTGTGGAATGAGGGTTGTTACAGCATGCAATTAAAAACCTCCGCCGCCCACCTGTGTGGAATCTCCACCCACCTGTGTGGACTATGCAACACATAAGATCCTTCATCAAGATTCATCATCCACTCAGTAAATCTACTCTAGTAATTCACTCATTAATTATTTCTGGTGTGCTCTGTTAGAAATCAGTTCTCTAAGTTGAGGTACTTCTGTCCAAGTAGATTGCTGTGAGGCCACCAGGTACAAGTTGAAACATCACTTGTGGTCTTGCATTCACAGCTAGGTGCAGCTGCTTCCACATCCACAGATAACTAACGCACACACACACAGCTAGTTAACCACTAGCCTCCAGTCATTGGTCTCTTTAATTTGTTTCTTTTACCAATATCATTGTTCTTTCTAAAGGAGTTTGAATTGCTAGCAGTAACCTCCACTTCCTCCACTTCCTCCTAACTCACTCATCTCACTTCTAGCCACAGTATCAACCAATGAATATACAGCAAGCAACCACCACCCATGGTTGCCCTGGGCAACCTCTCATCACACAGTACATATTTAACAATTATATATTTTATATCATGCTACCATTTTCCACTTCTTGTACACTTCCACATCATTTTATTTTTGAATTGTTATTTTTGTGTTTTGTTTATTTACTTTTGTTTGATTTAATTGTTTGTTTTTTGGTTATCACTTGTTTGTGTATTTATTATCTATTTATTTTATTTTATTTATTTTTTTTTTTATTATTTAAATTACGTTTATACGGTAAAGGGATTTAAATGCCATAGTAACCACTCTCCCCAACTGTTTGAATTGAAAAAACAACATCCAGACAATACATGGTATTTAAATGTTTTCTTTGTGATATTTGTTAGCTAAGTAGTAGCTCTAACACACAATACTTTCACACAACTGGACTTACCTACACAATACTAACCTACGTGGTTAGTCTAGTGGACAATGAATTTTCAAGTAAATACTGTTGCGTATGGCTTATAACCAGACAAAGAGCATTGAATTACCACCGCCACTAACTCGAATAGAAATGGAACTCCGGTAGGTTTTCTAGTTTTAACTGCACCTGCAAAAGAATTCAAAACGATAGACAATTCCATTTCTAAGGTGATACTGGTAAAGGTTCTGTTTAGTGAAGTTTGGGACGGGGTCAACCACCGAACTAACACAAAAATGCCAGGGTCAAAGTACAAAAATGATATACATACGTCCATATATAAACAAATATCCCTGATTTTCAATTGAGTTACTCCTGATAGTGTCTCGCTCGCCAATTACTTAATTTTAATTATTTTTATTTAATGATTTGAACATCGGACGCTTTCATTCACATCATATCAGTATTTTCACTTGGCAACTTTCACGCACTTCACCCGATAGCTAGCGGTGATTTGTCCGTATCTGCATTTTTTCATTCAAATTCACTAATTTTGTGACCTGATGAGAACAGTAGTAGGACTGTCGAAACCTCGTTACTATCATTACGTATTAAAAAATGGTTGATCTCAGAGAACAATTTATTATTAATTATGTGATGTCAACGGAGAAGTCCCTAAAAATTATAATTTAAATTTTTTTTCATTACCCACCTAATGCATTTTCTCCCAATAGGTGTAGGCATTGGGTCATAATTCCCTCTTTTTAAAAGCTAGCAATTTTTTAATATGTCGGCAGGAGGGTATGTCGGCAGGAGGGTGATAAACAATTGATGCCTGTTGGCCTTGGATATTCTGATGCACGCCGGGCATTGACTATCACATATTATGTGTTGTCTTAGAGGTAGTGTGAGTGTCACTATAAGATTATGTAATGATGATGTAATGGTGTCAATACTAAATATTTCATCCCTGTCCACCTGATGTCCGTATGTGTGTGATCATGCAATGACTTCTGGAGTTGGAATAAAGCAAGCTGTCATGGCTGTTGTTAATTTGTGGTATGATCTCTCAGACTAGTAGACACCAATCATTACATCACAGCTACCACTGAGCATTACAAATTCACCAACCAGTTAGTCTACAACATGCAGTGGTGGGTGGGGTTCACTCAGATTCTGTGTTACAACATGGTGTGTGTGTGTGTGTGTTCTCTCTGTCCCTACTATAACTAGTGAAATGTGTGCATGAGAGTCCATTGCACTTTGTTATGATTCAACTCATCACCCAATCCTGTAGCTATGCTATATCTACTTCACCTTACAGTATGTGTTGCACATGTTCCTGCAGACACGTGTTGATAGTGCTTGCACATGTTCCTGCAGACACGTGTTGATAGTGCTTGCACATGTTCCTGCAGACACGTGTTGATAGTGCTTGCACATGTTCCTGCAGACACGTGTTGATAGTGCTTGCACATGTTCCTGCAGACACGTGTTGATAGTGCTTGCACATGTTCCTGCAGGCTTGCACATGTTCCTGTTGATAGTGCTTGCACATGTTCCTGCAGACACGTGTTGATAGTGCTTGCACATGTTCCTGCAGGCACGTGTTGATAGTGCTTGCACATGTTCCTGCAGGCACGTGTTGATAGTGCTTGCACATGTTCCTGCAGACACGTGTTGATAGTGCTTGCACATGTTCCTGCAGACACGTGCTGATAGTGCTTGGAGGTGTGAAGGGGCTGGAGTATTCTCTGTCGTGTGCTGAAAATCTGCAAGTTGAAGATGTGTCTCTTCTCTTCAATCATTACCTGAATCTGTGTCCTGGACAGGGCAGCAGGACCATACGCACTGAGGTGGGTGTGGTTGTGGGTGTGGTTACTTGTTTAAGTTGTGGGAATACAGAAAAAGATGTTAAACGTAGAGGTCGTGTATAAAAGGGCGTAGTCAGGGACATATTTCACGATAAGTGGAAAATAGCGGCTGACAGTTTTTGTCACCGACTTCCCGGAGACCATTTTAGTACGCATTACAGAAACTTAGCGCACAGAAGCTGGGAAACAATGTCACATGTAAGTCGTGAGCATCTTAACAGAAGACAAAACAATAAACAAACTAACAAGGAAAAAATAGCGGGCTCTAAATAGAGGAAGAAGAAAGCACTGTTTGCCATTGACGCAGCTAAATAATTCAACTGCACAAGATATACAGCGTGCTATCAGAGTTCTGAAGATACTATCCTGATGACTCATTTTCAATCAAGAAATGCTTTGGTACGTACACACGGCATTGATAGATGGACTTGAGTATTACTCACAGAAATTATTACATATTATAGCTTTTTATTTAGTTAGGGCACTCGTTGTGATGTGGGGTGGATCAACTTGAAAGGATAGTGAGCTATAATGGAGGGCTTGAATAGCAGGAACTAGAGGTCAAAAGGCATGCTGGTGGATTCCTTCTTTTATACCCGGACCTCCAGAAGGAGTTCAGAATGTGTGATAAACGAGGCCACAGATTTCGCGTACGGAAAATTATAAACGCGACCTCTACATTTAAACAGTGAGGGTTGTGTGTGTGTGTGTGTGTGTGTGTGTGTGTGTGTGTGATGAAGATTGAAGAGATGTGTAAGTGTAGAAGTGAGGGCAGGGCTAATGGCCGGTGTTTGTGAGGTGTATTAGGTATGGAACTCGTCCTGCCGGATTGTGATCATACAGCTACATACTTCTAGTCCAGTATATTAACACACACACACACACACACACACACACACGTACATACACATGCAACTAGAGAAGAGGGAGAGATCTCTATCTTTATCTACTATGTCTTGTATTTGACAACTGCAGGAGGCATTGCTGGTTGTCCTGTCCACTCTGCGGCCACACCTACAAGCCAGTGTGTCCAGTGACATCTAGTGTACTGTGCATCTCTTGTCATGTGATCATTTCAACATCAAACAACAGCAAACAGGTGTGTGTGTGTGTGTGTGTGTGTGTGTGAAGACAGATGGAAGCACACAATCACTTGCTGTACCTTTTATTTATTAATTAATAAATTTTCTAATAATATTTTAAGAAAATGTATTTCGTTTTGTTATGGGAACAATTATGATGACAGTAATGATGATGATGATGATTATAATAATGATTGTGATGATGATGATTATAATAATGATTGTGGTGATGATGATTATAATAATGATTGTGGTGATGATGATTATAATAATGATTGTGGTGATGATGATTATAATAATGATTGTGGTGATGATGATTATAATAATGATTGTGGTGATGATGATTATAATAATGATTGTGGTGATGATGATTATAATAATGATTGTGGTGATGATGATTATAATAATGATTGTGGTGATGATGATTGTAATAATGATGATGATGATTATTATGATGATGATGATACTGGTGTTGGAGGTGGTTGTGTTAAAGTTGGTCGGTGTTTCTATGGAGTTGACACGTTGCATAGCAACTGAGAATACTGAAGGCATGACTGAACCTCTTATTAGCATCTTCTTCACTCTCTGCTCTTCACTCTCTGCCCTTCACTCTGCCTTACTGTGGCATTGATATGATACAGAGTTATGTTCATGTGTGCATGTATGGTGTGTGTGTGTGTGTTAGTTTTCATCGAGTTGACTAGTGATGACTTGCTGTTGCCCGTCTCTCTCTCTCTGATATTCTAATCTGTCTCACATCTTGCTTGCTTGCAATCTCTCACCTTCTCCTCCTCCTCTTTTCCTAGCTTGTGTTTCTAGAGCTACAGCATCTGCTGCAGTGAATGGAGACATAGGTTTTCTTTCATGCACTGGACAAGGCCCTCCATGTGACCAACCCTGTCTCGCTGTTGCTGATCCAACATGAATCTTGTTCCAATCAAACCAGCATTGGCTGCCCGGGAGCTGTGAATGACAGAGATACTTGTCCTACCTTGTTCACTGACTTCCCCATAGTCTACGGATCTTGCACCTCCAAGGAGGAGTGGCACTAGACCCTCGTATTGTGATGAGTAGTTGTCGTGGAGACTCTCTTGCTCCTGCACGTGCCCAGCATTAATAAGCAGTAGCTATTGATGTTGATAGATGACTGGATCAGGTCAACAGACACAGTCTGTGGAGGAGATAAGTAGTGGGAGAGGTAGGGAGCATTCATATGAAAATGATTTGGACTTAATGAAGCCCGCCTCCCTCTCTCTCTTGTTTCCATAGCAACTCTTGCTATCATCCACCTAGCTACTCTAAGACACACAGAGCACCTGCTTTGAGATATTTTTCTATATTGAAACACAATGTGTTTGGAATTATTCGTGTGTTGTCTTTACAGACAAAGTCTCGCTGTTTTAGTAGCTGATATCTGCCCATTGGAATGCATCCAAGTCTATCAGTGGAATTATAATAACAATAATTTAGAGTGATACAAACAAATGAACAGAATGCAATAAATAATCACAAGTGGAAGAACATCATCAACTGTTGTGGTGATTTAATAGTTCTGTTCCACTTTCAGCTCACTGTCCGTCAGTCAGTCCACTGTTTGTGTTCACTTGCTGACTGGCTGGCTTGCTAGTACTACAGAGAGAGAGAGAGAGCAACCAGTGAGTGTAGGTGGAGAAGGTGCCTTTACTTGTGGGGGCATGGAGTATGAAGCAATGAGCATGTGCAGAAGCTAATGTCAATGATAAACAGTGGTCGCTACGACAACTTGAATGTGGATGAGTTTGGTGGTTTAATGCTTGACACAACAAATGATTTGTGAAATAATAATCATAATAGTATTACAGTGATGGTGAAACACAAGTGAAAGAATGAATGAATGAAGACAATGTAAAACTAACACATTCCATTACTGCAGCCAGGATGAATTTCCTTTCTTTGCTGGCTGTAGTGCTATGAATCGTATCGGTGTGTCTTTTTGTGTGAGCGTAGACCAGCGGACTGTGTGAAAGCTCGGCCACACTCCTCACACTTGTACGGTTTCTCTCCGGTGTGTAGACGTTCATGAGATCTGAGAGTGGAGGCCTGGCAGAAACTCCTGAAGCAGTATTGGCACTGGTACGGTCTCTCCCCAGTGTGTATGCGTGCATGGGCTCTCAGACTGCCTTGAGAACTGAACAGTCGCTTACACTCCACACAGAACCAGCGACTCCCATCTTCACTTCTCTGGAACATCCCGTACAACAGCTGCTTCTTACTCAGTGGACCTTGAAGCATGCCTTCCATTTCTCCAGCTCCGGGAGGGCTGTCTATGTAGTGTTGTGTCCCCCAGACTGATGGTGCTTCTATTCCAGGTCCCATCAGCCCCTGCTCAGGTACCGTGCTACTGGGAACCAGTTTCACAAGCTGTGGTTCTGTAGGCGATGATGTGATGGTATGGACGCTATTCCCTGGTCCGATCCCCCAGCTCAGGCCCCCCTCAAGGGGCGTGCTCACACACTCTACGATGCTCCCGGCGTAATGCAAACCGTTGCGGTTAGTGGGACCTGCTCCAATTCTACCGTCCGTAGAAGATTGAAAGTCGATGGTCCCGGACATGAGACGAGAAGATGGAATCACTTGCAAGTCAGTAGTGCTGACCACTGTCGGGAGATCAGACCCTATCAGAACTGGACCAGGTCTTGGTATCACTGGACCAGATCCTGGAATCATGGGACTAGATCCTGGTAGTAGTACTGGACTGGATCCTGGTACCACCGGACCAGATCCAGGCATGACTGTGGCTGTACCAGTCAACAGGGACATATCTTTGCACACCTCTACATGTCTTGTAGTCATAATATCGTATGTGGGTGCTAATGGAGGGGTGGGGCCAGAGTTTGTATCCATGTTGATACCACTGTCATCAGTGCTAGCTCCGTCAGAGTAACTACCTCCTCGAGTCACACCCAAGCTCCTCCCCCTTTGAAAACTGATCATCGAGGAGCTGCTGTGACAGGATGGGTAGGTGGGAGGGGGCGGGGCCAAAATTCCACCAGTAGAAGGTAAAGAAGGATGTCGAGGAGAAGAAGAGGAGGAGGAGGAGGAGGAGGAGGAAGCTTGGTTTGTACCACCAGATTGATTAGCTGCAACACCTATAAGAAAATACCAATTAAAAAAGAACAAAGAGTGTGTGTGTACGTGCATGTGTGTGTGCAGGTTTTGTTTGAACCATTACTACAGATTAGAAGTTGTGTACTCTCTCTTTCCTGATTATTGTCTCCTTCTCTTTAACACCAAACATTACCAAAAATAAACAAACGCGGCTCATGTACAAACATGTCATCAGTCCTGACTCTCTTCCCTCTCCCCTCTTCCTCCTCCACCTTAACCTCGGATAACAAACACAAAAGTGAGGGTCTGTTAAGTGCGTGCGTGTGCCCAGGAATCTGGCAAACATAGCTGTGTTAGTTGGTTCACTGAAGTTAACAACATCCTCAAAGAAACGTCAGGCCTTTGCCAGCTCACTGTTTGCTTATTAATGCAGGTTCAGTTGACTAACCATCGTCTTCACTTCAGGTGATTAGATAAAAGTGGAGCTATTTATTTAGGCTTTGGCATGCTCTGCAGCTTGGTTTTAAACAACTGTTTGTGGTTGTCTAGTAAAAGTCCAACCATTGCTGCAGTCTGTCTACTAGGAAAGCTAGAATACACTAGGGTCCACCATGCTATTGCTGGAATTTGGTATTGGTGGGATATTACTAGGGCCAGTTAGGACTTGCCCAGTGGGTAGTATATACTAGGGTCCACCATGCTATTGCTGGAATTTGGTTTATATTACTAGGGCCAGTTAGGACTTGCCCAGTGGGTAGTATATACTAGGGTCCACCATGGTATTGGTGTCAAATTTGGTATTGGTGGGATATTACTAGGGCCAGTTGTCATCAGTAGAACCTCCAAACAGGGAACAGTTTGGGATCAGGCTTCTGTTCACAATTAGAGGTTGTTTGCTTTAAGAGGTGATAAACAATACATGTTCTATTAATGGAGGTGGCAGATGGAATGTTCACTAAATAGAGGTTGCTTTAGAGAGTTCACTATCAGAGGTTCCACTGTGGTGGAATATTACAAAGGCAGTATTGTGGAATATACTGGAGCAGCTGTAATGGGCCATGTTGCTATGGTGAGGCATGTGTGGTGGTGACAGTGTGGGTGTGACGCAGAGGTGTCCTCCCACATTTTGGGTTTATTGATATGTTTATCTAAACCAAGTGTTGTTTGTATTTAGCCTCTGGAATGCCATATGTTGTTTTAATGTGAGTTGTACACATAGTCAGGATTCATACTCACTTGGTTGTGTGTTGTTTGAAATGAGTTGCTGGTCGTGCTGCTGCTGTGGTGGCGACTGCACGGGCTGTTGCTGCTGCTGGTGATGCTCTATGAACAGAGAGGGCGGAGTGACTTCGTGGAACCCGGTGGGCACGCCCATGTAGAGATGATACTGATCAGAGTCGTACCACACGAGAAGCTCCTCCCCCACACCGATGTCCCTGGTCACTACGAAGTAGAGGCTGGTGCTGTATTGAGCCACTCGCAAGTTCTGCTCCGCGGAGTGGCGGGCTGATTGGATGTAGTTCATCCAGTTACCGTACTTGGGGTCCCGGGCATCGATGCAGTAAGAAAGGGAGCTCTCCTCGTGAATCTATAAAACAGCAGATAAATACATTGTAAGGTACATCATAGATAAATACATTATAGAATAATACTGAAGACAAAAAGGTTTAAGGTAGTTTTGCTGTGTGTCCCACTGTCCCTAGGTAACACATGAAACCATGTCAAGTGTGTATTTGTGAGAAGTGGGTTTAACAACAGATAATACTAATTTTAATCAACATCGTCATAGTAGGAGAACAACTGGAGATTATAGCATGGGTGTGCTGGAGACCGATACATCAGACTAGAGACAACTACATATGTCAGGACTGTGTGATAGGAACTTATTGAGGGTGTGTGAGTTCACACTTCATCTCTCTGAAGGCGAGAAAAACCGTGTTATAAATTCACATCTTAAAATCATTCGTCCTCACGTATACGAAATACCAATTAATAACTTTAAAAACAACTTGTTTAACAGTCACTAGTTCACCAGCTCCTGATGTACCAACTCAACTCTTGCTTTAGAAAACAATCACCTTCTACCCAACAGGAAAAAAACAACACAAAAACTTCTTAGACAGTTTTACAGGGATGGTTTGTAGAGAGAGGTCAATTAAACGTCCATCAGTGGAGATAACGGTCTTGTAAAGGATTTATATATTACGAAGTAAAGATTATCATATATTGGGTGTGTACTATATCTCAAGAACATTAAACAACCTTTGTCCTTCCTAGTAGCCATGAAGATCCTTGCATGCCAGACACATGTCAAGTGTTGGATGGAGGAGGGAGTGGCACATGTTGTCCAGCATGTACTGACCAGTTAACACTTCAATAGCTCTCTCTCTCTCACACTCACTCTGTTTACTAGATCAACATTGGTGGAAACCTCAAAGTGGAAATGAGACATTGTTTTTAAGTTAATTCATTCCCTGCAATGATCCTTAGAACTGGTCACTGCATGTAGCTATCATAGACCACCCACTGCTATGAGCAGCTTGCCAGCCACGCCCCTCTAACAGGCTAGAGAGGAATAGCTTGCCAGCCACACCCCTCTAACAGGCTAGATAGGAACAGCTTACCAGCAATGCCCCTCCCACTAGATAGCATAGACCTGGTACAGTCCCCTGTACTAGGCACAAACAACAACCAATGCAAATCTTCCAGTTAGTATAGCATCCTGCCTGTGGAGGGTCTGTTGACTCTAGCTCATTCTAGAGCCTCTCAGTGCTATTTCAAATCATCTCAGATTGTTGTTAGGTGTTTCTTGAAAGAAAGCTTTGGTTCCTCCTAGTGGCTCCACCTTGACTGTACCAGAAAGAGTTCTGTAGCAGCATCTCTTCGTGAGCAACCTGAACCAGTGCATACTGAACTGATGACCCTTACCAGAAACTAAAGTATCTTTAAGTCACTTGTTTAATTCATTTTTAAGTTTTCTGTTTAATATTTCGTACAGTTATTTTTTCCAGTCATCTCCTAGGTAGTCAAGAAGGTTTGAAAAGGAATCGAGAAGGAAAGTGTGAAGTCTCGAGTTGGTGTTGTTATCTTAGCCCAGAGTCGGATGAAGTGTCACTTGCTGGCGTACCGTCTCCTCTTCACTTCCTCGTTCCTATGCTTGCACTTAACTACAGCGTTTACTACCTGCAACCTGATGGAGGAGGAAGGAGGTCGATGTAAGTCCAAGGGCCAGTTCTATCTCCATGGTGAGTAACACCATTGTACATGTGCATGAGATGGACTCATTTCAGACCTCACTCCGTCTAGCAGCTACTCCAACCCACGCACACACACACACACACACACGCATACACACACAGTGAATAATAACAATGTCTTAATAATCCTGTCAGAGGCAATGACAATAATAATAAATGATAGTAATAATAATATAATAATTTGTATTTGGTCATACACAACCATACTTGTACACAGCCATACTTGTAAACAGAAAACCTTAACTTACGGAAAAGTTATCATTTGCTCTAAGAAGCATGCATGGCTAAGCAAAAGTAACTACCGCACAGTGGGGTTTAAAAATTGATATTCTAGATCTTTAATTTGCTAAGTAATCTATACCAAGAAATGCTGTCATCGTAGAGATGTGCTGTTGACTGTCGGACAGATTGAGTGCTGTAACCTCGTGCACACTCGAGGGTAATAAAAATTTATTATTGGCGAGTGAGCGAAACGAGCGAGATACTTACAGGGGTAACACAATTTGAAAATCGGGGATGTTTGTTTATATATAATGTTTGGACATAAGTACGTCATTTTGTACTTTGACCCTCACGTTCTTGTGTTTGCTAGGAGGTCGATCCCGTCCCATATTCCACTAAACAGAATCCTTTGATTTATCTCTTTACCCGTATCATTCAAAGAAATTGAAATGTTGAAACGCAACAGTGGTGTTCCTTACTTGAAAATCCATTGTCCAATGGTCTAAGCATGAAGGTAAGTCTTGTGTTGGTATGTCCAGTAATGAATGTATAAAAGTGTTGTGTGTTATAGCTACTGCTTAGCTAAAGAACAGCACAACATAAATGTTTTAGTAGCAAATAAATTATATTAACTGCCTTTACACAGCTTTTCGGCTATTACGGCAGTGAGCATAATAGCTTAATAGGTTAGGTTCAAACCTGTGCAGTAACTCCTCAGAAATGTTTGTTGTTTTTTAAACAGTTCTGGCAAGTGGTTACTATGGCATTTAAACCCCTTTGCCATATATATATAATTTAAAAACTCGACCGATTTTAGTCACGGGAGTGTTTGAAGTTAAAAATAATCACAACACTGTAGCTTTATGTAACCAAACTAGGGAGGCTCACTCGCCATTTGTGCTCAAGCACCCCACTAGTTATTATTATTATTATTATTATTATTACTAATTTTATTATTATTATTATTAATTATTATTATTATTATACTATTATTAATTATTATTATACTATAATAATAATAGCGGCTGTCAGTAGTGGTACAACGGGGAAATACGGCAGCAATTTTAGGCAGTACAGGCAACTAACTTATTCATCATATTTATTCATTCAATTGGAATATAAAGATTCATATTATTATACTATTAATTATTATTATTATTACTATTATTATTATTATTACTATTATTATTATTATTATTCACACTCCTGGTAAAGCTACTGCCCATCCAATAATATAATACAGTTGACATTATACAGCTAGATAGACCCTCCTAGACCGCGCCACTAGCCAGGCTTTTACAGAGCGAGCTACTATTGTAACCAATCCCAATAGTTTCAAATGATTCACGAGTTGCATTTCATTTTCAACATTGTTTGCAGCTAGTTTAAGAGAATGTGCTAGCCACTTAAAAGAGAATTGAAACTTGTACAATGTCATGCAGCAAGCAATGAAAAGTAAAGGAAAACCATTAAATGTGCAGTCTACAAGAAGGAAATAACAACCAGTCAGATAATGTCTGGAGTCACAGACTTTCTGTGGCTTCTAACACGATGCCTTTGCATGGTAATGTGTTTAATTGATTCCAGGTGAGAAGAAATGAAAGAAAGAATACACATTTCAATGCCTCAAACAATAAAACATTATTTTGTTATTACAGGAGGACTTCAGCAAGATGTTAAAATGTTATTAAATTATATATATATATATATATATAATATACATGCTGCAAACACAAAGGAATACCTTCTAAACTTTGCTTTACAAGACTAGCTTTAGATGAGACATGATCCAGTAAAAGTGAACTTACTTCCCAGAGCCATTGGTTGTCTTCATCCTGAATCCCTTCTTTCCTGGTTGTCCTGCCCAGATAAGGCCCTAGCATTGTGTCTGTGTGCAGTGCATGTCAAAGAACATTATCCTTCCTCAAGGGCTTTGTTATAATATAAATACCTTTGGCTGATAGCTATTGAAAGTTTAGAATAAATTAAATACTAATAACTATGTTACAATAAACTTTGATGTTGACAGCCTCTACTCAAGTAAGAACTTATAATAGCTAATAATTTTGAAAACAAATAAACTAACTTTTACTATCAAACCTCCAGTTGCTATAACAACGGTAGTATAGTGGATGAAATAATAGCATATGCCTTGTTAGAATAATTTGTATGTTTATATTATAACATTGAATCCTTGTAGATTTAACTACTACTTGTCAAAACTTAATGTGTTGTGGAGAAAAACAAATTTACCTCAGCACAGGCCATATGAAAGTCGCGGAACTTGTTCAAGTTCATGTTTAAAGTTTTTAACTAATAATATTTAACTTACACATAATAAAATATGTCTACCTTTTGGCAGTTTGTCTGCAGCGTACACTCCAATGCCATCCAAAGCTATGGAAGATGGAGAGAAATACAACATTTGAGGAATGTTCTTGTATTCATTCTTTACTTCTGCTATTCTTGCACTCAATGTCTCTGACCACGGTCGTTCTGCACCAGATAATTAAGCAAAAGTTTTGTAACAATTTAGTTTTATTGGAAGAAAAAAAACAACGGAACTAAATGAGAATAGAGAAGATGTGCTAGCCACTTACTGGACTTAGGAGACAACCTTCCAAATAAAGAGAAAGAGATGAGTTGCTTGCTGAAGGGGAGCTCTCCACCACTACCACCTCCTTCTGCTGCTTCACTTGCAAGACCAGCTCCTACTTCATTCTCTTCCTCCTCCTCCATTGGCCTCAAGTGGTCTGTCATACCTTCATCCTCATGCAACCATTCTTGTGCATCTGCCATACAGTTTGCTGCTTCTCCTTCTTCAGTGCTTCTCTCTCCACACTCTCCAGTAGCTGCACTGGTGCTATCCTGCAACTGCTCCAGATAAGCCAACCCCTCTTCTTCTTCTTCTTCTTCTTCTTCTTCTTCTTCTTCCTCCTCCTCTTCCTCTTCCTCTTCTCTTTCCTCCTCCTCCTCCTGGAAGGCATGGCTGACTTCCTCCAGCTCTGCCCTGCATACTCCAGTAGTCAGGTGAGCAGTCCTGCAGGTGAAGCTGCTAGAGTTGCCATGGCAGCCAGTCTCCTGCTCCATTTCTGCACACTCCATATCCATGCTCACTGCTCCAGGCATAACTGGGAAGCTGAGTATAGCCTGACTTTGCACAGTGGTCATCTTAGTCAAGCTTTCCTTCCTAACTCAGTATTTTATTAAATTGTTATCTTTTTGGTAAAATGCTACAAGTCTTATAGCTACTGCAAGATTAAATCAGCATCTCATTTGTCAGTTCAGTAGTTATATAGCAGCCGGGCAGCTCGGACGGGGCGTAGGCACGCACTGATTATTTATTTGTGGTTTGAATGGATTGTGATATAAAAAGAATGAAATTAAAATAAAAACTAACCGCACTTTTTATGTCGTCGTTACAATAACAGCGAAGCTCTACCAGCTTGCTGCCCACGCGCGCGTGTGGTCGAGTTAATCCGGCGGTTATTTGCGCCGAACGTAAGCGGCGGTCATTTCCGCGCGATCATTATTATCCGCGAGAAAACTGTAATGGGCTTGTTTCGATGGCCGTGGAGAATGAATGGACAAGTGTGTTCTTCATGTGACTGTAGTGCGTGGCCCAGTTTTCGCTGCATATGTCTTTGAGGTACTCAACACAGAAAAGCCCACAGGTTGGATCAAACATATCGAGAGTTTGTCGGTGTAGCGGCGCTCATTGTAGTTGAATAGTTTGTAACAATCTTGCTAACACAGTAACAAATCCCAGACAGCCATGTCCAAATCCAGAGGTTGGACGAGAGAAGAGAGCAGGTTCCATGCTAGTGTCTCTTGTGTTGTCAGGTGGAGAGAAAAATGCATGCATGCATTGGAGGGACACAGGTTTGGCATCAGGAGGAGACCTGTCAGTGGTCCTTTAGGGAGTGACCTGCCAGTAGTCCTTCAGTTGCACAGTAGCCCTCGTGTAGAATTCCAACTGTAGAATTAATCAAAACACACTATTGCAATAAACCATGGCCTCTGAGTTTGGAGGTCAAGTAGCTACACAATCGCCTGACAGACAAAGCACCACTTAAATGAAATGTTTCCGTGAATAAGAGGAGTTGGTATTTGATCAGCGGTCACTAAAAACATTGCGGATTGTATATATATATATATACACAGTATTATTTATTTATACCGTAGCTGCACTGTGGATTAAAAATGAAATTCCTTGTATTATTTCCCACCAATCGCCTGCAGACAAAAATGTTTGTACCACAGAGTGTTTAAATTGCAATAGAAGAATTTTTTTTAAATGCATTATTCCATGCACACCACTTTAAAAGGAGTAATGAATTAATAGACAAACAATAACTACTGACATACCATCACATCCCATAGAGCAATAGAATGAAACAATTATGTGATATAATTAATTAGGTGATAATGAGTAATTCCAGTACAAGTAATAAATACAACGACTTCTGCTGCTGAGTTCAGTGCTTGGGAAGCTGATCTAGAGGTGTGGCAAACTTAAAGTCAGCTGGAAAGAGATGCTGTTTAGATGGATATAGCAACCTGTACGAGTGCCGTATGGTGGAATCTGCCACGCCCACAACATCACCAACTTCTAAAAAATACAAACACAAGAATTAGACTTTTGTGCCACATTTATTAAAACGTTTTCTTTGATTACTACAATATTGACACTCAAACAAACAGGACTTGTTAAATAGACACTCTACCTACTCTTGTAGCTGTTGGTAATGACTAACAATAACTCTCAAAAAATGAATTCTCTCTCTGATGTCATTCAGCACAGAACTCTGCCAGGAAACAGGACACAATGTGGAAGACAGACAGACAGACACTGGTAGAGATCTAGTCTCACATTCTAAAAATAATATGATGTAAATTTAACTTCTTTCATAGCCCTGCCCATGTGCTTGGTGCTCCTCACCACTCTTACATGAGCCCCTCCCCTCTCTTGCATGAGCCCCTCTTATTTACACACTGAGCTTGATCAGCCAGACTGCCCTTTGCAAATACAGAAGACATGCAAGACACTGTCGAGACTAACTCACAGAACAAAAGCCTTAGTTCAACACTAAACCAAGCAGTAGCCACTGGAGAGAATTGAATGAGTTGGCCCCTACAATTATTAGTCACATACCACTTAATTGTCACTAGTAATTTCATATAATCACTTGTCCTGTGCTATTGTTGCGGCCCGTGCTATTGTTATGGCCCGTGCTATTGTTATGGTCCATGTTATTATTGTTATGGTAGAGGTTGTTTTCACATGATACATTCTAGCACCAGATTAGCTGTGAGGAAACTAATATCAATTAATCAACCAAACCATGCAGCTATGCATAGTGGTGTGTGTGTGCGTGTGTCTGTGTGGTGCAGTGGTTGTGTCCTTGGCTCAGGACCTGAGGTTCTAGAGTTCAAACCTTACTCAGGCAATTTTTCCATCTAGTTTGGCTGACTGACAAACTGAGTGCTGTAACCCTCTCACACACGCACACTGAGCACTGTAACCCTCTCACACATGCACACTGAGTGCTGTAACCCTCTCACACACGCACACTGAGCACTGTAACCCTCTCACACATGCACACTGAGCGCTGTAACCCTCTCACACACGCACACTGAGCACTGTAACCCTCTCACACATGCACACTGAGCACTGTAACCCTCTCACACATGCACACTGAGCACTGTAACCCTCTCACACACGCACACTGAGTGCTGTAACCCTCTCACACATGCACACTGAGTGCTGTAACCCTCTCACACATGCACACTGAGTGCTGTAACCCTCTCACACACGCACACTGAGCGCTGTAACCCTCTCACACACGCACACTGAGCGCTGTAACCCTCTCACACACGCACACTGAGTGCTGTAACCCTCTCACACATGCACACTGAGTGCTGTAACCCTCTCACACACGCACACTGAGTGCTGTAACCCTCTCACACACGCACACTGAGTGCTGTAACCCTCTCACACACGCACACTGAGTGCTGTAACCCTCTCACACACGCACACTGAGCACTGTAACCCTCTCACACACGCACACTGAGCGCTGTAACCCTCTCACACACGCACACTGAGTGCTGTAACCCTCTCACACATGCACACTGAGTGCTGTAACCCTCTCACACACGCACACTGAGTGCTGTAACCCTCTCACACACGCACACTGAGTGCTGTAACCCTCTCACACACGCACACTGAGTGCTGTAACCCTCTCACACACGCACACTGAGTGCTGTAACCCTCTCACACATGCACACTGAGCACTGTAATCCTCTCACACATGCACACTGAGTGCTGTAACCCTCTCACACATGCACACTGAGTGCTGTAACCCTCTCACACACGCACACTGAGCACTGTAACCCTCTCACACACGCACACTGAGTGCTGTAACCCTCTCACACACGCACACTGAGCGCTGTAACCCTCTCACACATGCACACTGAGCGCTGTAACCCTCTCACACACGCACACTGAGTGCTGTAACCCTCTCACACACGCACACTGAGTGCTGTAACCCTCTCACACACGCACACTGAGTGCTGTAACCCTCTCACACATGCACACTGAGTGCTGTAACCCTCTCACACACGCACACTGAGCACTGTAACCCTCTCACACACGCACACTGAGTGCTGTAACCCTCTCACACACGCACACTGAGCACTGTAACCCTCTCACACACGCACACTGAGTGCTGTAACCCTCTCACACATGCACACTGAGCGCTGTAACCCT
>WLWD01004633.1_pt1 | contig 21938 bp, 14 predicted proteins | sample 6712731 | NCBI WGS metagenome assembly WLWD01 (sample SAMN12718690, study PRJNA576275) | sponge metagenome | isolation source: marine sponge | host: Mycale hentscheli | place: New Zealand: South Island, Marlborough, Capsize Point | collected 2014-11-01
CATGATGAGGCACGTGTTAGTAGGGAGGTGCTGGGCAACGGTCACATCGGACGCCTCAGGTAACTGGGGTTGTGGGGCATTCACCTCGATGGGGGAGTGGTTCCAGCTCGAGTGGCCAGTGGTGTGGAGGGAGGTCCACATCACAGTTAAAGAGCTGCTGCCAGTGGTAGTGGCTGTAGCAGTCTGGGGACACCAGTGGAGTGGAAAGTCAGTGAGGTGTCTGTGCGATAATGCTGCAGTGGTGGCGATCATCAACACAGGGACCAGCAAGAATGAGAGGGCGATGCACCTAATGCGAAGCGCCTTCTTCTTCTTAGCCCGTCACGATGTCAGAGTGTGGGCCGAACATCTACCAGGAGTGGAGAATGGGAGTGCTGATGCTCTTTCTAGAAATGACCATACTTCCTTTCTGTTACAGAACCCAGGAGCGCAGCCCAGGCCAGTGACGATCCCACAGGAGCTGGTCAGGGCACTCATTCTGGAGCGCCCCGATTGGACATCACTGAGCTGGACGGAATTGCTAAAGGCCTGTTCCTGAAAGGCTTGGCAGAGTCTACACAGCGGGCGTATGGGTCGGGGCAACGGAGGTTCCTCTCCTTCGGTGCAGCAGGGGGTCTAGTGGCAGTGCCAGCAGCGGAGACTACGCTGGTGTACTTTGTGGCACAATTAGCGAAGGATGGTTTGAAGTACAGGACGATGAAGGTGTACTTGTCAGCAGTGAGGTACCTGCACATCATGGAAGGGGCAGCGGACCCATTCCAAAAGCCACTATGCAGACTGCAGTACACACTTCAAGGAGTGAAGAGAACGGAGGCGTGTAGTGGCACGACAGCTAGGACGAGGCTGCCGATAGGGCCTGAGATTCTCAGGAGGATGAGAGCAGTCTTGCGGAGCGATAGGCACAACCCAGATAAGATCATGCTGTGGGCGGCAGTCTGCCTGGGTTACTTTGGCTTTCTTAGGGCAGGTGAGATGACAGTGCCCAGTGATGATAATTTCGACCCGACGGTGCATCTCACACGAGGCGATATTGCGGTAGACGACCCCCTGAAGCCGGAAGTGGTACGTGTCCATATTAAACAATCCAAAACAGATCCATTCCGGAAGGGGATTTACCTGTACATTGGGAAGACGAACAGTGAGCTGTGCCCAGTGACAGCGCTGTTGGGCTACCTGGTGGTTAGAGGGCAGCGGCCAGGGCCACTTTTTGTTTTTAAGGATGGGCGGTTCCTGTCGAGACAGAGGCTGGTGTCAGCCGTCCGGGAGGCCCTGAGAGCTGTTGGGCTGGACCAATCACAGTACTGCGGCCACAGCTTTAGGATAGGGGCAGCGACTACGGCAGCAAGCAGGGGTCTCGAAGATTCTGTAATAAAAACATTGGGCAGATGGAGAAGTTTAGCGTACCTGGACTATGTGAGAATACCAAGGGAACAGCTGGCGAATTATTCCAGAATCTTGGCAGCATGATGTGTCTATTGATTGAGAACGTACAATTGTCATACACACACACCAGTCATGTTAACAGTATGTGGTCAGCATCACCTCTGGTGTTCATGGTTGTATATATGTGCACGTAAAAAAAAAAAAAATATATATATATATATATATATGTATATATATATATGTGGGCAACCATGAGGGTGTGTGAGAGAGTTGGAGGCTTGACAGGGCAGGTCTTGGGGAGTGGTGGAGGTGGTGTGAAGGCTTGGGAGGGGGTCGGGTCCGACCATGGGCCTGGGGGCTCTAATTGGGTAAACCCCAATTAGACCTAATTATCCCCTGTTAGCACCACTTAGCACTTATTAGCAAGTGGTGAGGGGGACCCCCCAAGCCTACACCTCCGCCATCCTACACGATAATGGAGTCGTGGCACAGCAAGTCCTACCCTGCTATGAAGGAAGCCCCAGTCAATAGGTAAGTGGGAGGAGGGCTGGTACAAAGAGGACCGAAGTAATTAAATCCGGTTTAACAGGAAGTTAGACCTAGTTAATTAAGAGGACCGCAATATTAAGGGGTGGGGCAGGGGGGTTAGAGACCCAGCCCCGATAAGGTATAATAGAATGCTCACGTGAGGGGAGGGGGATCAGACACGTGGACTCAGACACGTAGACCGAAGTGGGGACGACGATAACCCAGACGTGGATCAGACCCAGTGTAAAGGCGACACAGCAAGCAGGACTGCTTCTCCCACCCACCCACACATGTAACTCTCCACTGGGGAGCCTAGCCCCCCAGTGTGATCGGTGTTTAGGCCTGGGGGCTCTAATTGGGTAAACCCCAATTAGACCTAATTATCCCCTGTTAGCACCACTTAGCACTTATTAGCAAGTGGTGAGGGGGACCCCCCAAGCCTACACCTCCGCCATCCTACACGATAATGGAGTCGTGGCACAGCAAGTCCTACCCTGCTATGAAGGAAGCCCCAGTCAATAGGTAAGTGGGAGGAGGGCTGGTACAAAGAGGACCGAAGTAATTAAACCTCAGTGCGCATGCGCCTGAGGGTATATAGTAGTCAACCGGTCATTCATTCATTAACCCTCAGCGCGCATGCGCCCAGAGGGTTACAGTAGTCATCCTGTCAGTCATTCCGTCCGTCAGTCAACAGGGGATCTCGAAGATTACGGCTACCCAGGCTTTGAAAGCGACATCAAACTATAGCACTTCACAGAGTAAGTCCCTTTAATGTGCCAGAATTTTTAGTTTTGACTTAGTTTTCAAGAAAATGCGAGTAGAATTTCAGTCCCACAATCGTACGTTACGGTAATGGGAACCGCCCCTTAAAAAACTTGCTTGTCACGTGAGCCAGCTTGCAGGTTGCAAATCACTTTTAAATAGCTAACAATTGAGCGTGTGGTGTTCTGTGGCATAGTTGTTGTGTGAGCAAATAGCAAACCTAGAAGTCTCTGGTTCAAACCCAAGTAGACGCTTTTTTTTCCATTTTTTTTTTCATCCCTTTTTTTTTTTTTTCTTCTTGCCTTATTTTCCTTTTCCTACTGTTTTTATTACCTTCCTACCTTTCCTTTCATTTCCTCTTTCTTTTGTCCCTCTTCATTGTCTTTTTCTCTTTCCTGCCTCTCTTCATGCCACTTCTCTTTCTTTTTTTTGTTTCTACACTTTTCCTTTTCTTTATCATACTAGCTAACTAGCGCTGAGGGTTTGCACTTCAGTGCTCTAGTTCATTCATTCATTCATTCAGTCAACAAGGGATCTCGAAGAGTACGGCTACCCAGGCTTTGAAAGCGACATCAAACTCTAGCATTTCACAGAGTAAGTCCCTTTAATGTGCCAGAATTGTTAGTTTTGACGTAGCTTTCAAGAAAAAGCGAGTAGAATTTCAGTCCTACCATTGTACGGTACGGTACTGGGAACCGCCCCTTAAAAACGTGCTTGTCACGTGAGCTAGCTTGCAGGTTGCAAATCACATTATCATACTAGCTAACTAGCGCTGAGGGTTTGCACTTCAGTGCTCTAGTTCCCTTTGTGGGTCAGATTTCAGCATTACCCATGGTGGCAAGAATGATGTTACCACCCACGTCAAAGGGAAAAAGCACAAACAAGCTGCTGGTGCTGCATCTTCTTCACAGTCTGTGACATCATTCTTTAGGCCACAGCTACGGCAGAATGTAATTGAAGCAGAAGCAAGGTGGAATCTCTTCACTGCTAAACACAATCTTTCTTTTTTGTCAGGAGATCATGCTACTAAACTTGTTAACCCTCAGCGCGCATGCGCCCAGAGGGTTACAGTAGTCCTAGTGTCAGTCGTTCTGTCACTCTGTCTGTCAACAGGCACTTCTGGAAGGTAGGAACCAGCCAGGCTCTGAAAACGGCATCAAACAGCAGTATTTCACGAAGTAAGTTCCTTTAATATGCCAGAATTTTGATTTTGGACTTCATTTGCTTGTCACGTGAGCCAGCTTGCAGGTTGCAAATCACTTTTAAATAGCTAATAATTACATGCATTCAACGTGAGGTGTTGCGTTGCGTAGTTGTTGAGTGAGTAAGTACCTAACCTGAAAGTCTCAGGTTCAAATCCTGGTAGACGATATTTTTTTTTTTTCATCTTTTTTTTTTTTATCCTGTTTTTTTTTATTTTTCCTTTTGTCTTCTTGCCTTATTTTTCTTTATTTTTCTCTTTCTTCCTACTGTTTTTATTTCTTTCCTACCTTTTCCTTTCTTTTCCTCTTTCTTTTGTCCCTCTTCATTGTCGTTTTCTCTTTCCTGCCTCTCTTCATGCCACTTCTCTTTCTTTTTTTTGTTTCTACACTTTTCCTTTGTTATTATTTTCTTTATCATACTAGCTAACTAGCGCTGAGGGTTTGCACTTCAGTGCTCTAGTTAAAACAATGTTTCCTGACTCAGAAATAGCTAAATCTTTTGGTTGTGGGCATACAAAAACAGCTGCCATCATCAAAGAGGCTCTATCACCATATTTTCAGGAAAAAACAACACAGACTTTGTCCAATCCTTTTTCTATTATGCTTGATGAGTCTAATGATAAGATTGACAAATCATGCATCATACTTGTACGCCTTTTAGATCCGGAAAGAGGTAATGTTTCTACAAGGTTTTTGGACATGCCAATAGTTAGTATTGGTACTGCACAAAAATATATATCTTGCCCTTAAGGAATCACTAAGAAAGTTCGGTCTAGATTTTTCTAAGGCTGTATCGTTCATGTCTGATATTAAAGGTTGCCGATCAGGAGTGCAGAAGCTCATAAAAGATGAAATGCCTTACCTGTATGATGCTGGGTGTATATGTCACATAGCATTATAGCTGGAATTGGTACTCTAACTGTTGATATAGATCAACTTTTTATTGATATTTTTTATCATTTTTATCATTCAAGCAAGAGAAACCAAGAGTTTGCTGATCTTTGGTGCTCCTCATTTACTTCGGAGCCCAAAACAATTTTAAAGCACAGTTCAACACGCTGGCTTAGTTTACTACGTTGTGTAGGACGATATATTGAGCAGTTTGAGGGTCTGAAATCTTATTTTCTTTCCTGTAATGTACAGAGTGATAAAGTTATTAGTATCACTGAGAGGCTTACTAATCCCCTTACTCGACCAATTCTTTTCTTTTTAGCCTATATATTACCTCTTATGGACCGCTTTAGCAAAATGTTTCAAAAATCAAAGGAAAACACCACCTGTGAGCTATATACTGAAATGAATAGGCTTCTCAAAATGTATGCTGGGAATGTTTTGAAGAAAGAAGTGATCTTGGCTGCTGGTGATAACCTTAAGAATATGAATTTAGATAGCAGTAGTCAGGTTTCAGATGAACATTTGGGAATTGGCAATGACACATGGGCTTGTATTGCTGAGTTGGAGGAAGAATTGGATCCCAAACCTTTCTATAAGGCTGTACACAGATGAAAGAGCCAGCTTGAGCCATTCTACTACAGTTGGTCTGATGTCATTGAAGTTTAACAGTGTTGCTTGTTGTTTTGACACCGATTTTTCTGATGAACTACTAACTAAATGTAAAAAAGCAACTTCCATATCTTTAGCTAAGTGATTATCATGGTTCAGACACATATATTCATAATAATAATCATAACATATCTTAAGTATATTCATGACATATTTTAATTCAATTCATGACATATTTTAATTATATTCATGATATATTAAGTGAGGGGTGTGGCTTGTCCCTGAATTTTTTTTTTAGAAAGTTGGAACCTATGAAACATCTGCCATTCTGATAATCTCAATTACCAGTAACTCTTGAACAAGCTCTCAGCTACTATAAAAAAAATTAACCAGTGTTATTATCTGTATTTTTTTAGCCAACAAAATATGGAATTACTACTTACCTCAATTTCCTGAGTATTGATAACTTCTGTAGTATCAAATTTAAGTTACTTTGACTATCTGACGTACCTTGAATTCTTGACAACAAGCTCTCAGCTACAAAAACAAGACAATCATTTTAGTACACAATTACAAAATTACTTTCTTACCTCATTTTTTTTAGCAGTGGTAACTTTTGTAGTACCAAATTTGAGCCATTCTGAGTGTTTGAATTTACCAGTCACTGTTGAGAATCTACAAAAAAAAAAAAAGGCAAGAGTTGTTTTTGCATATTTAGCTAACAAATATGGAATTACATACTTGCCTCAGCTACCCTGAGTAGTAGTAGCTTCCTTAGCATTAATACTATGGCATTCTGACTACCAATGGCTCTTGACAACCAACAATCGGCACTCCGTATCCCCCCTAAAACGGGGAAGTTTTAAAATTAAGTCTAGAAAAGGGTCTTCAATGCCATAGTAAGCGTTTAGCAGGAATATTCTCACACTTCGGGGCTTAAGTTTCAAGTAAGACTGGCTTAAAGCTGTAGTATCAGAAGAAAGTGGGGTCAAGCCTACAAAACCGTGCTTTTAGGGGGAAAAGGCACATGCGCGTGCGTTTAAAGGGCATACGTACCATCCATACATACATATTATAACTTATACCATGGTTGCTGCGGTAACACCCATGGATTAAAAGTGATATTTTCCTGGTGATTTTTCCTGGGGCTATGATATTTTCCCGGTGCGGTGTCAAGCGAATTATTCCGTGTTTCCGGCCCAAAATTAAAATTCAATTAAAATTCAATTGAAGCACGCCAGAAAGTTTACTTTAGCAAGTTTACTTTAGCAAGTTTACTTTAGCATTGTAGCTGCCAGCTGTTATCTCCAGATCTAACTCTACCTAGGCTGCTCAGCAGTAAGCAGTAAAGCAGCTAGCTGTGGTAAATTCCTGTGGTATGAGAGCGGCAGGAGAGTTATATGTGGTAGGGCTGGTCCCATATAGGTGGATATGAGAGAGTAGTAGTAGCAGCAACTATGGTATAAAACAGTTATGCCATGGCAACTCTGCAGTATCCACCCCTAATACTGTCTCGCTCTCTCGCCAACTAACATCCCTGATTTTCAATTGTGTTAAGGGTGGAGACCCATCAGGCCCACGCATTTTCCTTAAAAATTGATGCTGAAAAAAAAAAACTTCAAGCAACCGTGGCAATTCTTTAACATGCTGAATTTATTTAGGGTGATAAGGTCTCTCTGCACACCAAAATTCAGACCATTTGCATCTTCGTAAGCCCAGTTAGGAGCGATTTACTTCTGCGGACATTTCGTGCTGTTTCTCCACAACCGTCCAAGCTTCCTCCCATTATGTTCCCGCTTCCTACGTTTAGTTTTTAGCTATAGCAACTTTACTTTTCTAAATATCCGACCACTAAGGTCAACTTTGCTTCCTGGCACGCTATCAAGAAAATCTAAACGTAGGCCTGTTCACCTTACGTCACCGAATTACTGTTCCAAGTTTAGACTGCATCCTGTGACCCCTTATAGCTCAAAAATACTTGTCGCAAATTCACCCTCTTTGCAGGCGGCCGCGAACTGCGGCTGGGTCAAAACGAAGTGCGCGTAAAACTATAACGCCCCCCCCCCCCAACCGGATGTTGCATTTTGCGCCCCGCCCACCAAAGGTGCGCTCCGATTCAGCTGCTTTTTAGTGAGAAGAATCACCTACGGCTACGGTGCTGTTGAAGAATCACCTACGGTGCTGTTGAAGAAGCACCCAGCTTGTTAGATTTCGATACTAAGCTGGGAGGGGTCCTGCAGTGGATTTATACAGTACCCCGTTCAGGCGATACTAGCACGTCTGCCTTACCGACGCACAGGTAAGCGAATTAGCTAGTAGTGTAAGGATTTGAAGAAATAGCCCACTGATTATGTGTGCGAACATTTTAGGTGAAACCTTCTGTGAGGTAGTGGCTCTGAAAAGAGCCGGGTTGGAAAAAAAGGACTCATTTTCTTTGGCTGTATTTGAAGTGCTTGGACAGCTTCTCCTGGAGGGGTTTGCTGTTAATTCCTCTATCCTTCAGAATTCGTACAAATTCTTCTCGGTCCTTGCATTCAGATTTGAGCAGTTCCAAGTCTCCATAGCTCAATCCAACCCTGGTCCAGAAGTCTGGAGTCGTATGGCTGAATTATTCACAAACTGAGGGAGACTGGACACATCAAACACCAAACCATTCTGTTGAGCGATAGCTGAAAGCTTCTCAACTAACTCTTGAAGTGCTTCCTGCGGAGCTGGGGAAACTTCAGTGGAACTCACAACTGGATGAGAAGAGACAGGAGGAGAATTGTGGTCATCATGTGACTAGGTAGTGAGATCATTTAGAACTTGAGATGGATTAAAAAATGCTAGAGGGTGTGATTCACATGGTGGAGCAGTAGGAGTGGACACTAAATCTTGAGAAGGTGAATCAGGGAGCACTTCTGATGATGACTCCTGCCGAAGAGAGGGCGTGACATCATGACCAGTAAAGGAAGGATCATCAAGAGTATCAGTGGAAGCCCCACCTATTGCTGGGACTTGCTCCAATCCTATGTCTATACACGATTATTTTATGTATATATATTTTTTAATAATTATATTTATTTACTTATTTCTTACTTCTTCTCAAAGCACATTTCATTTTCCTCATTTCTGACCCACCAGTAGGCTACTGAGGTTAGGGACTCTCGAGATTTTTGCCCCGCTTTGCGCGCTAATATATCAAGCGGTGGTTATGCTTGCGAGATGCATGCGGAGCCAGGTGAGGGTGGTAGATTTTCGTGGTAGATAGCACTTAACACTTCCCACAGCCTTACCAACGGTTGCTATGGGTCTCCTCCCTTAAGTCTCGCTCGCCAATTAATGTGCATATTCATAGAGACAAAGTATACAACACCAAACTGACAGACATTGCTAACCAATTCATTAGAAGTGAAAGAAATTTTTTTAGAAACAAAAGAAACATACATACATATTTTTAGTATTTTTTGTCACTAATATGTTACATAAAAATAATAGTAACATTTTTTATCAGAATAACTCCCGCTCCCCACCTACCCTTGAAACAGCTTCAGTTATCCCTGGCTTAGTTGAAAAAGTTCAATTTTAATTTAGCCTCAATAGCTACATATTTAGTAGGTAGATGCAGATTCAGGGTATTGAATAGAGTGACATATCACCACTCTTTCATTATAATGACATTCATTGTTATTATTCACGGATACAATCAGGTGTTGTAAATCGGCATGATATTCATAAAATATTGCATGCTGTAAGTGTGTTGTAATACCTAATTCAGTATTAACATCAATGTGCAGCCATTGTCAGTAAAGAATATTCCAAAATTTGGCATGATTGCAGGAATTTGCTAATTTTCATGCCATGAAAAATCAAAATCGCCCCTAGTTATTTTTTTCCTATAGCCAGTATATATAAATAACCCAATGTTTAAGTCAAAACAGATTACAAGCATTATTAAGCAAATAAAATGTGTCCACAAAACTTTTAATATTATTCTGTAGAGAAGCAGCAATGTGGTTAGTAATCTATCATTGTATTAATCAATCAGACTGATGGCACAATAATAAGGTATATTATACTGTTATATTTCCTTCTCACTAGTGACAGAAATACCATATCTACCAACTAAGCTGAATTAGTTTACATTTGACAATTTTAAAAGAACATCTGGGCTTCTAGTATCATCCCTATAGTATCTGTTAATTTCACTATTACTCTCACATTCTTGAGTCCAAGTCAATTGAAAGACAGCACTGAGTATTGACTCATACAACTGTGAGTGAGTGAGGTCAATAGATCACTTTACAATTTTTATGCTCAAATTATGTTTAACATGATTATAATAATAATGTGGCTAAAAATTGGCTCATTTAATGGCTATATCCACAATAAACATCCTGATGGAAGTCTCATGTTCGAAGTACCTGGTGGTGCAGTCTCTCATCGTCATTATTTTAGACAAGCTATAATATATTATTACCCTGATGATATGCCTGAATCAGATAAAAACCCATTCAATAGAACTGGTAGGTAGCTAACATACAGCGCTTATTTATTTTTACTACATATACCAGAAATTCCAGTTTTGAGTTCACATTTTGTTCCAAACTGCATATGACGGGCACTAATTTGTTACAAAGCGGGCGTGACTTTGTGGTAAATAACGCGGAACTATTCAGCTGGAGTGCGCTACTAAACGCCCAGGCGTTGCTATGTGCCAGCACCCTTAAGAGTAGGTGATGTTTGAAATACTTACATTTGTGTGATTATAATGTAGCTAAATGTAGATTCTTTTTATCTAAAAGTTTAACTCAAGCATTTCTTTTCAATTTAATGATAGAATTAGTCCTTGCAGATTAGTATGTCTAAGTCATGATTTTAATTGACAGTAACTATGGAGAGAAAGACAATAACAACTTCCAATGATGAAATATTTAGTACTTGAATTCTGTTTTTCTTATTACGATATTTATTATCAAGGAATAGTTATGCACAATTATCTATACCACACTCTATTTATTATACTAGACTCATTCTTTTGTATGAATATTCTTGCAGGACATAATAAGCATGCATAATTAGGCCGATTCAAGCACTGATAGTGTGTAATTATAATGTTTTAATACAGGAAATATTTTGTTTGAAATATATTTAAGACTTTTCCATATGGATAGTTACGAAACGCCTTACATACCCATAAGTCATGGAAATATAATCATTATGAATTTTTTTATCAAACTTTCTGTTTTGATACTACAAATATTTATATTTGTACTTGAAACTAAATAATGCTTATTTGCACTTTTATAATTACCATATTAGTTGTAGAACACATTCGTATAAAGGCAAAATAATACTCAGCCATTTCTAAAATAAGGAATTGTATTCTTCATTATATAAAATGGTACGAACGTGCTAAATGGACCTGCTAATAGTAATCCAGGCTACAAGATGGTGTCTGACGAGCAATGGCATGATGAAAGAAGTCAGAAGTTGCTCAAAACTTTGCAATTTAGTGAGAATGATGCTCAATACCTAGCTGAAGTTACCAAATTGCAAAGCAAGTCTCTCCTTTGGTTTGAACATCGGAAAGGAACAGTAACAGCTTCTCATTTTGGAGCAGTTTCCAAAACTTCAATAGATAACCCTTTGAAATCTTTAATTGAAGCTATTTTACAATCAAAAAAATTCCCAAAGTTCCAGCATTAGAATGGGGTAGATTTAATGAAGATGTCGCCAGGAAAGCCTATATTTCTGCTGTTGGCAATAAGCATAGTTCTTTTGAAGTCAACCCTACTGGCTTGCATCTGCATATAGATCATCCATACCTTGGTGCATCTCCAGATGGTTTAGTCATTTGTTCTTGCTGTGGACCAGGATTGCTTGAAATAAAATGTCCTTACAGTAAACGAGATGTAGACCCAACTCTTGTAGTTGACTCGAAGTTCTACTTGAAGCAAACCAGTACTGGAACAAAGTTGTGTCCTCAGCATATTATATGCAGGTACAGGGTCAGCTCTATATATGTAACCGCAGTTATTGAGATTTTGTATGTTGGACTCCTAAAGGGATACACATAGAAAGAATCAATAAAGATCCATCCATTTTTCTGGAAATAGAACCTAAACTTAAATTATTTTTTTTGAATTGCATTCTTCCACAAGTCCTATGTGTAAAGGAAAAGGCAGATGTATACTGTTTTTGTCGATAAGGTGAATTTGGTCAGATGATAGCATGTGACAACTCATCTTGTCCTTATAAATGGTTTCACTTTTCATGTGTTGACATCGCTGATGAACCTGATGGAGACTGGTTTTGTTCAATTTGCAAGAGCCAGCTGGACAATGATGACATTTAAAGTTCAGTTATATCTATACTCCTGAAATCATTTTCATAAAATGTTATAAAGATGAATATGTATTGTGTGTTTGTGTGTCTGTCTGTGTTTGCATTGGTATGTTTGTAGCTAGAATATGGAAAGCTTTCCATTCTACAATATCTTAGCTAATACAAAGCAAATGCCAACTGATAAAAAAGAAATTTAGAATTTAATGTATAACTATGATCGACTCCAAAACAGGACATTAAATTTGGATTTATAACAATTGATATGGTACACAAACATGGAGTAATTGTAGAATCAAAGTGATGCTTATGTGATTAATATAATAGTACAGTTAAAGTAATGATAGCTTAAACACATCCAATGACTACAGGTTCCCCTAAATTCGTTAATGCACTACAAACAGTCAACAATTTGTCGATATTCGCCACATTTTCATCATTTTTATGCTTGATGAGACTCAAACTCAAAGTTCCTTTTAATATTGTGTATCTATTTTTTAGTAGTCCTATGACCCTTTCAACATGTATTCGTACCTTTGAAAGTTGCTTTGATTTTTCTGCATCCTCTTGAGACAATTGCTGCTTTCCTCTTGTAAAAGCTGGTATTTCAAGAGTTCCACCATGTATCGCAATATCTTCACTCAATGTAAATCCTCTGTCTGCTAATACAACATCACCAGGTTTAAGTAATGACAAAAAATTGCTTTCTTGTGTAATGTTCTTATCTGACACACGCCCTCCCCAACATTGTGATAAGTAAGAAATTGTATTATTTATGGTGTTACGCCAATTAAGAACTTAACAGTATTATGCTTTTTATAGTTAGAATAGGTCTTGGAGCGGGCATCAAAACTACTTGGTGTTTCAATGAATATTTCTGAGCAGTCTATAATGATTCGACAGCGAGGATGAAGTTGTTGAAATACTAAAGGCATATTGTTTTGCATAACTTCTCGGGAGGGCCAAGTGATAAGAAATTGCAACCGAACAAACATTGCATCCAGCCACTTCTGAAATATATTAAACACAGTTCCATTGGAAACACCAAGTCTAGAGGACAAATCTGTAATGAAAAGGTTTAACCGCCTTACTAAAACAGAAAAAAATTCATCGTCAAGTTTAACAACTTTACTTGGAGTTACAAATGGAGAAAGAAACATAAAAACGTGAAGAAACATAGCCCATGATGGCAAGCCAGTAAAAACCTTGGTAGCCACATCATTGCCTTTAATAATTCTTACTCCAAATACTTTCTTCGCTAACACCTTATTCTTTTCCAACAGAGATTCAACATCACCTTCAATATCACATTTAGTTTGTGTGCTACAGTTTATCATACTAGTTTTTTCAGTTTGCATGTCTCGGTGGCAAAACGCTTCTGCTTCTGATGTCAAAGGTGAAAAGGCAGTTTCCATTGGTTGTTCCTCTCTATTTTGCTCATTACTAGTTACCATTTCAATATTCTCATTATTATCCTGTACTTTTTCTGCTACTGTACCTGGAATTTCAATTTGTTTGTCTACCTGCTCTTCTAGATGAGACTGTTTTTCGCTTGCTCTTTTTTAAAATCTTTGATATCTTGCCATACTACCTTTATTGGCTGTTTTTTGTCGATACGTAGAAGGAAACAGGCTAGGAACATAATCAGGATGTGAAGGGCAGATATTTGGTTGTCCTACAAAAAAACAACAACAATTATGAACTAAGAACTATTGACTACTTCCATACCATTAAGAAAATGCTCATTGCATATTCTTGAAGACTTGACTGGATGCCACCCTTCTCTTCTTATAGCAGCTTCCCACTTCTGGCACCTATTCCTATCTGTAAGTGGAAATCTAAAAAAGCTGATCCCTCCTTTCTTTCCTACATAGTTTGTACATCCAACCACACAGCAATTCTTCACCATGACTGCCACAGCCGCTCTAGCTAGCTTTCCCCCCAGTGGGCGTGACCCGACCGCGCCCATGTACGTGAATACACATTAAAATTCCTCGGCGGTTTTTGGATGAAACTATGTATAGAAAAACAGAAAAGGGGAAAAAAAAGGGAATTTTTTTTTTTCTTTGGGTGGTTTTATGAGTTTGATTTCTAGTGCTGGCTAGTGGTAGTTCGACAACTTTGACAACGACCACGAGATCGAGTAAAGAATAAAACTAGAGCACTGAAGTGCAAACCCTCAGCGCTAGTTAGCTAGTATGATAAAGAAAATAATAACAAAGGAAAAGTGTAGAAACAAAAAAAAAAAAGAGAAGTGGCATGAAAAGAGGCAGGAAAGAGAAAAAGACAATGAAGAGGGACAAAAGAAAGAGGAATGAATGAAAAAAGGTAGGAAGAAAAGAAAAAGGAAGAAGAAAGAAAGAAAAACAGTACAGGAAAGAAAGAGGAAATGAAAGGAAAAGGTAGAAAAGAAATAAAAACAGTAGGAAGAGGAAAATAAGGCAAGAAGACAAAAGGAAAAAAGAAAAAACAGGATGAAAAAAAAGATAAAAAAAAAAATACCGTCGACGAGGATTCGAACCAGAGACTATTAGGTTAGGTACTTGCTCACTCAACGACTACGCTGAATGCATGTAATTATTAGCTATTTAAAAGTGATTTGCAACCTGCAAGCTGGCTCACGTGACAAGCACGTTTTTTAAGGGGCGGTTCCCGCTGTAAGCCTACGATCGCACGGCTCTGGAAAGACTCGCTTTTTTCTGGAAAATGAAGTCCAAAATCAAAATTCTGGCATATTAAAGGAACTTACTTCGTGAAATACTGCTGTTTGATGCCGCTTTCAGAGCCTGGCTGGTTCCTACCTTCCAGAAGTGCCTGTTGACAGACAGAGTGACAGAACGAACGAACGAATGAATGAAACTAGAGCACTGAAGTGCAAACCCTCAGCGCTAGTTAGAAAAAAAGAAAGGAAAAGGTAGGAAAGAAATAATAACAGTAGGAAGAAAGAGGAAAATAAGGCAAGAAGACAAAAGAAAAAAGAAAAAAAAAGATGAAAAAAAAAATATTGTCGACGCGGATTCGAACCAGAAACTATTAGGTTAGGTAGTACTTGCTCACTCAACGACTACGCAACGCAACACCGCACGCTGAATGCATGTAATTGTTAGCTATTTAAAAGTGATTTGCAACCTGCAAGCTGGCTCACGTGACAAGCAAGTTTTTTAAGGGGCGGTTCCCGCTGTAAAGCCTACGATCGCACGGCTCTGGAAAGACTGGCTTTTTTCTGGAAAATGAAGTCCAAAATCAAAAATCTGGCATATTAAAGGAACTTACTTCGTGAAATACTGCTGTTTGATGCCTCTTTCAGAGCCCGGCTGGTTCCTACCTTCCAGAAGTGGCCTGTTGACAGACAGAGTGACAGAATGAACTAGAGCACTGAAGTGCAAACCCTCAGCGCTAGTTAGCTAGTATGATAAAGAAGAGGAATGAATGAAAATATGTAGGAAGAAAAGAAAAAGGAAGAAGAAAGAAAGAAAAACAGTACAGGAAAGAAAGAGGAAATGAAAGGAAAAGGTAGGAAAGAAATAAAAACAGTAGAAAGAGAAAAATAAGGTAAGGAGACAAAAGGAAATAGAAAAAAAAACAGGATGAAAAAAAAAGATGAAAAAAAAAATACCGTCCACGAGGATTCGAACCAGAGACTATTCGGTTAGTTACTTGCTCACTCAACAACTACGCAACGCAACACCTCACGCTGAATGCATGTAATTGTTAGCTATTTAAAAGTGATTTGCAACCTGCAAGCTGGCTCACGTGACAAGCACGTTTTTTAAGGGGCGGTTCCCGCTGTAAGCCTACGATCGCACGGCTCTGGAAAGACTAGCTTTTTTCTGGAAAATGAAGTCCAAAATCAAAATTCTGGCATATTAAAGGAACTTACTTCGTGAAATACTGCTGTTTGATGCCGCTTTCAGAGCCTGGCTGGTTCCTACCTTCCAGAAGTGGCCTGTTGACAGACAGAGTGACAGAACGAACGAACGAATGAATGAACTAGAGCACTGAAGTGCAAACCCTCAGCGCTAGTTAGCTAGTATGATAAAGAAAATAATAACAAAGTGTAGAAACAAAAAAAAAAGAAAGAGAAGTGGCATGAAGAGAGGCAGGAAAGAGAAAAAGACAATGAAGAGGGACAAAATAAAGAGGAAAAGAAAGGAAAAGGTAGGAAAGAAATAAAAACAGTAGGAAGAAAGAGGAAAATAAAGAAAAATAAGGCAAGAAGACAAAAGGAAAAAGAAAAAAAACAGGATGAAAAAAAGATGAAAAAAAAAAAAACATCGTCGAAGAGGATTCGAACCACAGACTATTAGGTTAGGTACTTGCTCACTCAACGACTACGCAACACAACACCTCACGCTGAGGGCATGTAATTGTTAGCTATTTAAAAGTGATTTGCAACCTGCAAGCTGGCTCACGTGACAAGCAAGTTTTTTAAAGGGCGGTTCCCGCTGTAAGCCTACGATCGCACGGCTCTGGAAAGACTCGCTTTTTTCTGGAAAATGAAGTCCAAAATCAAAATTCTGGCACATTAAAGGAACTTACTTCGTGAAATACTGCTGTTTGATGCCGTTTTCAGAGCCTGGCTGGTTCCTACCTTCCAGAAGTGCCTGTTGACAGACAGAGTGACAGAATGACTGACACTAGGACTACTGTAACCCTCTGGGCGCATGCGCGCTGAGGGTTAATGAACTAGAGCACAGAAGTGCAAACCCTCAGTGCTAGTTAGCTAGTATGATAAAGAAAAGGAAAAGTGTAGAAACAAAAAAAAAAAGAGAAGTGTCATGAAGAGAGGCAGGAAAGAGAAAAAGACAAAAGAAAGAGGAAATGAAAGGAAAAGGTAGAAAAGCAATAAAAACAGTAGGAAAAAGAAAATAAGGCAAGAAGGAAAAAAAAAAAAAAAAAACAGGATGAAAAAAAAAATGAGCACCTACCTGGGTTTGAACCACAGACTTCTAGAGTAGCTATTTGCTCACTCAACAACTATGCCACGGAACACCTCACGCTAAATCGATGTAATTGTTAGCTATTTAAAAGTGATTTGCAACCTGAAAGCTGGCTCACGTGACAAGCAGGTTTTTTAAGGGGCGGTTCCCATTACCGTAACGTACGATTGTAGGCTACTCGCTTTTTCTTGAAAACTAAGTCAAAACTAAAAATTCTGGCACATTAAAGGGACTTACTCTGTGAAGTGCTATAGTCTGATGTCGCTTTCAAAGCCTGGGTAGCCGTACTCTTCGAGATCCGTTGTTGACTGAATGAATGAATGAATGACGGGTTGACTACTATATACCCTCAGGCGCATGCGCACTGAGGGTTAATGAATGAATGAATGAATGACACTAGGACTACTGTAACCCTCTGGGCGCATGCGCGCTGAGGGTTAACTAGAGCACTGAAGTGCAAACCCTCAGCGCTAGATAGCTAGTATGATAAAGAAAATAATAACAAAGGAAAAGTGTAGAAACAAAAAAAAGAAAGAGAAGTGGCATGAAGAGAGGCAGGAAAGAGAAAAAGACAATGAAGAGGGACAAAAGAAAGAGGAATGAAAAAGGTAGGAAGAAAAGAAAAAGGAAGAAGAAAGAATGAAAAACAGTTACACGAAAGAAAAAGAAAGGAAAAGGTATGAAAGAAATAAAAACAGTAGGAAGAAAGAGGAAAATAAAGAAAAATAAGGCAAGAAGACAAAAGGAAAATGAAAAAAAAACAGGATGAAAAAAAAAGATGAAAAAAAAAAAAGCGTCGACAAGGATTCGAACCAGAGACTATTGGATTAGTTACGTGCTCACTCAACGACTGCACAACGCAACACCTCACGCTGAATTCATGTAATTGTTAGCTATTTAAAAGTTGATTTTCAACGCAAGCTGGCTCACGTGACAAGTAAGTTTTTAAAGGGGCGGTTCCCGCTGTAAGCCTACGATCGCACGGCTCTGGAAAGACTCGCTTTTTTTTGGAAAATGAAGTCCAAAATCAAAATTCTGGCATATTAACTTTACTTACTTGGTGAAATACTGCTGTTTGATGCCGCTTTCAAAGCCTGGCTGGTTCCTACCTTCCAGAAGTGCCTGTTGACAGACAGAGTGACAGAATGAACTAGAGCACTGAAGTGCAAACCCTCAGCGCTAGTTAGCTAGTATGATAAAGAAAAGGAAAAGTGTAGAAACAAAAAAAGAAAGAAAGAGAAGTGGCATGAAGAGAGGCAGGAAAGAGAAAAAGACAATGAAGAGGGACAAAAAAAAGAGGAAATGAGAGGAAAAGGTAGGAAAGCAATAAAAACAGTAGGAAGAGGAAAATAAGGCAAGAAGAAAAAAAAGAAGAAAAAAAAACAGGATGAAGAAAAAAAAAAAAAAAAAAAAAGCATCTACTTGGATTTGAACCAGAGACTTCTAGGTTGGCTATTTGCTCACTCAACAACTATGCCACGGAACACCTCACGCTGAATCCATTTAATTGTTAGCTATTTAAAAGTGATTTGCAACCTGCAAGCTGGCTCACGTGACAAGCAAGTTTTTTTAAGGGGCGGTTCCCATTACCGTAACGTACGATTGTGGGACTGAAATTCTACTCGCTTTTTCTTGAAAACTAAGTCAAAAGTAAAAATTCTGGCACATTAAAGGGACTTACTCTGTGAAGTGCTATAGTTTGATGTCGCTCTCAAAGCCTGGGTAGCCGTAATCTTCGAGATCCCCTGTTGACTGACGGAATGACTGACAGGATGACTACTGTAACCCTCTGGGCGCATGCGCGCTGAGGGTTAATGACACTAGGACTACTGTAACCCTCTTGCGCATGCGCGCTGAGGGTTAATGACACTAGGACTACTGTAACCCTCTGGGCGCATGCGCGCTGAGGGTTAATGAATGAATGACGGGTTGACTACTATATACCCTCAGGCGCATGCGCACTGAGGGTTAATAACAAGAGTGGGCTGCTGTCCCTCCAGACTATAAACAAGGGGAGCTCTCACCACTCAACACTACCGATTAGAAACTGACCTGGTTTTAACACCTGGCCATTTCCTAATTGATACGGCCATCAAGGATCATCCAACATATACGGAAGTGTGCATAGCACACCAACTAGGGTGTGCTGATGAAGTCGCAATATGCACACCATTTTTGGAGTGCACAGCACACCAAATCTGGTGTGCTCAACACTAAAATATGTGTGGATAGCACACTATTTTAGGTGTGTTGTGCACACTTCTGATTTGAGCACACCATTACGATATTCTTTTTTAATTTTTTCAACAGTGGATTATTAACATAATGATACGATATGAGCCAAAATCCAGAAAGATCTTAATTGAGCTTCTGCCTTCTATTCTTTGTTTATCTTGACCAGTAAAACTTTGAAGGAAAATAGCATCTTCTTATGTAGCAATGACTTTGCTAGATTTCATGTGGGTAAACTATGAATATAATTAAAATGTGCAGAAGCCAATGGAAAGACTTTAATATGTGCAGTTATTATATATATATATATATAATATTCCAAATGTTCTTTATAACACTGTTTAGATTGTGTCACATTGACACTTGTTCTATAAATAATGATTAATATAATTTTTGAAGATATGAAGAAGCCAAATATATTTCTAACGTTGCTATCACTGATAGGATCCGTTCAAGTGAAGTTGAGCTTTCTTCTAAAGAGCCAACTATTATAGAGTCTATCCTAAATGCTTACTGAGTTAAAAAACAAAGTCAGTTGAGGTTTGCAAAACACACTTGGTATTTAACACACCAAAATAAAGGAGTGCTTAGCACACTTGGTATCATAAAAAAAAAAGTGTGCTAGACACCTAAGGTGTGCTGAGTGTTTAGTGTGCTGTGCACACTTTCATTTTTACAGTGTAACCTGCAAGCACTACCAAGTTATCCAATCTACACGGATGGGTTTAGTTCAGAGATTGCAACAAGACAGGCGTGGGGTGCTTGTAACTTGAAAATCTACTAAAGCAAGGAACATGCATGTGGAAGACCGAATTGGTGAACATTGCAGTGAACGAATTGTCTTTGTTAAAGATGAGTCTTTATTGTCCCAATGCTGGCCATAGGCGCGTGTCGCAATGGTATATCCTGGTGATGACGGTGATATTAGAATAGTCAACCTCATCTGAAATAGCAAGACATACCGTAAATCAGTTTGTTGACTAATCAAGATTAAGATGGAAAAAATACATTCCCACTCACCCTGGAGCATGTTCAGGAACAATAAAGGCCCTGACAAACTCAGACAGAATACATCGCTAAATTATTGCAACTCCTTATCATTTACGCATGTACAAATGGGATATGGGAGGAATCTGATTTTACCAACACATAATGATATTCATAAGTTTTTACGCACATAACATTTATCAGCGTGTTTTACATTTAAATGCTTGTAAATGAAACTCTCTTAACGTCGCTACTATTAGTTTTAGTTGAGTTGATTCTGTTCCAAGTGTTTTCAGTGCCAGCGATAAAATTAGCTAGTTAGTAGTACAGCCTGGTCCAACCTTTACCTGAGTTCGTGGATTAACACCCAATGAACAGACATGAACCTACTGATTATTATAAAAATCAAATCATTTGCTTTGTAATAAAAAAAAAGGCTTATACTTAATTGTTTGGTATGACTACAGTGTCATTGGAATTTTACAGATACACGGAACATAGAATTAAACACTTAGGCTCATGCATGCACAGTTTTTTCAATGTAAAACTCTTTCACATATATGTGTCTGTATATTGAGTGATAGTTTAGTCCATTCTTTTCTTCTTTTTCCCCCCGCTAAGTTGGGTCTTTGACCAGTTTCTACAGCTTAAACTGAAAGACTTACAGCTACCACTACGGACACTGGTGGCAATAGTAAAGAAATCACTTCATGTTGTCTGTGGTAGTGATTTATACCCATCCCCTACAATCTTCATAATTTAATATTGTAGCATTTTCACATGCATATCCAATTATCCTGCACATATTTCTTTATTTTCTAGTCAGTCCTTACTACTGCAAGTATTATACAAACATTTGAAATATGTTAAATCCTCCACTTAACTGCTTCAATTCTCAAATCACTGAATGCGGTTATAGTAATAATTATACTTTTATACTATTCAAATTTTAATACGATTAAGATAACACAATACTCAATCTAATTTAAGAAAAGGGAATGTTAAAATATGATATCTAGTTTCAGTTTTGACTTCACATGTGCTGAGGATTCACTACATTCACAAAATACAGTATTAATCATAACTATGATGCAATAAATGTACTTGGACAAGTAATATCTATATTCTGAATTTGTCACAAAGTTTTGAGCTAGTTTAATGGCATTATTAATCTCACAGAGCTGTCATACACTTAATTGCAACTTAAAGCCACTCCTGTCAGCATTATATTACTACCTATGCATTAGTAAAATAAATTATTGTGTGAAGCAAAGATCGTTGAATCATTCTTCTTTTGTTCAGGCAATTTATAAAATATCTGAAAGACATTGACACAGACAATATTAGTCTATTATCATTGTACTCTGATCTATCAATGAACATGTTCTAACGTAACCGAATTTGTCAAAATTTATCCAGAATACAATTTTACTGCAGTAATTATGAAAACACAGGTGCCGTCATAAGTACATAGAGATGCTAGCTCACATTTAGCTTGATCACAGTGAGAAAAATGAATAAAATGATGGTTGTTTATTACGGATGTAAAACTATGACTAACCATAGGTTGTTTTCTGATACTGGTACACGCCATTGATGTATAATGTAGTTACTTGAGCACTGTCTGGATAGAGTGTAGTATATTCCACTATCTGAAATAAAGTATTGAGACATTCCCAGTCAATTTAAACATTTTATCATTATCAATTAAGCTAAAGTACCACAAATAATATGACTGACATAACTTACAGATATTCTTACCTCTTTGTACTTCCCATCTATATTTGAGATAACTTTTAATGTAGTATCTTCGGAACCGTTTGTGAATAAACATTTCAGCATACTGCTCTATAAATCACAACCACCACAAGTATAAACTTGTCCTGTATGCAATTCTACAATTATTACAATACATCAAACTTGCTTAAATTATATCTTAATATTATATATGACACTATAAATGATTCAGTTATTCTCGGCTGAAATAATTATAATAATAGGAATTTTTTACTGTTTATTATATCCTGGAGGGTGATTTGCACGCAGCATGGACAGCCAGCATCCTGGAAGCTCTAAA
>WLWD01005148.1_pt1 | contig 21928 bp, 11 predicted proteins | sample 6712731 | NCBI WGS metagenome assembly WLWD01 (sample SAMN12718690, study PRJNA576275) | sponge metagenome | isolation source: marine sponge | host: Mycale hentscheli | place: New Zealand: South Island, Marlborough, Capsize Point | collected 2014-11-01
TTTTTCGCTGCTTCTACAAAGTTCTGGAAATGACTGGATCCATAAATGAATAAATTCGACGGAGAACCCATTTTTTTTTGCTGAGGAAGAAATATACGCAACTGCTGTGAGGTACTGTCGAAGTAGTCCTGGCTGAAAGCTATTTTAGATGCTTCTCCAATGCATTGGGCATCTGTGTATGCAATCTAAAGGTTCTAGCTATAAAGTAACTATTTAAAAAAATTCGGAGAAGCCGACCGGTCGTCTCCCGCTTCTAAGCAGGATCCGGAACGAAAGAGTTAAAGTGTACTATTACATGACCTTGTCTATTACTCTCCTCTATCCCCATTACATATGTTCAGGACTGTACATGAACAGAAATGAAGTCTTCTAAAGTCCAAAGTGACTATTGAACTCATAATCACCTCAAGTGTTGATCACTCTAGCTAGCTGGACTTAATGATATTCATACACCTCACAAACCACTGAGTTCTGTATCATGTTGTATGTCTTATAAGTTATAAGTGCTAGTTCTGGTCCTTGGAACGTACGCCTGCTCGAGGAAGTTACACCCCCTCGAACAGTATGTTTTATCTCTCCCAAAATGCATATCATCCACATTCTTTTCTTTGGAATCAACTACTACTCTTCGCAAGTGTTGAGTGCCAGAATCATGACTCTTAGAAACATAAAGGCACATTTTCTTTGCCTACAAAAGTATATAGAATTATGAAAGTTTTAGTTATATAATTTAGAAAAGATATTCATACTGTCACTATATTAATGGGTAATTTCAGTGTTTTTTGTGAGCGAGTTGTTACGGCCAATAAGCACATGTGTTAAGTACGTAATGTAAGTGAAATGAAAAAGTGTACATACATTTTTGTATTAAAAATTTGATACAGATTCATTATCTAATTTCACATATCTGCTTCAAAGCATTTCATATAAAATAAGGCAAAGATTAAAAAGTGGTACAAGGTTTAGGACTAATTCATTTAGTTATACATAATAATTAGCAGATAGGAGTGTTAAGTACAGACAGGTAAACATAGTTTAAGGAGGAAGAAGTTATATTATGACAACTCCCAATTAATTCTTTTCATGAATATAAAAGCATTAAAGATTAGACTCTGTAATTCACACCAAAGATTCTGGACACAACTTCACCCCCTCTTTTACAACTTTTGAGTGGTTCTATCTCTCATACTCAGCCTCCTAATGAATAAGTGATTTGCTTTTCCTTTTAAAAGCTTAATTAAAAAATTATATACATGGTAAAGTATCATTTTATAAACATGGTGAAGCGTAGTAGTATAGTTTCTTCGGAATGTTCGTTGAGGTTGCGTTAGGCCCGCACAATGGTAAAGTATTATTTTTCATACTACTGATGATTGTTATCCATAGCATACTATTTGTGGCTCAGGCAACCAAATTAGGTCAGGAAAAGTAGGTGCGGCCTTTTGTTTTACATATTTTATACTCTTCATTTTGAGATTCCAAAATACGTGACTACATAACATGCAACTTTTTTTTTTTTTACTGCATTATCACAGTCTGAAGCAAGAACTTCTGGAGTTGACAATTCAAACTGTTTGAGTCTTTATTATGTATAAATTTCATTTTAACTTCTATAAAACAATTAGAAAATAAAGAAGAGGGCGATTTAAAGTTCTGAGCATGCAGTTTACAATTATAAACAAAAATAAAAGACTAAGTAAAGAGTTTCTCAAGAGCCAGACAAAGATGTGTATTCCATTATCATACTTTAATGCTACAATGACACTTTGCACAGCTAAACTCATGCATCTATTAGCTGCTCATATGGCCTAGAATAAATAGTTATAATGATAACTAAAAAATTATTGCAGGATAGCATCACTTAGTAAAATAATAATCCGGCTAAGTCTGCCTGGTCTGATAATTGACATGGTCCTTACATAAAGTTACACAAAATGCATTGGGTTTAAATTGTATTCTTTATATATAGAGGAATGGACAAATGGAGCAATTTAATCAAACACTTACATGTTGTTTGGGTAAGTTATGCAATAATGAGCAAAATGATTATGACAAACAGTTGGACACAGCTCTGATGGGGTATCAAGCGTCTTTCCAAAGCTCTATTGGACATTCTCCATAATTTCATGCTGTTTCAAAAGGAAATGCGACTACCTACAGATAATGAAATGCTGCCAAGAGTTCATGATCAAAAGGAGCAGGACCCAGAATCCTCAATACAACTTCTGCTGGAACAGAGGAAGTTAGTGTTTCAAGAAACAGAGAATTCGATCAAAGCTGCGCAAATCCGACAAAAGCACACTTATGACAGAAAGCACATTCAAGAAGAGCTTACTGTAGGCACTGAAGTGCTTGTTGAAAATACAGCACAGAAGCAAAGGAAAGGAAGAAAACTTCAGGAATTATTTAAAGGCAAATACACAATTGCAGAGTCTTGTGGTAAGGGATTATATAAAATCATGAATGAGCAAAGAAAAGTTCACCAGAAAACATTGACTATAAGTAGGCTCAAAGTTTACAAGAATCGTGATTGCACCAGGTCTATTACTAACTCTTGTCAGGTACACAAATAAAAATTATCTTTATATTTAAAAAAAAATCTCAGTCTTTCCTGCCAACTATAGTTTTCAGTATACCTCTAGTCTGCCAACATAATTTTTTGTAGGAGGTTGAAGATGTCATCCAAAATGATTCATTTGAAGAAGATAACTGCAGTACAATCCCGACTTCCACTTTGTCATCTTGGGATTCACTTTTGACTCCTCCCATGCCAAAGAAACCTAAATGTCTTAGTCCCTTGCCTGTTCATTCTATCAATCCGGAAGATTGTGTTGAAGTTTTGCATAGTGTTAGTTCTGGTGACATTATTTCACACATTTCTTCCCTGAATCTTAATCTGGATGCTTTCATTAGTGGAAAGGTAAAAGTTGAAGACCAATATTTAAATTAAACACATTAATATGAACTATACGTACAGGTATCAGATTGCCCAAGATTAGATGACTTCATTAAAAGTGGATGTGAAAAACTTCGTACGTTATTTTTGATTGCATACTATTCATTTTATTGAGCTTACTTGCAGGAAAAATGAAAAACAGGACAAATGCTATCTCTTGTGTAACTACATCACAGTTCATTGAAATATCTGACTATTTGAGATCACAGTATTCCCAAGTATCTCATAGAAGGTTTTTGTTGCTCAATTGTCTTTTTTTCCTTGTTGTAGCTAGTGTGAATACAGTGAGAATCTAGAGAAAATAATGCACTGTGGCCCATTGTTTTCAGTTTTTTTTCCTTATTATGCAATTTAGATTCAGATGTGCCTCACCTTTAAATAATACCAATGATTTCAGTATAATTCATAATACTAAATTCAAAGAATTACATGTGTGTATGCTATTGAGAGTAATAAAGAAGTCACTAAATTGTTCTTTAAACTGGAAGCTTTATGATCAGTTGAAAACAAATTATGCAAAAGGTAAGCAGCAGTTTTCATCTGATTATGTTGTTATGGTATACGTCAATTATATATCCATTATTATTACAATTTTAGCATTTTACATTTCTAAACTAGACTGTACATTTTTTCAGAATCGTTCTTATTGTCCATTTGAAATTTCATAAACCTAGAGGTTTTAAGTACTGCAAAAAAATATTTTTTTCAGATTTATATGGGGTTCTAAAACAATCGCAGCTTGGTTGTATTTCCCCAGAGTTGCCCAAGGCTGCCACTTGGGCAACCAAGCTGCGATTGTTGTAGAACCCGAGCCAAAATGAGTGACATAGTGATGCCTCATTGACATTAAATTAAGATGGTTTCAATACTAGTTTATTATATTCCATTCACTAATGTAAAGTAGTAAATCATCCTCTACCTGGCTTTGCCCCGCTAATTGAGTTGACCTAGCTAGCCAGCTAATAGCTACACTTCCGTAATGAACACAGCAAAGAATCAATTTGACTCACTTATCCTTTTTCGACAGTCTATGGGAACATAAATCTGCAAAAAACAACAACTTCATAGTACTTGCAATTTCTAGGTTGATATTATTAGCCTACAGAACCTCCAACTGGACTATTAAGCATTTTCTTGTAATAATTAATGTCACATCATTTTCAATCACAGGTCCTGCGGCCAACTATCCTTTTACCTTTTTTCAGTATGCTACCTGATTTCTAATGAAATGCTATAAATTTTGACTTTGTAGAGTTTTTTTATAATTGCATCATGACAGTAAATTATGAACATACAATTGTTATATATTAGAGGACTTACACTACATTATATTAGTAACTTGATAATGTCAATTAACTCCTTTTAAAAATTTTTATACGACGGTGTTTTAGAGTGAGTGCTTGAAATGTTGTAATAAGTAGCTATGGCACTGCTAAGCCATGAGTGCTTTACTAAATATCATTGACATACAAACAATCTTGGTGTGAATGCTTTACGTATGGGCATTGCACTACACTGTATAGCTTACTCTGAATACAGTTTTAGCAAACATAGCTAGCATGTATTTTACCTATAAGATAGTCATCGTCCCTGCCTGCTTTCTTATTAATTACTCTGATGATATTAATCACAAATATCCATTAGAACTTTAAACTCCTGCAAGCATAGATAAATATTGCTGGAATTTTTTGGGGAATATAGGTGCATATAAGCAATACGTATATACATATTTTTCTTAGTTTTTACATTAATTAACAATAATTTAAAATGTGTGAAAATAATGACTGTGACAGTTTTAAGCTATAAAATGTAAATGGATGTCAGCGATTCCTATTCAGTAGCATATTTAAGTATCTTCCTCGTCTTCATCATCGTCATCTCCACTGAGCTCCTCATCATCTACAGTATTGTTTGCCATATTGTGTTTTGTCATCAGATTGAAGCACCTATCAGACCCACCACATTTGCAGAACAGAGAGCAAGGAAGCTGAACTGATGCACATCCACATCTGAGAGATGAGCAAGGCTGATCACTGCTGCATGTGCACTGAATTGTTTTGAGTACTTCTGTTGGTGCAAGAGGAACATCCTGTGGTAGAGGAATTGCACTGAGTGACTTACTACTGTCATCCTTAACCCATCCAAATTTCAATGGGTCAAGGTTTGGAGGTTCCTCATCTAGAGCAGCTTTCCATATGCATGCCTGAAAGTGAGCCCTCTTCGTATTTTCCTTAAATGATTGACTAGTCGGTGGTATTGCTTTAAGTTTTGGTAGTAGGCATGCACTTTTTCGTCCAGTTTTGGAAACCCATACTTTGCAGCGTATGTCGGTCATTGTTTCATGAGGTTGACATTTCTGACCATAGTATGCTGCAACAAATGCTGCTGATTCACAAAGGACATCCTCTAGGCTGGCCATGGGGTTACCCAGGTGGTTCAACCTATTTCCTGCCTCAAGAGTTTTTACAACCTTCGTTTTACCAATGCCGAAGTAAGATGCAACAGTGTCACACCCAGTCAACGCATGAGCTGGAAGAAGTTGTAGGGCAATACTTTGGTGCTTGGCAACTGTAGAACCAATGTTAACTGATGAGCGTCCCTGACTAGTTGGTTCCATGACAAGCGTTGATGTCAATTTCTTGTCAGCATAGTAATGAACTAATAGCACAAACACATCTGTGTCGTCACTGATAACTTTGATAGTGCAACATCCAAGGCTTGCCAGATACACTACTTGGTTAGGAATGATAACGTCTGCCTCTTCGTGCATTGTCTTCAGGTCAGGTTTTATGATTTGCAATCCACTACATACCTCTGTAGGTATTGATGATTTTCCAGTGACTACAAAACTGTTGGGAAGATTTAGCAGTGCTACTGAAGACACAAGTTCATCACAAATCATATCAATGAGCTGTATTTTGTTTTTTGTAACAGTTAGAGCAACGTCTTGAGGAGGCAGAGGAGAGCTGAGACACAGTTGATTCTCTCTAGAAACCTGTGCTTTACAAGAGCATCTAGTTCCACTTTTAATACTGTATTCACAATAGCGGTCAAATATTATGTGTACTTGAGTGCTGCCTTTCAATTTACTTGTGATGTGTTTCACAACATTTGTCACCAGGTCTTGTACGCTCCCCTTACTAGGCCAATGCAAAACCCAAAGTATGGCACAGCCATCCATGACAATAGCATCTGGTTGTCCTGTAGCACGAGCTGATTGTTCCACCAGAAGTTTGTTCTTTAGCAATGACGACTTTAACTTGGTAATACGCAGATTTCTAGTTATTTCATCAAACATTGACATAGGAACTGATGCTAGTTCATAGCTAAGAATGTATTCCACCTTAATGTCTCGAGAGTTCATGAGTGCTAGGGCCCTAGCAAATATCAGTCCAGAGTCAAACTGCTCAGCAGCAACTGTTGTTGTTTTTTTCTTGTTCTCTTTCATTGTACGAACTTTCTTCTTGAGGGGTTGGTGGAACCCCGCTGGCCAGCTAGCTTCATATTCTTTCATCTGGGATTTTCCCAGGTCAATAGCGTTATGTACATTTACTTCAGTCGTACATATATGCCCAGTGACTATGTTCACAAGATGACTTGCTGTGTTCAACGGGTCGATGCAAGTTTGCAACTTTTCCCTAATGACTTGCCTGTCATTTTCATCATATTTGACTCGTGATGCTAACTCCTCCTTGTGGGAGGTGATCTCCACTGGTGAGGAATCCTTAAAATCTGCCACATCCTTCATCAATCTGCTGCAGATGTGCAAACTCATTGCCCATTTATGGTCAGCTTTCTCATTCAGTGTTATTCCTATAAGACCATTGGGTCCATGCCCATATCGCATAAATGTGGTTTCTATGAACATGTCCATCCAAATACCATTCCATAGTCCCTGTCTGTGGCGTTGGACATGTTCCCTTTTCAGAAATCTCTTTAGGACTTCTCCATGTAGCTTTTGCATTGATCGGAGGTACAGTAGACCATATCGGGCATAGTGAACATGCCCTGCAGCAAAAAAGTATGGTATCATTTCATTTACTGCCCACAAATGTAGGGCCCACTCTCCTTCTCGCTCAGCTCTAACAAACATTAGCATCAGGAATACTGGACGAATAAGATTCTCCACCCAGTGTTTTGTGGTTTTACTTCTTGATGCTCTAGTCTTTAGTTGCTGCATAAGTTCATCCATGGTATTGACTTCACACAGAATTTCAGGTAGCAGTTGCTCAACCACGATTCTCAGGGCTCTGGTGTTCTGGGGGAAATTTTTACCAGAGAGCATTTTCGTTACACCCCCAAAGGCAGCTTTCATCACCTTTTCCAGCCCACTTCCAGCCATCAGAACCCCCACAGCACCAACATAGCTCATTAGAAAGTGCATTCCTCCTAGTCGAAGGATGAAGTTCTCACCAAATAGTTCTGGGTCAGCCCACTTCACATTAAGACCCAAACGATAGAGCTGAAGATCTGCGGTGAAAATAGTTGCTACTCAGTCTGTTTGTCTACCCCAATGGTATACTCATCTTTATTATGCACAAGATGTTTACACTCCGCTTAAAAATTGCTTTACTGATATTCTGAATCATTCCATCATCATTATTGTCGTCCAAAACTTTGAACACACTTGGGTCTGTATCACGAAACACCAACAGACTGGAAAGTCCTGGAGCAGAGAAAACAATCAAGTTGTCAGTAAAGTGTTTCTGCAGATTTGCAAGGATAGCTTTGCGGCATCCTTTACCACCATGCAATAAATAGCTTTCATGGACATCACTGAAAGTCCAAATCTTTGATTTGTTACTAGTGATGTGCGGTGAAAATAGTTGCTACTTGGCCAGCTTTCTCTGTTAATCTTCTTGCCTCTAGCATAGCAGTTTTCATTGTAGTTGGGTCTGAAGGAGTCATGTCAATCAATGGTGTGTACATAGCTTTGGTATGAGGTTTTACACCTTGTCCCTGCATTCGTGTGAGCTTAGTATTGAAACCACCGAATCTCAGGTGTGGATGGTGTAATGGCAACACTCTTCAAACAAGAATTACTTGCTGCGCCAGCACTCTGAGAGGAAGGACAAATTTCTTTGAAACTTCTTCTGGCATGTCACACTTTTTTGGACCGTGGTAGTAGGAGACAGGTACACCAGGTTTTATAGAATCCTTAAGATTTTCCTTCTTGAGTCGTTTGATTTTAGAGTCTTCCTGACTATCTTCAGTGTTTGGACATACCTGTGTCATCAGCAAAGCCAAAGCATGGGTTGACTTTAATCCATTTGGTGAGGCGATGTTGGCATCAAAATTATCTGCAATGGCTTGCACCATACCAATACTAGACGATTGGATACCAGTCAGTCGTGTTTCACTTGATGCTGCCGCTGCAGCTGATGCTTTAAATCTCAATACTTCATCATACGAGCAACAAATAATCATGAAATTGCTGTATAAGGCTTTTCTTACCAGGGGTAATACCAAGTCCAATTTGAAATGGAGTTGGTTGATTTGTGACTGCACTTGTAATGATATTTCCTATAGTGATTGACGGCAGTTTGAATCTGGAATCATCTGACAGACTTTCTAACAGGGACATAAGGGATCCCAGTCTGTTTGTCTACCCGAATGGTATACTCGTCTTTATTATGCACACGATGGTATAAGTTGAATCTTCATCAAGGTGGGATTGAAGACTTTCATATAGGTTGTCACCACGCTGATGACTGGCAGCAATAATGCTCCTGATCCTCGGTGCTCCAGATGTAATCAACTTTTCTGACTGCTTACCACACTTAAAAAAAACAATTCGACATCACCTTCAGCTACTTCTACTTCTGGATAGAATAATAGGATATTATAATGCTATTTGGTCAAAGTAAAAGCATGCATCCAAAGACTATATAAGAAAATGTATTTATTCTTAAATCATACCTGCCTCCTGCTAGCTTGTGTATAGACTAATGAACTTGTTCAAGTTTGTTTCGAAGACAAGATGACAACAATAACCAGACACAAAAATGGCTCATCCAACTCAAGTCTTACCAACTTACAACCATCACAGTCTTATATACTATCACAACACAACAAACTAGGGCTCAGGTTCTGCAGGCTTGTGCAAGCTGGACAACAACAAACCACATAAACACACATCAAAGGGTTCAAGTTTTGCAGGCTTGAGCAAGCCTGACATCAAACCACATGCTGCATGATTGATTCTAGCTCATCTTACATGTAAATTATTTTTATGATCTGAAAAATTAGAAATAAATTTGCATAACAATCAGAAAAGTGATGAACTCTATCATCAGAGGCCATTGTCGGCCATCTTGAATTTCTCAAATTCCTCAAGGGTGACGGAGTGGCACCCGGTAGATTATCCATCTGGACCCTTCAAAGCTTTCAAATACACAAAAAACAATTATGCGTCCAAAAATTCCAGGTCCCTCATAAAAATCAGTGTTTGGCAACCGGACTACCAAGTAAGTCATCAATTTTACTTAATATCATTTTTCCATCATTGAAGGTCACTGAATAAAACAAAAAAAATACTTTCCTTCTAATATTTACTTTGCAAAATATTATTACTTGCTCACAAAATTCATAAGTTCTTCAAACCCTATGTGCTATATAGCAATTAACACATGCACACACACACTTTAAAATTTTAACAATACAGTAAATAGGCATCAACTTTAAGACACACAATAATGTATACCACATATTGCTAACTCTGACTAGGTAGTGTATCTTTAAATGCATGTAAAGTTTCTTTTAATTTTTTGGTATGAGAACAAGTCTAGAAACTCCAACAAACTACTGTCAAAATATCTTGTTCAAATGTAGCTTAGCTAAATCATGAAATCTTAATTTTTAGCTAGTAGCTAGATATATTCAAGCTTTTCAGACATGACTCAACACAGCCATCAATAGTGATATATTTAAACCACTAGCTAGAACAAAACAAAACAATAACAAAACCATGCTATTATGCTAAAAAAAAAGTAAACAAAACCTAACAAATTAAAGTTAATGAGTGCCAGCAACACATCCCAAGATGGTCATTTCTCTGCTGCACCACCTTAAAGCCTCTGTAGAAGATAGTGTGTGAAACTATCCTCCTTGACTCATGGGACAAGTAACTTTCCAGAGCTCTCAGGAAGAAGAGGGAGCTTGTAGCTATACTGTGGTATTTAAGCTTGGCTAAATAATGTGAGCTAGCAAAATATAAATGGTTATAGCCAAAATTTTGTCGATGCAAGGAAGGGGAAAAAATAACTAAGAATAAATTAGTTAACCTAGGCACACTGGCACATACCCTCAAATGTGGACATGGAGAAGCTAGCTCTGTTATACTGGACTGCCCTCCCTCAATGGCATTGTCATGTGACTGTGTTAAGCTACTACAAGAAATAGAATTGTTGTAGCTAGCTAAAACAGGGAGTAATTCCCTTTGACACCGCAATAACTGGACTTATAGTCTTAAATAAAGTTGTTCTAAATGTATTATACTAGTACAACAAGTCAGATGGATCCGAAGAGCAAACAAGAAGGATGTAGTGTGAGTGAACCTGATAATTATTATCTGGAATACCATTGGCATCCATAAACAGCTGAGCCCTCTCCACATAAGCGGTTATTGAGTTGCTCGAAGTGATGAATCCGTTCAACCTCCCAATTACAGCAACTGCTGTACAATCCGAGATCCAGCACTATCATCGTCCATACTGAAATACTGTCCTCTTTGCCTTAATTTTATAATAGTTAATTGTAATTGCAACTTTACACAAGATTAGAACTCAACTCAAATGACAGGAACGGACAAAGGTATTTATACAAAATACAAAGAACTACAAATATGAACTAATTAATGTATCTAAATATAACAGTATTTAAGTAACATCACTGCAGTTCAGACATATAAAAAATTATGATAAAACTCTACCAATAGCTGACATTATTAAGTAAATATTGCAGTATGAATAAAAGTTTACAATGGAATGTGAGGCAAATAAAAGTGTACTAGCAGGAATGTAAGGTGAATAGAGTTGTAGCTACAAGGGAAAGAAGAATTACATTAAAAATTAATGACACTCGTTGTATGCAGCATGACAATGAGGTGAACTTGTGTGCCATGTAAAGAAAGTAAGCAGGAAACTAAATATATGCAACAAGATAAACAATAAGCAATAAAAGTTGAGAAAAATGGGAAAATGGTGATATTATCACCACATTAATTATGACGGTAATGATGATGACTCTGAAAAACAATATTACCAAGACTTTCGGCCAATTCTGACATTTGCAAGTCTAAGAGCAGCTTGTGAAATCCATCCCAACTTCGTTCATAATTGAATTGTGAATCATGGTGGAGCCAATGTGAAATAACTGCATGGCAGCAAGCTTCTACTCCTTTGCACATGTTGTCCTCCTTTATGATGCTAATGCGGTCATTACTCAGACCAAGAAGGTCACCAGTTTTCTCCCACTTAGAACTGATGGCTTCAATCAAGTGCAGCTGTTCTGTCTCAGGCTTTCCAAGGACATGTAGATGTCTCATATCGAATGGAATCTCTGAAATAAAAAATGTGTTCAGTAAAGTGGACATTTATATCAGTATTAATGCTGTGATCTTGCTTTCTTTCCTCTTTGAAATTGCCCCTCAAATGGTGGTCTAATTATATCACTCTATTGGTACATGCTGGAAATTTCTGTGTTCATTTAGTGTTCATTTAGTCTATAATGAATGAATAATGAAATACTGATTACCACAAAGTATGATTTCGCACATGCATATTGAGGCTATTTTAAATGTTGAAAAAACCTCAAAGCTATAAACTCTGCTTGTCTCATGAGTTTTCTAAAGAAAACATAATGAGAAGTCTTCATTAGCAGTTAAATCTGCAATAACCCAAACTATAATAAAAATTTTCATTTGTCATTTTAATGACAAAAACTAAAGCTATAATTGAGATTGGTCTGACACTCTTTATGGTTAAAAATATAGTTATTTCATTTAACAATAACAAAAATCAAAATGTCTAGCCATTTAGTTAATTAACTATCACTAAATCGTTTCCTAGTAATAATTTAAATGATATGCAAGTAAAGTTTGAACAAGCAGGAAGTATAGCTGTGCTATTAGTTTAACTGTTAAATGAATTTAGCTATAATTTTTCAAATCTCAATTATTTTATTTAAAATAGCTACTACAGCCATTACTATTAGAATGAAATTTTTTAGTAAAAACTAAAACTAAAATAACTTAACTTAAAGTTAATAGAACATGACTGTACATGCTAGCAAATGTCTAATCTTATACTCTAATAAGATTACTTCTGTGGATATATATGTATGCAAAGAACACCTTGAGTCTTTTCTGCAGAAAAATCATAATCACTTGATATTTTAGGACCTGTAGTAGAAGGACCCATAGTGGAAGGACCTAGGAATATTATAGTCATAAATTTTGTTGCATTATGTAAATCAATATTAAAGTTGTTACAAATGTCTCATGAATATAATGAATGAGATACAGTGATAAGTTGCAAGCTAAAGAGCGGGGTACACACAGCATAGTATATTTGATTATACTCAACAATTTGTAAATTTTAATATATAATACCTGGTAGGTCAGAAGAATGCACACTATGTGTATCAATATTTTTAAATCCTTCTAGTATAAATTTCACCTCCACGGAGCTCTCAGGTGAGAAAGTTAGTCGAAATTTCAGAAAAGGGTGACATGCATCAACATACGAACGAATAGCTGATTTATCCAAATGAGTGCAGTCAGGTTCATCCAGATAAAAATTAGTCGCTGAATTTTGCACATAAATATATTGCACAGTCACGTCTTTGTCTGTGTCATTGAGGTGGACAACATGTCTGGATACTAACTTCACTTCTTCTTGGAATTCCTGGTTAATGTAGTTCTCCACACTTTTTGTGAAAAGGTGACTGTTCTTTACAACAGACAGGTAGATGTTGCAGCACTGTTGTTGACCAGAAGGCATCAGATGTGATGTAGAGTTGCAGTGAAGAGATGATACGTATTTCTTTTCCAGCCAATAGACGACTCTTCTCACATCAAATCGAGAAAACCGTCGGCCAATTGAGTACCATGATAATTTTGATACTACCAGCTCCCCATAGTTTGGGGTAAAAGTGCCACCATGAATGATTTTGAAGTCATCAGGTTGGTTTACATCACAAGTGACAAAGCAGAGATTCTGAACATCATCTTGTGCATCATGTTTTATCCTTATGGTCGCTCGAGTCTTGAGTTGCTTGGGGCAACTGATGTGATAAGCTTTGCTAATTGGCTCGAGTCTCTTGTGGAAATATGTGGAAGGTGCAACTGATCCAGTGGTTATGCTAATGGTGGTATTGCTGCAATCTCCAGACTGATTTTCTTCAAATTGTACCTGAAGCCCATCTTTTTTCATATCTACTGAACTTTTTTGCCCCTTGTATTCGACTTTAACTTTCTGTTCAGAAGTAAAACCTTGCAGTGTTTCTTGTTGTACTTGTTGGGGTACTTCTGCAAAGAAAATATAAAAGTATGCGTTGCTTTCTGCCACTCAGCAAATAATAAGGGATATGTAATGTAATTGTATTTTTCTCAATTAATCTATCATGTAATAAATGTTACCTTCTTCTATGACCGGTAGTGATGTATATTGATCCATGGTGATATTTTCCATTGTTTTCTCTTGACAAATTTTGGAAGCAATTGGAGGAGAGTCAAGAGAGGCTGGAGTATTTTCATTTAGAAATGCAGCACTGTTTTCACCTAGAGAAGCATTGTTATTTTCATCTATCACAAAAATAATAGAAAATTTTTAACTTAACATTGTAAGACTGGTTAGTTCACTTGTGTATAAGCACAACCTTTCAGAAACTTAGGCTTGCTGCTAAATAAAAGTCATATCTGGACACCCCAGTTTAATAACCTTAGTATATTCATAGCTAGTTCATAACTTCAAGAATTGGCAGCAAACAACTTATCTATATAAGCCATCAAATATATATATATTATATATGCTCATTATGTAAAATAATGTAATTAGCTATAATTTAAGTGGGGTATGCAGGAGACCATGCATCCTGATAAACACCCTATGTGATGTCTTTTAAGCACCACATAATAACAGTATACACATTACATGTAAGGACGGTGCTAAGGTTAAAAAAATATGATGGCTTGGTAGAAATAAAAATATTATTGTGAATAGTGTTAAGGTGTTTAAAATCCTTGTTTAAAAAATTTGAATTCCTATGTAAAGAGCTAACTGGTACTTCAAGTTGCAAAATAACTAAACAATGTTTGTGATTAATGAGATAATTCAGGTAATTTTAATGTTAGTTCAAATATTATAGTCTAACAGTTGTATACTTATTAACTTGATGAATGGAAACTGGATTAACTTCAGCATGATTAGCACACTTTCATTAATATAATACTTACCACTGAAGATATTTTTATTCTATTTATGAGGAATCAGAGTGTTCTTAATCCACATAGAATAAATAAGTTAATCTAGTGCGGGCAAGGAAGCCAAAATACAACAACAAAAACAAAAACAAAAACAACCACAGGAATGAAGCAGAGGTTTGATCACATACCTTTGCAAAGATACTTAATGACTGCAGCAATGTGATGTATTTTGATACTTAGCAATAATCAAACTTTGCAAAGCCTGAAAGTTAGCCAAGTAATCATTAATTTCACTACATATGCTAGTAATATGCCACACACATTTTTGTTTGGAAGTGAATGCATAGAACAAGACATCTTTTAGGAATTTTTAATCTCTTGAACTAATTTTTTTCATTGCTGTAATACTTCACAATACACCATGATAATAATATTTACCTTTTTCTGCTGCAATGTTTAGTTGTGGATATTCAATTTCAACTATAGTCGGCATTTCCTTCTCTTCATCTGTGAACAAAAAAAGTATATTAAGTAATAAATTGCTTTTGTAGAGAATTTCAGAGAAATTTTATGGTCACATTGGATGCATAATAAATAAATAATTGTTTTCACATAAACATTTTTTGTTTTGCAATCAACACAAAATTCTGCACAAAAACAATTTGCGTGAAACTTTGTATTCTAATTGTACTTTTATGTTAACAACATATTTTATTGTGGCTTATTTTCTGGTGGCTTAACTCTAACCATGAATTTATCTAAGAGCTTTAGTATATAGCAAAATGGTGGTGAAGATTTAAAAAGTCCATTACACTCTTCCAAGGGGTGTGGCTGTGATGTCCATTGTCACTTTCTAGAAATGGTTGAGGCACTTCGACTCCGCATGTAATTTTGCCAAAGAAATACATCATATATATGCACATTCTGTACTACTGATTTGGATGAATTACTTAACTACTCCACTAAAGAGGCAGAAAACGAATTAAAGAAAAGGGAGATAGAAATTTAAGTACTGCTCAGCTTATGTTTAGACATTTTGGAGGTAATATAGTTTCAATTGAGGCAAATTGTCACATCAATTCTCTTGTTAATGTTTTCGTGATATGCAATGAGCTTGTGCCAGCATAGATATACGAGGAAAAGGGATTACAAACGGATGTCATAAGACAGTACGCAATTTTATATAGGACTAGCGCAATGATAGGCGTGTTATGCTTCCGGTATAGTATTTCTGGTCACAATGAGAATATAAGCTTACACGCTTTCCCCGCCTTTATTTTAAGCAAATAGAAGAACTTCGACCTTACAGGTTGTAAAAAGTACGAACTGGGAAAGTTACTCACGCTTAAACTGAAGAAATCGCTTCTGGGAAAGTTGTGTTACGTTTTTTCAGTCTTTCCGTCACTAAGGTTAGATTTTTTTTTCCCTACAACTAAAAATGCTTAAACAGTTTAGCTGTGTTTTGGCATTTTAAATGCAGCAGGAATCCTACTGCGATCTATGTGCTATAGTCGTGGGCCAGTTCTACTCTCATACACTCATTTTAACCTTGTACAGTTCAAAATGGCTAACAGTGTAATGCCATTTTGTAATCCCTTATGCTCCTATACTGCATGTTTTAGGGATGTCAGATTTATTATAGTCATTTGACATTTATTTGTTTATCGTATGATACTTCAGGTTTTGTTAAGGATGCCTCGAAAAAAATGTTTTCAGCACAGGAAAAAGGCTGAAAAGGAGAAGCGATCTGCACGTCAGAAAGTTATCTCATCTCCTCCACCTAATTCTGATAAGCCACAGCTCTCTTCACTGCAGCAAATGCCTTCAGCAATTGTCTTTCCAACCTGTGAGTGGAGCAACCATAGCCCAGCTGATATGAGCAGGTTACAATTGTGCAAGATTCCTCAAGTTTGTGGTAATAGCTCTCAGCCACTGCTTATCGCTTTTAATGTAATTGTCAATGCTGATCTTTCATGGTCCCTATTTGTACATGTAGTTGTTTGGAATGTTTTCCCACTAATCTGAATGCTGAGTCACTAAATAAACTCCTGAGTATGCTGGAAAGTTTAAAAATTTGTGCAGAACAACCTGACCAAACATATGTTGCCATGGTTAAAGACAAAAAAGGAGAGATTCTTTCTCCAGATGGTTCCATTGCTGCCCAAATAGATGCCACACCTGTGGAATTTGATGGAAATAATTATAGTAATACAGTTCGGACGAGGAAATGTGAAATTTTGTCTGTGTCTGCCAAATGTTCTGCATGTACTAAGTATAGGGCAAACTTAAGAGCAATGTACCATAGATGGAATAACAGAGAATCTGCTAGTCACAGCTCTAATTTCACTAATGAACGTTACTTGCAAACACCTCAGAAGAGTACTAAAATTAATAAACTTAGGAAAAGGGTTCATAAAGCTGAACAAGTTGTACGTAGCTTGACAGATAAAGTAAAAAAATTGATGGGACAGGGTGAACATCTGGACTCCAATTTATAACAATCAGATTTGCTATCTATAATGAATGATAATGAGCAAACAGTAAGAAATGCCTACAGAGAGGGTAGTTATGCAAGGCTCTTTTGGGATGAACAGTTAAAAGCAGCATCTACTATGGATTCCAGACAAGTTTGGTGGCATCCTGTACTTGTTAAGTGGTGCCATCTTGTAATTCTAAGGAGTGAATGGGCATTTAGAAAAAAAAGTGATCTTAAACCGTACACAAGTGTTGATGATGACAGATTTACAGTAAGTAACTTTGACATTATTAAGTAGTGCTTGTATTAACCCACAATACACATTCCATCAATTTAGTGGTTGAAGAATGTGTTCTTGAAGTATTTAGATAACTGGAAAGAGTACACTAACTCACATGAAAGCCTCACAGCTATTGAGAAGAGTAAAATGATGCTTAGAAACATTAGAAGGCATTCATATGACTGGTAAGCAATTTGTGAATGTATCCATGTGTATTGCGTACTTATTTCAAACCTGTAATGTAATGTATAGTTAATTTCTTTGTGGATATGGCAAGATACCTACTTTCTCAAGGTCATGATGGTCTCTACGTGTTGAGTGAGAGAATTTCACAAGATCCTCTAGAGAACTATTTTGGGCAGCAAAGAGCTAGAGGTGGACGCAATGAAAATCCTAGCATTCAGCAGTGCATCCACAATGCAGCAGCTCTTTGAGTACAAAAATCTTTTGCTCTTGATCCAGCCAGAGGAAATTGTAGCAGAAAAAGGCTCTTATTTAAAGACTCTCCCACACTTCAATAATGATTGTAATTATATTTGTTGTTGTTGGTCTAAGTCTTCAGATTGCCTGCTCATTGTTTTTCGTAAACCTTTTGACTTTTTAATAGTAGTCTTTTCCTTTTCCTTATACACTTCCATCCAATATCCGGTTGTAGAAAAACCCCTAATAGTTACCCATAGTTTGATCACCTCCATCAGTAATGCATCAGAGGAAACTGCATCATGTATATTTTGTGACAGCAGTGTCCAATGAAACTGAACATCTTCATCACTAAAATTTTTGTCATGCACGTTTGAGGCGAACTCCACTTCACTGTGTGTTTTCATTAGTTGATTAGGCAAGTAAGTACGTACAAACTCTACTTCAATAAAGAATCTAAATGCCTCATCACTTAATGGAAAAAGACCACCTCGGTTAACTAATTCAAGTCAGCGTTTTGTATAGGTAAGTAGATCAGCTCCTTCTCCCACTACTGCCATTTCGATAAGACATGTGGCATATTGTTCCATTACCTCTCCATGCTTTTTCTCATAACGCTTAAGCAGCTTTTGTGCAACATATCCACATGCATAGCGAAGGACATTAAGTTCATCTGGTGAGATACTGTCTGCTTTAGGTTTAACTACACAGTCTGAACTTTTGCAGTCGAAGTATTCTTTAAGAACTATCTCAAACAACTCGTGGTACAAAGATTTTTCTAGAAGGGGGTCATCAATAACAATATTCAGTGTCCTTACTAGATCATTCCACAGTGTTCGAAGGCTTGCACTCATTCTAACTTTATGGAACATAGACCACATGTTCCCTTTTCTTGTTAGTGCCTTTATACCTATCAGCCACTCTCCTCACTTCAAATCCTAGGTAAGTAAGAATACTTTCACTGAATTTGTCCAAGGCATCTTCCTGGACAGAACCTTGAATGAGAATTTCCTGAGCCTCCTTCTTTAGGTTTGAGCTTCTCCGAGAAGATTGAGAAGGGCTCTTCCTTACTGCCGACTGAATAGCTGAACGCACTACAACTGAATCCACTGAAGCCATTTAACAGCAAATGTTGCTGTCATCACACGCGCGTTTAATAGCTGTGGCCCCACCTCTCATAACGCGGCTCATTCAGGGAATGCTTCCGTTTCCAATCCCTTTTCCTCGTATATCTATGGTGCCAGTGAAAGCTTCATCAATACTGAAGAAAGAGTGCTGCAGACTGGGCTTCTTCTGAACTCATATCATAGAAGCCAATATTGATAATGGTATTTATTTAATATAAATAATTTGCATTTTGCACTGGCATTTTGGCATCTTTAAGACTATTAACCAAAAGAAGTTGTTAAAGATAAGCTAGAATTACGTGATTTTCACAATAAAGATGAAAGTTTACTAATTCATTAGAAAAGAACCTCGTTTAGTGGTGGATTCTGATGTAACTGTCAGAGTGAGTTTAGTGGTGTATTCTCATGTAACTGTCAGAGTGAGTTTAGTGGTGTATTCTCATGTAACTGTCAGAGTGAGTTTAGTGGTGTATTCTCATGTAACTGTCAGAGTGAGTTTAGTGGTGTATTCTCATGTAACTGTCAGAGTGAGTTTAGGGGTGTATTCTCATGTAACTGTCAGAGTGAGTTTAGGGGTGTATTCTCATGTAACTGTCAGAGTGAGTTTAGTGGTGTATTCTCATGTAACTGTCAGAGTGAGTCTTTGCGTCTACAGTAGTACACACTGTAATTGTAAATATTATTTTCCTATGTTTGTTTATTGAACTGAAATAATCAACTACTAATACTGTTTGGGTCAAACCAGATGGAAGATTCTCACAGTAGCCAGTCTACAATGCGCAGAAAGGCTCGGTAGAACGGATTTCTTGGGGACTCAGGTCTTAAAATCTTACTGTTAGATTCAACACTGTGCAGTAATTCTTTAGAACTTCTTGCTTCTTTTGAAGTCACAAAATGTTAAGGCGAATGGTTACTATACTGAAGTAGTATGGTTACTATAGTATTGAACCCTTTTCCAGACGTAATAAAAAACTCTGCCTTTTTAGTAGCTACGAGTGTTTTTATCAAAAGTAACTGGTAATTCAGATAGTCAGAGACTACAGAACAGTACTCAGGGAATTGATGTAATGAAATAGAATAATAATACTCAACAGTAAAAACACTCGTAGCTATAACAATATTGTAACCTAACGAGGGACTCACTCGCCATTTATGCTAAGCAGACCATACTATATATAACAATATAATTATATATACTAAATATATATAACATATTTGTAATACATACATGCATGCTTACATCATTTACATATATATGTTAGAGTGCTCACCTCTAGGTTCAGCTTGTGGTGTGTCGTCATGTTTGTTCTGGAAAAAAAAAAAAGCATTTAAAAAATTTTATGGCTTTATTTCTTGTTTTATCCGTTCATTAGTAGCTATAATATGTCCATCTGCTAGGTATTTATTCTGTAAGTGTGCTAGCATAATTATAATACTTATATTGTCATAAACTTTGTCTCATTTTATTTGCAATTAATTGATTGTTTATTAAAATTAGTATTTGTTTGTGAACTTACAATAACAGGTTGTTGTGATGTACTCGAATATTCCTGCAGTATTTTAGTAAACTTTACATAGCCTTGCTGATTGCATACCATCAGGGCTGACAACCCATCTTTGTTTCGCAGATTTATGTCGGCACCATACTCTAGTAGACCTTTAACTACTTCAGTATGACCATTCTGGACAGCTATTATTAAGGCTGATTCTCCATCTTTCTCCTGCAGATTCACCTGGGTACCATTTTCTAGTAGTAGTTTAACTACTTCAGCATGACCATTCTGGCTAGCTATCATTAAGGCTGACCACCAATCTTTCTGTTGCAGATTCACCTGGGCACCATTATCTAGTAGTATTTTAACTACTTCAGCATGACCATGCTGGCTGGCTAGTTTTAAGGCCATGCTATCATTTTTGTTTTGCAGATTCACCTGCGCTCCATTTTCTAGAAGTATTTTAACTACTTCAGCATGGCCATTCTTGCTAGCTATCAATAAGGCTGACCACCCATCTTTCTGTTGCAGATTCACCTGGGCACCATTTTCTAGTAGTAATTTAACTACTTCAGCATGACTATTCTGGCTAGCTATTATTAAGGCGGAAAATCCATCTTTCTTTTGCAGATTCACCAGGGCACCATTTTCTAGTAGTAGTTTAACTACTTCAGCATGACCATTCAGGCTAGCTATTATTAAGGCTGACCATCCATCTTTGTGTTGCAGATTCACCTGGGCACCATTTTCTAGTAGTATTTTAACTACTTCAGCATGACCATTCTGGCTAGCTGTTATTAAGGCTGACCACCCATCTTTCTTTTGCAGATTCACCTGGGCACCATTTTCTAGTAGTATTTTAACTACTTCAGCATGACCATTCTGGCTAGCTATCATTAAGGCTGACCACCCATCTTTCTGTTGCAGATTCACCTTGGCACCATTTTCTAGTAGTATTTTAACTACTTCAGCATGACCATTCTGGCTAGCTAGTTTTAAGGCCATGCTATCATTTTTGTTTTGCAGATTCACCTGCACTCCATTTTCTAGAAGTATTTTAACTACTTCAGCATGGCCATTCTTGCTAGCTACCAATAAGGCTGACCACCCATCTTTCTGTTGCAGATTCACTTGGGCACCATTTTCTAGTAGTATTTTAACTACTTCAGCATGACAATTCTGGCTAGCTTGTATTAAGGCTGACGATCCATTTTTCTTTTGCAGATTCACCTGGGCACCATTTTCTAGTAGTATTTTAACTACTTCAGCATGACCATTCTGGCTAGCTTGTATTAAGGCTGACGATCCATTTTTCTTTTGCAGATTCACCTGGGCACCATTTTCTAGCAGTATTTTAACTACTTCAGCATGATCATTCAGGCTAGCTATTATTAAGGCTGACCATCCATCTTTGTGTTGCAGATTCACCTGGGCACCATTTTCTAGTAGTATTTTAACTACTTCAGCATGACCAGTCAGGCTAGCTAGTATTAAGGCTGAAAACCCATCATTATTCTGCAGATTCACCTGGGCACCATTTTCTAGTAGTATTTTAACTACTTCAGCATGACCATTCTGGCTAGCTGTTATTAAGGCTGAACATCCATCTTCCTTCTCTTGCAGATTCACCTGGGCACAATTTTCTAGTAGTATTTTAACTACTTCAGCATGACCATTCTGGCTAGCTATTATTAAGGCCGACCACCCATCTTCCTTTTGCAGATTCACCTGGGCACCATTTTCTAGTAGTA
>WLWD01005321.1_pt1 | contig 21920 bp, 20 predicted proteins | sample 6712731 | NCBI WGS metagenome assembly WLWD01 (sample SAMN12718690, study PRJNA576275) | sponge metagenome | isolation source: marine sponge | host: Mycale hentscheli | place: New Zealand: South Island, Marlborough, Capsize Point | collected 2014-11-01
GTGCATGCACAGGTGATGCAGAAGATGTGGAGAGGTTCCAGAAGAGACTGGTAAGATGGCCGACATCCATTAGTGGGTATCTGTCAATCATGGCGTTCGTGTTCCCTCACTCTGGTATGTGCAGGTCAAAGTGACAAAGAAGCACACTGAAGACTGCAAGACTCTCCTGAAACTGATGGGTGTGCCTTATGTTGAGGTGAGCGTCAGTTGCCATGGCAGTAATATAATTACCATGTCTCACTGACTCACTATTTTATTACATACCTCACTACCTCACCAGCAACTTTGCTTTTCTCACTGGTAAACTACTAGGAATATACTGAGTATTGGTAAAGGATCACTAGTGAGACATGCTCAATGCTAGTTCAGACAGCTTTGAGCAGGCAGAGTCAGAGTGTCAGTAGGGGCTACTTACAATGCACCATAGAGCTCATTTGGCCAAATATGAAATACTTCCTACTTGTCTTTCACTCACTCTAGCAGATGTATTTATCCTCTGCAGGATACTGGGGGTTCACCTATAGGATAAATGTGGGATAAAGTACATACATATCAGAGTTCCCTATGAGTATAGTTCTGGTTGTGACTGGTTGACTAAAGCAAAAGAAAGCTACTACAGAAGACAATAGAAAGCTTTTATAATTGAATCTTGTGAATCGTAATATTCTTTTAATAAAGATTCAGTCGTTCTCGGCTGAAATAATTATAATAATAGCACATTTTTTTCTCATTCTAGCAGCCAATATTATGTTATTAAACCTTAACCCGACATTTCGACTTATGCCTTGTAAGCATGAGTTAATGATCTCTACTCAAACTATAGTAGTTTCAGGATGATGTTGTTTGTACTGTAATGTGTTTATTTATACGTTCTATTGTTGTTGTCTTTAAAAATGTTAAATCTATGTTTTATTGTTGATTAGATGTTCTTACAGTTTCTTATTTGTTGTAGTTGTTTCTATGCTGTTGAGTGCACTACTGGTATATAGTTTATAATCATGCACGTACATGTCAGGCTCCAGGTGAGGCTGAGGCCCAGTGTGCTGTGCTGGCTCGCGGAGGTAAAGTGTACGGCACTGCCACTGAGGACATGGACTGTCTCACCTTTGGATCTACCGTGCAGCTTCGCCACCTCACAACTTCCGAGGCCAAGTAAGTGCAAGACAGGACATGTGGGGGAGGGGCTAGTGGTAGGGTAGAAGGTGTGGGTGTTGCTAGTGAAAAGGAGGGGCTGATGGTAATGTAAAGCAAGGGTGGAAAGAGCTAAAGGAGCTTGACATGTTTTGCTGACACTTCTTCTGATTTTCCAAAGCTATTTTTGGTGGGTTTGGTTTTACTCCTGGTTGTTTGTTGTGATTTGCTTCTTGTTTTTTGTTTTGTTTTTTTTTTAATTTTTTTTTTTTAATTTTCTTGTTTTTCAAGGAAGATACCTGTCAAAGAGATTAACCTTACCAAGATTTTGTCGGAGTTGGAACTTACACAGCAACAGGTGAGTATTAAATGAGGCAATGGGATGTGTGTCTATTAATAGCTAATCTGTACAAATTAGAACTAACTGAACATAATACATGAGTACTCTCAGTGTTTGATACGGAGGAGGAAACACTGGGACACCCTCCCTTCCTAAGCTGGGGTCCCACCTCCCTCTCCCTGCATGTGTACTCTTCATTGCTATAATGTACTACTGATTCAAACTTCATTTCTGACTAATAAATGTTTAAAAGAAGGGTCAGAACTTGATAATTGTGATGATAAAGCCTTTTCAATTTATGGCTCCTCTCCGGAGGGAGAGGTGTTTCCGGTCGACACCAAAAAGGCGTTCTGACGGCACATAATTGGTGGTCTGTTGAGTATGAGACTGCAGCAAGCGGTACTACTCAACAGTATAAAGCAAAAATGTGAAGGTCTTGGATTGTCGTAGCTCAGTGGTTAGAGCACTGGTGGCTGAAGCCAGTGGCCCTGGGTTCGATTCCCGGCGACGACCAAGACAAATGAATCAATATGGCCACACCCTCTCACGTCCCATCCATTTTTTTTTGGACTAAAGTGGGTAGCTGCAATTTGGCAGACAAGTGGCTACTTGGAAGTAAGTATTGGAGGTTTAAAAAACACGGTTATTTCTGGCAAAAAAAAGAAAAAGAAAAAAAAAAAAAAGAGGGAAGTTTTAAAGTTTGTGAATTTCTCTGCCCATTCCCTTGCACTGCTATCCGTAGCCCACAGTCATATATTGGACAATAAATACTTCAATTTAAGCTGTATTTTGAAATTTTTACACTCTTGAGAATTTCAAAGGCAACTATTCACAACAGTTAGCCAAAGCTTTTTGATTTCCATTTAATAAGAAAAAGGGAATTTTTTTGAGATAGCACATCTGAAATAATTGGAAGTGAGACTGAATATTGAAGCTGTGTCATGCTTTGTGACTAATTTTATGGTAAAGGGACTTCAGTGCCATAGGAATCACTCACCCCAGCTTTGTCATGAATTATTATTCTGCAGCGTATCCTATTAGAATCACAAAGTTCACTGCTAGTCCTTTATATGGTAAGGGGACTTCATTGTCAAAGGAACCATTCACTGTAGCTTTGGACTTGAATGAAGCCTGCAGCTTGTACCTTGGGAGCAAGTCTCTTATAAATATCTATGGGTATCACGTTGGATTAACCCTTTACCACAAAACACCTGTTCTATTGGTTGAACAGGAAGCTCCCATTTGTTAGCTATTTTGGTCAGATCTCAAATCTTGTCAGACTTGTGAATCATAGCAGCAGCAGCCATTTTAATGAATTATGACAGAGAATAAAAAACTAAGGACTTTTTATCATCCAGTCATCAGAGAAACTAGCAAGAAGTTCAGCTTCAGAACCTCCATTGTAGATTTGGCTTCTGAAGCTAGATTGCTAATAACACCATGCTGTCTGTCGTCCAGGAATTTCTCCCTGGCTATACAAGCTGCATCTGGTCTTTGGAGGCATGATTGCTGCGCTATTGTTTAAAATCAACAATGGACAAAAGAAAAACAAAAATAAAACTAGAGCACCCAGTGCAGGGTGCGAACCCCAGCGCATTATTACACAACTAATATTTCTTCAGATTACTTTAACTTCTAAATGCCGAGGACACACGCGGTTAAGAGAAAATACGTGAACTATAAGTGATTGCGTGACTGCAGTATGAAGTAAACCCAATGTATGTGAACGGTAAGGGTCATTGCAGATAGAGGGCCAAAAGGTTAACTGTCTGTTAACATTCGATTTCATGAATGGCTGAGAACTAACCTTGAAACAAGTATGACCTGAGTCCCACAGAACCGCCCGTAACCCGAGCCTACAAATCTGAATCTTGTGCTGAACTACCCAGCTCCCACTAATGAGCAACCAACTCCAAGCAACATTGGGAATACGCGTCATTTCTGCTCCAGGGACTAACTATTTCCAAAGTTACAACGGCCATCTCACGGCTCATTATTGTATTTCTTATTTTTGTTTACAAAAGGGCTCTTTTTAGAGCTGTCACAAGTCAATTGTTTATCTTACCAATAAATTGCACGTTCGCGGAGCTCAATGTTATGGGGGGCGGGGTGAAATTGCGAATCAGTTGTCAACTTGAAAATATAAATTGATATTTCGTGGAACTGGATCACTGAATTAAATCCAAATTTTGCGCACAAGCAACATACCCCACTTAGAACAAAGTTACAGAGAGTTTTTTTTTTAATAATGCACGAGTAAAACGGCATGAAAATTTCACTATTTACAAAAAAAGAATATAGATATATTAGAAATAATGGCTCTGTTCTAGCTTGTGCTTGTATGGAGCTGAAGTTTCTCTGCATTTACTCAGAAACTAGCTTGAAATTTGAAAGAAAAAGTGGTCAATTTAAGGGTGCCCTGCACCGGAAACCGAGGTGCGTAACCGCAAATTGACTGTTTTTGCTGTGTCTTTATTTTTCTTCTTCTGTGTACTGTGGGCTTACTTCGTTGCTACAGGTGGAATGGGCACTAACAGAGGACTCCAGCAAGCCAAATTTGAAGAATGAAGACCCGTCTGGGACGGAGATACAGCTCTGCACACCAGCTACTATTCGGAGTTATTTCGAAGCGGCCGAAAGAGCTACCACGCTCATTTTTTCCCAGAGGTAGCTTGAGGGCTTCTTCGCAACATCGTTGGTATGCCTGTCTAATGTCCATTTATGCCATCAGTGCCCCTCTTCCTAGTCTAGCAACCATGCCTGCTACCTCTTCCACTGATACATAGGATAGGCTAGCTAACTCCTTGTCTATCCCATCATTCACACTGTGACCTTCTGGCGCTGACAAATTGAGACTTTGCTGGTCTGTTCTTCTTTGGGATCACGCCAAAGGGACTGCAGTGGATGCCCAGCTCCTGCGCTTCCTTACACGATCCCACCAGCAACACTGTGTCTTCCGAAAGCTCTGCCTGAATGTATGCCTCCACTATCTCCTCCTGCACTTCTGCTGATTGCATGTTTTTTCCCTGCTCCTCTAGCCTCACTCTCCTCCTGTCGTAACCTATTCTAAAGCCTTCCGCCACGCCCCTGACTATGGTCTCTGCCAATACACGGTCTGGGTGCACTGTCATCGCTGCAGACCATACCTCCATATTCATTGGGGTCGTCACTTTCTTGAGCCTACCAGGTAGCTCCTCGCTGCTGTTGCTTGAGCACACCACCAGAGCCCGGAGCCGTTCCCCGTTCACGTTGTGAGACTGCTCCGTCAGTTCTAGGATAGTACACGATCATGGTGCTGAGTCAGTTAACAGCAGTACTCTGGCCCCACCCCTTCAGACTGGTACCCTTTACCCTACTTCCCGTGGGAACTTATGGTCGGGCTTTTTCCCCATAATAGAGCCCGTTAACTTGATGAATGGCCGAATCTCGGCCCCATCCCCCGACACTCCCAATACCCCAGCTAAATAGTGCTTAACAGTCACACCACTCCCCTCTATCAGAGCCCGCCGATCAGGCCAATCCACTACCCTCTACGTCATTGCAATTGTTTGCCACATTTTTATATCAACAGTACGATGATCACTATACATATGGATAGTATGAAACATGACACCACACACAATACAAGTGTTCTGCAACAAGTTAGCTACTGCCGTCCGCTTGGGTCTTCTCTACTGCCCCGTACACTTGCTTGCTGGGTGTGGTCCCTTGCACTTGATGCATGCATGCACGAACTTGCATTCACGGCCGTACCTGCATTCCCCGTCGTACCTGTTGAATTTCAGGCACACTTGGGGCTGCTTCTGCTTTGCACTTGTTCCGCCGTCTCTGTTAAGTTGCTCCGCATGCCCATAAGCTGCATTCCATGACCTCTTGCGTGACCGGTAAGGACAGTCTGCTGACTTATGGTCCAGTTCCTGGCAACTGCTGCACCAGTTCTCCTTTGAGATGTCCTGCCCTGTGAAGCACTGTGCATATAGGCTGGGGTCGGCCTTGGCCCACTGCACGCCTGGGTTGCCAGCTGCGTCCTGTCGCAATTGCTGGTCATATATAACCCATGCTGGCCAATTGTACCTTCTGCTAGCCTTGGCAATTAGGGTCATGTACCCCATTGGATCTGCCAATCTTTCCGGCTCTTGTCCTACCCGTACTGCTGTGTAGATGGCAAAGCACTGGCTCCAGGTAGCGAAATCTGGGATGGTCTTCCTGGCCTGCACCAGGTAGCGAAATCTGGGATGGTCTTCCTGGCCTGCACCAGGTAGCGAAATCTGGGATGGTCTTCCTGGCCTGCACCAGGTAGCGAAATCTGGGATGGTCTTCCTGGCCTGCACCAGGTAGCGAAATCTGGGATGGTCTTCCTGGCCTGCACCAGGTCTGACGCCTGTAGCAACACTAGTTGCCCTTCTCCCAATTGCGTGACTGGCCTGCTCTTTCCTTTTGCCGTGGGCTAGCTATACTGCACTGCTACTTCTGGCTTTCTCTCGAGCTAATACTAGTTAGGCGGATATGTGAAAAAATGTTCACTTTTGGGTTACAAGTGTCAAATCTGGCATAGTTGAACATTAAAATATTACGAACACTTTTGGATATGGAGCCACCTCCAAATATGTTTGGATCAGAAATTATCACTAAAAATATATTTCGCTCTCCAAAAATTAAAAAATATAAGTTTGCTTCGACAACTTCCATTAAATTTTGATGTAGTTAAAGACTAGGACACTAAGAACAGTTTGGGAAGTGGAGTAATTTCTAAAATTAATTTCATCGAAAATTAAAATTAAAAAATGATTTTGCTTTTCGAAAATTAATAAAGATAGTTTGCTTTCACACCCATCCCTAAATTTTGGTTCAGTTATATATTAGTACATAAAGAACTGTTGTGGATATGGATCCATGTCAAAAACTGTTTGGTTCAAAAATTATAAATTAAACATTAATTTTCGCTCCTCAAAATTTTTTTTAAACACTTTGCTTTAGAATTTTAATATGAATTTTGGTGTAGTTTGAGATTTTTGTATTAAGGACAGTTTTAGAAAAGAAACCACCCTTTATAGTGAGGCGGATATGTGAAAAAATGTTCCCTTTTGGGTTGTAAGTGTCAAACTTGAAATAGTTACAGTGAAAATTTAAAATTTCGCATTCCATATAGTTTTATACGTGAAAAATAAAAGAATGCAATATTTTTTTCATTCATTAACTTTTTAAAGTTATTATGTGTTCTACCAACATAAAATGCTCAAAGTCATTAGATATCACATTCTCCACCACATTGGCACAAAGCAGTGCAGTTCAGTGCTGCCTTCTTGCACTTGCAGCGTCCTGCAGTGCAGCCTTTCTTGCAGCCACAGCATAGCAGCTCTCTCGATGACACACTGGCCTCAGGTAAGGTGGTCCACAAAGGTTTCCAGTTGTTTGGGTCAACCCATCCCCAGTTTCCAGGAGTTGGCATATCCAGGCGAACTTGTAGCATCTTCCCCCAACAGTGACCACCTTGGTAAACTGATCTTTGGATGTGCTGCACAAGAGCTGCTTTAGTTGGAGGAAGAGTATCCATTGCCCTTCCTTTTTTGGTGAATAATTCTCGACGAGCTTCGTCAATATTCACAATGTTGCTCGTGCGATCGTAAAGTAGGATAGTGAAACGTTCTAGCACTGTTGCATCTTCATCCTTTATCAGTAATGGTCCAGTTGAGAGAGAAAGGAAGGCTGATGTCACATTATTGTAGCCCATCCAGGTAGTCCATGCCGACTTCTTCCCTTTTGTTAAAAATGATGATACAGTATCGCATCCAGTGTAGGCATGAAACATTGGCAGAGCAGTGGACTTGCTAGGCCCAAGTGACCTAGCAATTTCATGGGCAGGTATGTGACGAAAGCTTTTAACTGTTCCAAAGGCTACTCATAACTCTTCAAGATCCAGTTTCACTGCAGCTGCCACAGCCAGCACAACAACATCAGTATCGACTGAACGTATGAGGATCTTGTTGTAGCCATTGTTTATAGCATCTGCCACATGCACAAACATTCGTGTGTCAGCCTCCTCATGATCACATGGGGCTAAGTTGTCAGTATCCTGTATGGGAGGAACACATAGGACACCAGACCCACTTGTAGTAACTACCTGCTTGGTAATGACCAATTTTGATATGCAGTTCACCAAGAAAGTAAATAACTCTATCTTATTGGCATCTATCCTCAGAAATTCCTGCCAATTACCCGGCAACTTAGATGAAGCTTCTACTCTTCTTCTTATTCCTTTTTCTCGCTTAATTCTGGTTTGAGATTTCAGGCTATTATTAAAATACTGATCCCAGACTATGTCAACCCGATTAGCTCGATTCACCTGACTTAAAACATATGGCAGGAATACTTTATGTCCATAGTCATCGAAAGTGCTTGCTACAGGAGGTTTCAGAAAGTTAACTACAGCAGCTCCATCAAGGATGATGACATCTGGATGCAGTGTTGACGATAAACTATCACTTTGGTCTATGAGGTTCTCAAGACAGGGCAAAAGGTCAGCTTTGGTTCCTATCCTCAGTTTTCCATGTTGAGACAGAGATGGTGGATATGCTTGGTTCTCGTGACGGAAGAACTCGTCCAGATTGCCATCACGTGACTGGCAAGCGATGTAGAGTCTTGAAAAAAGAGACACATCATTCTTCAAGGAAGACACTTGCAACTTTGCATTGGATTTCTTAGCAGGAGGACGACTGAAGAGCAACACTTTGTTCTTCTTTATTGGATCTGAAATCTTAGTTAACTGATCCTGTAATCTTTCAGTTACAAATGCTTGATACTGTTCAATTGCTTTTTTCTCGGCACTGCAAACTGATGACACAACAGCTGGATCCATAACATCCCTTGTATCAAGTCTCAATAGATCTTGGGTTCCTTCAAGAAAAGGATTACCCATTTTTTCAACTACTTCAACCAGACTTTGTACCTGTTGAACAAATAGTGCCTGGAAACTTCTAGTCTGCTCATGGTGCCAGTGGCTGAATGTATCTCCCTTGAGAATTGATGCCTCAAATTCTGATATCATCCTTACAACCTCAGGCCCAGCTACCATCCATCGCCTGAGAGCATCAGGAGATTGAGTAAGCCCGATAGCTCCCCCATCACTCTTAACTGCACAGTTGTTGTGCTCGTGGGCCTGGTCAATGGCCATGGCAGAGAATGCCTTTCCAGTTTTGCGAACAATGAAATTGCCATTGTTAAACTCAGCTGCCACTTCAGGGTGTGCCACACGCAAATTGGCCATATCACGCACGTGTACTGGCACCCATCTAGCATAGTTGGTATGATCAAGGATGAAAAACCATGGTGCAAGCTTTGTTAGGCTGTCCACATAGAGAGCAAAATTTCCAGTTCGCAAAGACTTGACAAAGGTTAGGACAAGCACCTCAAGTTGAAATGCTGTGTACCAGAAATTGAATTGTGGCACTTCTTGCTTGCACTTGACACACCATTCTTCAAATGTTATGTGTTGGTCTCCAGGCTCTAATGACTCCAAGTAGGAAGCATAGGACTTCTTGAGCAAGATATATAAACTGCAGGCTGTCACTTGATGTGCACATCTTGTCCGGGTCACATGTGCTGCCTTCAGAAATGATTCTGCAGTCCCAGCAGATGCCACCTTGGCCTGAACAAGAGCTTCTACCCAGCCACTGTCTTCCAGCCAGTCACCTAATTCCACTAAAAACTTCGCGTTTTTAATTTTCGCGTACTAAAGTATACAGGCGCGAAAATTTAAAATGTTCGCGCATATCGCTATTTTATGGGGCAGAAGGCACTGCTTGAAGAGTTTGCATAATTTAAGATCTAAGCATTTAAGAAGGTGGCTCCATATCCAGAAATATTCCCAATGTCCAAATCTTTAACTATACCAAATTTGACTCTTGTAACCTAAAGGGGAACAATTCCTATATTTTGGTGCACATATCCGCCTAACTATACCCAGCAGATGGGCTTGCTATCGCTATCCTGCACTACATCTGGCTTTTCTCTCGTAACTAGTGTCCCGTAGTTGGGCTAGCTATACTGCGCTGCTGCTTAGAATTTTTTTTTTTTTTTTTTTTTTTAAACCAGCAGTTGGGCTTGCTATACTGCATTGCGGTATCTGGCTTTATCTGGCTTTTCTCTTGCACATAGGACCCAGCAGATGGGCATGCTATACTGCACTGCTGATGTTGGCATTGTCTGATCTACCTTGCCATGATCAGGAGCCATGGCATCACCTTGCCAGGGACCCTTAACAACAACAGCAACAACAACAAAAAAAAAGACCACCCTACTACCCTTCCCCTCAATTCTCACCTAAGCCGCTACCTCCCACTCTGACCCTTTAAAAAAATTCACAGCACAGTGGCTGGAGCAGAGCTTGCCAGAGGGTGGGGCACCTTACTAGCCTATTTTCTAAACGGGTCTATACTATTAACCCTCTCACCTAATGGGAGATGAGAACTTCCCTCCTTGGAGCGAAGGCGTTCAGTCACTCCAGCCACAATCGCATCCATAGTGGCGGCGTCAATCTGAACAGCTCTCACCGTTCCGGACTTCAGCGCTGTCTCCTCGGACATATTATTCCCGCTGTACTACCGATTTCAACGTTTCAAATGCTTTGCCTCACTTATCCCTTTCTACTCCGTCTCCTTTCTGCTCTCTATAGTTACACGTGTTTTCTCTCCTACTCCGCATGTCCTCGTATCTATCTACAGTTTCCCCGCCCCCTAGCCCCGCCTGCTGGGCTTCCAGAAGGGCCTGGTTAACTACGTTTAAACGGGGTTTAACCTTCATACAGACAAACACACTACTATAACCCTCTCACGCATGCGCTGAGGGTTAACGAGTAGCAGTTGGTAAGCTAAACTTCTTATTCACACCTTACCATTAACTTCTTCTAACAATTGTTAATAGTATGTATGATGTGACAATAGCGATGCAGTGATGTGGCACCCATAATTTTACTTTTTACACGGTAAATGTAACAACTTATTTTGAAATACAAATACATATTTCCATTTTCAGTTTTAAGAGTAGATTCCAACCGTACAGATAAACTGAGACTTACTATTCCTGTCATACGGTATTAGAAGAAACTCCTGTAAGGCTAAAACAGTATGTATTTTAGGGTAAACAACAACACTATGTGCTATATGTTGACTTGGAATGAAACGTATATCTAAAGAAAAGGCAATTGAAGCTTTAATTAGGAAAGCCAACTGTAGATATTCTGATAATATGGTTGTATATTGTACTGGTTGTAGTAGCACGTGTTGTTATATTCTCAGTTTATAGATCTGTGTATTCTCCTGGGATGCGACTATTGTGACTCTGTAAAAGGTAAAGGGTGATCATTCTTTTTGGCTTCATTGTTTAGGTGAACATACACACATACACACTGCAGGTGTCGGTCCAGCACGTGCTATATCTTTGATCAGGGAGCACAAATCCATAGAGGAGATTATCAAGAAAGCAAAGGTGAGAGTGGGTGTGGCAAATTAGGTGTGGGGTGGCATAGAATGTGTGGGTGTGGCAAAGTCGGACAGGTATCCAAAGAAGGTAATGTCCAAGGGAGAATCGTGACCAATTCTGAGATAATCTGCCCTATTGCCTAATAATATATTTATTAATAAATGCATCATCGTCATCATCATTATTATTTATTATATGTGACAGGCTCTGGGAAAACCGGACATTTCGGGCAAAAATTGAAATTGAGATATAAGGCTCCAGAACTAAGTCATCCGAAAAATTCTTTCTTTCTCCTATTTTTGTTTTTTGCAGAATTAGTCTTAGTGACCCTTACTCTAACTCTAGGCCAAATTTCAAATGTCAAAACAACTTAAAAGACCTCAAGCGTGCTGTGGAAAGACAAGCTACTTTTTATTCTCTCTCGTTCTCGAAGTACAATAAACGGGGAATGGTCGGGGTTTCAAACAAGTAGCTTAAAAAAAAAAAACGGCATAGCTTTGAGGCTATTGCATGCAATCTACAGCTTACCTCTGGCTGAAAGTTTACCACTACATGGAGTAGAGTAGCCAAGGATTCCGACAAGACAGGCCGTGAGACGCTCTGAAAGCTAAAAAGAACTCTACGCAAAACTTCGTTAGTCGCCGTTAAAACCAGCTGTACGATTTAATTGCGTATGCGGAGTACGCCGTTAAGTATACGGAAACGTTAATTATACCGGAAGTGGAAATTCAATTTATGTTTTCTCGATTTCTAGTTCAATTACTTTGCTGAATACGGCCCAGTTCAACTGCCAGTTTCTCTGCACGTCGAAGGTTTTACCCTCCAGTATTTTAGCACTAAGTTGAGATAAATTGTAGCTTTTTATTAGCATAAAAAACTCAATTTTTTTGGTTTGCTTGAAATGCCCCCTTTTGTCAGAGCCTGTCACATATTCTTGGTTAATTTTGACTGTCAATGGCTAAAACTGTTATTCTTCCTAGTCCTGAGCTGATTTGTGTCACCTTTAGAAATACACGTATGCTTGGGAATGCCAACTCTTATTATTTGTTGACTGATCTGTTGTTGTTCTATTGCAAAACCTGGATTTGACAATCAACTGTATAATCTAAACAGTCTGTGTGGAAAAGTTACATTTAATGCATTTTGAGTTTAGGATATAATTATCTATTCATGTATCAGAATTAAATGATGCATAATTTTTCTTTGAATATTTAAATTAATAAATATGACTGCATGGAAATGGTTAGTTATTGTTGTATAAATTCTTTCTGAATTTTCATTGTGTTTCTTTCACAGAAGTTGACATTTCCTGAGAACTGGCTGTATGAGGTGAGTGGATGGGTATGCATGCATTTGTGTGAATTTGTGTGTACATGTGTGCGTGTCTGTGTGTGTTTGTGTGTCGTGTGTATACATTTGTATGTGTATTTGTGTGCTTTGTGTTTGTACATGTTTGTGTGTGTGTTTGTATGTGCTTGTGTATACATGTTTGTGTTTGTGTGTCCTGTTGTAGGTATATATTATATATAATATATATATATATACTTATTACATGAGTCTGAGTGTGATATGGCAGAATATTTCATGAGCAGGCCAATTTATTTTCAAGAACCAAAGGCTGAGTGAAAATAAAGCCTGAGAGTGAAATATCTTGCCATATCACCCTGACAAGTGTAATAAGTGGTTTATTCCACACTAGATATCTTTACTACTGTAGTTAGTACTAGAGGACCAGTAACTCACAGGTAAAGTTGGTTGTAGGGGCTACCCACACCCCCAGCTGTTATTTTAGCAGCTGATGCTCTAACCAGGTTGGTAGGCTACACCTGACAGGGAGGAGGAAGAAAATTGAAAAGTTTGGCCCGGTTGCTATAACTACAAGGGTAGTGAGCTTGTGCAGTACAGAGTGAAATATATCTTGAACGGGTCATGTACCTAAAGATATCATTGTGAAGATATCTAGGGTGGAATATATATACTGTATATATTATTATATATTATATATTATATATATTTGTGTATTTGTGTGTGTATGTGTGTATTTATGTATATAGCCTGCCAGGAAGCTGTTTGAAGCTCCAGATGTCCTTGATCCGGATTCTTTGTCTGTAAGTGAAATAACATAGTAGTATTGGTGGAATTCTTCAATTTGCTGGCTGTGCTGATCCAGGGTATTATTTAGAACCAATCTTGAGATGGGTCAAATCAACATTATTACAATATCAGGGGGGGGGGTTCTAATTTCAGTTGATAAAAATTGTGAGGTAAATGTCATGTGAAGGTCCTGTTGTTAATTTTCAGGAGGTATAAACTATTTGGAATTGTGGGAGGGGGGGAGGATGAGGGGGAGGAAGGCATGAAAGGATCTCTGGCTCATCACATTGTATAGTTAGAGTGAATCATCAGTTGCCTTTTGTCTTTTGTTATTGTTGTATTTATTTTTATCCATTTTTTTTATTTTATTTTTTTTTATTTCCTTAATTTAAAAAAAAAATTTTTTTTACTTTACCTTATTTTAAAAATAAAATATCTTCTTTATTTTTTTAAAGAATTTATTTATCTTTCTTCTTACAGTTTCAATGGACTTCTCCAAATGAAGAAGGTCTGGTCAAGTTTCTAGTGGAAGAGAAAGGATTCAGGTACTTATTCTAGTATTTGTTCACCAGATCAAGTGTAGCTATTTTAGAGGTTTCAAGTGGTATAAAGTACAGTTCAGTATTGCATTATTTTTTTGACGCCATTTTTTATGTAAATGGTCATTGGTCTTGATGATTCGGCTCTCTGCCCCTGTCAAATGAGTCAGTAAATCTATTATTACATGGTGAGATAGTGACTTTCTGCTTCTTTTTTCTGTTCTATTTTATTTAACTCTGCATTGCATTTTTTGATTGAATTTGTTGTTGAGACTTTTTTAATTAAGTTTGAATTGTATTGCAACATTTCCCTCTTTTTTTCCTAGTGAAGACAGAGTAAGAAATGGAGCCAAGAAGTTGGAGAAGTGTAGACATGGCACTACCCAGCATAGACTAGATGCTTTCTTCAAGCCAGCAGCTTCTCCTGCCACTGCTGCCAAGAGAAAGGTCAATTACCTCTTTATAGAAAGGTTAAATGTGACTGAGAGGGGAGTTCTGTATTAGACCTCCCACTCTTCAGAACTACTGGAAGCACACAACACACATGCACACATGTATGTGTATACACACTTGAATGTGTGTATACTTGTACATCCACGCGCACACATGCTCACACATTGCTTATTGTTAACACTTTATCAGACTTATTGCCATGTTCTAACTTTAGGATATATTAGTCTCTCCATTGTACTTTACCATCTATTTGAATGTACACAAATGTCCTAGTTAGTGCCAATTTTGTATGATGTAAAAATTCATGTTTGTCTGTCTGTTTGTCTATCACGCTCTGATTTTGGGATTACTGACAATTAACCGTTGATTTAGGTATGAACTTACTCAGAACAAAGATTTAGGACATTTCATTGTGCTCCTTTTTTTTTTTTCTGGGTTAATTGTTGAGAAAATGCGAAACTTTAAGCTCTGCGTCTGCATCGGTACCAACTTTTGTGGGTAACGCTCCTTAGCGTCAAGTCATAATCACGTGAGCAAATAATTTCTTGCAGCCAGTGGTGTAGTTTGCTTTATGCTCAGGGAAGTTAACGGAGTTGAAAGAAGTGAAGTTTCGCGTTGAAAATGTATACTGGTGAGTGTTTCTTGCCTGTTTAGCTTCTCTTATGAAAACGGGGTTTCCATGTTCATTGATTGAGCTGTATTGATGCCTGATTAAAATATCTAACTGATCACTTATTCTTTTGGTCTGAGATTATATTGTAATAGCTAGATAGTGTTAGTAGTGCTGAGGGTTTGCACCTTTGGTGCTTCCTTGTCAAAGTAATGTCGTCTATGAATGTTAGCACACTTAAAAAAAACCTTACTTTTACCTGTTACGGTACATATATTTTAGGGTCCTTCTGGCTCAGCAGGTCCATTGAAGAAAAAAGCCAAGACTTCAGCGGGAGGTTCAAAGTTCAAGCGAAGATAACTGACAAGGCATTGTTTTTTTGTTTTGTTTTTGTTTTAATATAGAACCAAACATCCACATTCTATTCACTCAGTATCTGCTGCTTATTGACCCATGTCTCGACTTTTTTTTAAAACGAAGGTGCATGATGAAGTGTGTGACTTGTATTTATTGTATGTAGCCATAAGAATTCAATAACTGTGGCAGATAGCTCTGGGTGGCCTACATATGAAAACAGTTTAGTTATCCCTAGTTTGTATTTTTTTGTTTTTTACTGCAAGTAGCTATAGACATTAACAAAACAACTTTGTCAAGTAACAATTATAGCAGACTTGGCAAGAAAACTTAAAATTTCTACTAATCCACCTAAGAAGTTGAAGCAAAGCAAAGGTACATTCTTCCAAAGACAAGAATTACTGAATTGCCCAATCTACACTTTTCTGAAATGTCTGGTAAGCTTTTTGTGATGCATGTAGAGAAATCTAGTCTGAATGCTTACTCAGCATATAAGTCAGCCAAACATGTGAGTGAATAATTTTTTCCACTAGATCTATCTGAGCTTTATTTTCTAGCAGCAATTTAACCACATCAGCATGACCTCTGAAGCTAGCATGCAAAAAAGCTGAATTTCCATCACTGTCCACTAGATCTATCTGAGCTTGATTATCTAACAGCAATTTAACCACTTCAGCATGACCAATCTCACTAGCATGCATAAGAGCACTAGATTTTCCACTAGTGCTTTGTAAATCTACCTGAGCTCTATTATCTAGAAGTATTTTTACCACTTCAGTTAACCGCTTCAGCATGACCTCTAGAGCTAGCATACATAAGTATTGAATGCCCATCATTGTCCACTAGATCTATCTGAGCTTTATTATCTAACAGCAATTTAACCACTTCAGCATGACCTTTCTCACAAGCACACATAAGAGCAGATTTTCCACTTGTGCTCAGTAAATCTATCTGAGCTCTATTCTGTAGCAGTATTATAACCACTTCAGCATGACCAAACCAGCTAGCATACATAAGTGCTGAAAGTCCCTTACTGTCATACGGATTTACTAGAGCCCCCTTGTCCAATAGCAGTTGGATTACAGTCACGTGCCCCTCTCTACATGCTGTATGTAGCAGGTATTCTTCATCGATAACAGATGGTGAATTTAAACTTGTATTCTGTAATACTATCTTCACTAAAATGTCATCTCCATTCTCACATCCAAGTTTTAATACTTGCATCTCTTCTGTTCGTGAGTTACAACCCTTCAGAATTTCAGTGACTGCATTGTAATCTTTAGATTCGATTGCTTGTTGAAGACTTGGACTGTTTCCCATTCTTAATCACCATTGACGAAGTGACAAATGTTTATTGCTACCAATGTGAATTAACTATATTCATGATTCTCATGTAACGGACAGATAGCACCACAAAAGTAAAAAGAGTAGTAGAATAGCAGGGAGTGGACAATGCAATAACTATTTTAGGAGTGCACTCTGCAACCACCTCTAACAATTTGGGGATGGGGAAATGTTATAAAAATTTGGAAACAAAGCTATGGATTGGGAGAGAGGTTCACATTATTTGTCTGAATTATATTATTTAGCATCCTTGATAGTGACACTTCAGTGGTGTAGGAAGATGTTTTGATATGGGGAAGGGGGCTCCAATGGCATTTTTTTGTGGTTTAAAGTGTACATGTGAGAAATTGCCTCTTTAGATTGTGCCCTAAAATTATGGGGGGGAGGGGGGGCTCCAACCCCCAGAGTCCCCCTCTTCTTATGCCACTGCACTTTAATCAGTCCAAACGGGCGTGCCCAGAGTATCTCTAGCTGGATGTCTCACAACATTTTTTACATCCGCTCTCTCTCTCTCTCCCACACACACAAACACTACCCCACTCATATTAAAGAGTAGTTATATCTAGAACACCAGCTAAGATTGACAAGGAAATCTTATTCTATTGTAAATTTAAATTTTCCTATGAGTTCGTGTCAGAGGCCATTGTCATGGGTGAGGCATAAATAATTTTAACTGATGTTCTCATTGTTGTTTGATGACAAATTGGAAAATGGGGGTACAAAGTCACATAGTGGGTGTGGACATCTGAGTGAGCTGATCGCCTGTCTGCCTCACTAGGCCTATGTACATTTCTTATGCATTTCTTCACAGGAGGCTAAGGGTGGGAGATTTTGATACCTAATTTAATATTAATAAAGTTTTATTAAATCCATTTATAGTTTAATCAATGCACATCCACTGTTTGGAACTATAGTAACCATATACCATATAATGTTACACTACTATAAAGTTGTACTCTATCATTTTGTATCTAGCTAGTAAAATAGTAGGGAAACACAGTGTCTAGAGAATACGTGCTAAAAAAGGGACAGTCGTACTACAATCAATCAAATGCTCATGAACCACTGATATAGCTACCCATTGCATGCAATATAGCACCAAATGTACTCACAAGAACATAATTGAGTTTAAAAATAATTTCATCAATCGTAAAAGACATGCCATAAAAATCAAAATAATTGTTTGCTTTATTCATATCAAGTTTCAAGGTTAAAAGCTAAATCCTCAAAGACTGGTAAAAAAAACACCATCTTCTAAATAAATTATATAGGAGTAGATTAAAAATAGGTAACAGACATAATCATCAACAGCATAACACCTATAGTTATGACATCAACATGGTGATGCCTCTTACTTAGTTGTAATAGCCTGATTTTATCTCATTTTGACAAAGTAACACATTAATCAACCGAGGGTAATAATTAGTACATTGCCCTTTCATTTTTATATGATGTCATGCATTACTGTACAGTATATTCCATAATTTTGGATCAAAAGAATGCAGATATATGTATGTGTTGCCTGTGTTTACATATTTATAAAAATATCATTATCTATTTTAAAACAGCATGAAAGAATCTTAAATAGAAGAGCAAAATTGTTCAGTTATGCACTTCAGATTAGGGAGTGTTTGAGAGGTAGGCAAGCTGTGGAGGTGGGCAGGGTATAAGTGAATATAGAGTAGTCTGGCCAAGCCTGACCCTTTACCAAACTGCTACACGAGGGGGTGGAGGAAGGGTCTGAGGACACGGCCATACCAAACTTGTTCTACCACACATTTATTGCAGTGGTCAATTACCGTTAGCAAATTACCAAAAATATACCCTCCTCAACCACAAATTGAAATTCATGATGTGTCAGAGCCACCCTTAATTTCACAGCAATGTTTAGCAAGCATGGCTAGTTTGAGCAAGGAAAGGGAGACAAGCAAAGCAGAGGATTTTGCCATATTCCATTTTAAAATTTCTCAAATACACTGTATAAGTCTTTACCTGCCACTAAAAGTCTGATCACCTCCACAAGCACCTTTAAACTTGCCATACCCCAGTAGTCTGGCTGCATATAGCTACAGAAAACTTAAAAGAAAGAAAGAAAAATATCATCAGAGAACCCATCTGCATCTCCATTGCAGTAAATTTCAGGTATTAGAGAGGTGGGGCACTGACTACTTCTTCCACATTCCTCTAGAACAAATTTGGTATAGGCGTGTCCTCAGCACACTTCACAGCTGGGTCTGGATCCATCAGACTAAATTTAGAGTGGGTGTGAGTGGAGGTGAAGTGACTGATGGTGGGGGTCAGAGGTTGATGTTTTATATTAATTATCATTTTCATTTGTCACTTAATTTTCGCTGAAGATAGGAAGTATTAATTTGACACTTCATTAGATTTGAATATTGCACACATACACACACTCGCATTTAGTCTGACCGTAAAATAGGAGCATATACATGTATATGTATTTGTGTGTGCATGTGTATGTTTGTGCACGAGTGGCATGGTGAATACACTTCCAAAAAATAGTGACCCTTGAATACTTGTATAAGTATTAACTATAAACCAGATTATTGTGCCAAATATAGGCATAGCTACATCCTCTATTTTATCACGTTAAAAACACAAATGGCCTAACAAATAGCTCTTCCATATAAAATTAGCTATTGTGCATACTAAAATACTACACAGAGATTCCTTGTTGCAAATAAATAAATAAAAAACAACTTTGTTACCACATCGACCCAGCTAGCTTTCTTTCCTGTATTAATTTAACAAAAAGTGTTGCATATTAACTGAAAAACTTAGTTCACAAAAAAACAGCTCTAAATAAACTAAACATGAAGTGGGTATGATGATTATAAGTTAAGGACCAAAAGCAAATTAAAATTAGAATATATTAATAATAATTGTAGAAGAGTAAAAAAGTAGTAAACACAATAAAGTTGGCCAAGTATGTGGTTGTAATAATACAGCAAACATGTGATACAGGAATATACAATTATTCATTATTAATTAATTTAGAAATGATATCACAAGCACTTGGCCTTTCTTGTGGTCTCTCTGTTAAACATCTTTGAATTAGGCTCAGAAACTGTTTGTGATGAACTTGGTGAAATAAACGGGACCTGTTTTCTGGTGCTACAAGTTTACCAGTCAGCATTTCTAACATCAATACACCAAAACTGTAGATATCCATCTTTGGTGACTGCCGGCTGGGAGTGATGGCCTCAGGAGCTGAATAAGCAGGACTTCCAGGATTTTCAGTGTTGAGATGGCGGACTAAATTGCATGAGCCATAGTCAGTTATTTTAGCTTTCCAGTGTTTAGGAGGTGGTAATGGTTCAAGGAGAATATTTGCACTGCTGATGTCACGATGGATCATGGGATCTGGCTGCATCTGATGGAGGTAGTTGAGAGCTCTGCTGATGTCAAAAATTAAATATTTGACTAAGTTTGGTTGGAAATACTTTTCCACTTCAAGTTGTCTTCTGAGGCTTGTAGGCATATACTCCATGAGAATCATCATATCACCCTCAACTGTGGCTCCAATAAACTGGACCAAGTTAGGATGGCGACATCTAGCTGCGATTTGCATTTCTCTTCGAAACAAGTCCTCATTATGTCGACAAACAATGTGGTTATGAATTGTCTTGACAGCTACTTGTGTTTCTCTAAACTCAGCCACACTAACTGTAGCCCATCCACCTCTACCTATCTCTGGACCAGTCAAATTTATTTCCTCCCTTCTAACTACCCACTGTTCATCATATTCTCTTTTTAATAGTTCCACTATTCTCTCTGCCTCTTCTGCTCTTCTGCTTGCCTCTTCTGCTCTTCTTTCTGCTTCCTCTGCTCGTCTGTCAGATACTTTAACTATTCTTTCTAACACTTCTGCTCTCATGTGTTCCTCATCAGCTCTTCTATTTGCTTCATTTTCTCTTATTTTTGACTTTTCTGCTCTTCTTTTTTCCTCTTCTGCTCTTGTGTTTGCCTGCTGTGCTCTCCTATCTGCTTCATTTGCTCTTTTTTCTGATTCAATAGCTCTAACTTCTGCTTTCTTGTCATGTTCATATACTCTTTCTTCAGTTTCTTGTGCTTTTCTTTGTTCTTCATTTGTTCTTCGTCCTGCCTCACCTGTAGGTTTAGTTACACTTCCTATTTTCATTTTGAAATTATATCTTTAGTTAGATAACTAGAATAGTTTCTTGTCTACATAAAATATAGCTAATTTATCATCAATAGCTAGCTAGTTATAATAGCGAAAAATAGTATCATTTTCTGTAAAACAAATCTCAGTATGTTTGTAACATTTTAGGGTTACATACAATAAAATATAGGGTTTACTTCATTTCCAAAAATATTATTTAACTGACTCAACAATACAATTAGTGTATAGCATGCACAATTACATACCATTGTTTTCCAGATTCAATAAAGCCTTGTTCTCTTTAACTTCAGCTACTGAGCTTGATACTTGACTTGTGCTTTGCTGCAAATTTTGAACTGCATCAGCTTGGCTATTTTTATTTGCACATATAAAAGCTGGTTGTCCATTGTTGTCCTGCAGATTGACCTGAGCTCCATTGTCCAGTAATATTTGAATCACATCAGCATGATTATTCCAAATAGCATACATAAGGGCTGAGTTTCCATCATTGTCTTGCAAATCTATCTGAGCTCTATTGTCTAGCAGCATATTAACAATTACAGGATGACCTTTCTGACTCGCATGCATGAGAGCAGATTTACCTATAGTGCTCTGTAAATTTATCTCAGCTTTATTGTCTAGCAGTAATTTTACTATTTCAGCATGACAGCTCCAACTAGCATACATAAGGGCCGAGTCTCCATCATTATCTTGCAGATCTATTTGTGCTCTGTTATCTAGCAGAATTTTAACTACTTCAGCATGGCCCTTCTGACTAGCATGCATGAGTGCTGATTTTCCAATTTTGCTTTGTAAATTTACTTGAGCTCTATTGTGTAGCAGCATTTTAACCACTTCAGTGTAGCCATTCAAGCTAGCACACATAAGGGCTGAATAGCCTTCATTTTCCTGCAGTTGTACTTGAGCTCTATTCTCTAGCAGTATTTTAACCACTTCAGCATGGCCATTCCAGCAAGCATCCATAAGAGCTGAAAACCCTTCATTGTCCTGTAGATCTATCTGAGCTCTATTCTCCAGCAGTATTTTAACCACTTCAGCATGACCATTTAGACTAGCATGCATAAGAGCTGAACTTCCTTCATTGTTGCGCATATTTATGCAAGCACCTTTTTCTAACAGCAGTTTGGCCACATTTGAGTGTCCCTTGCCACATGCTGTATGCAGCAAGAATTCTTCATTGATGACAGATTGTAACCTTAAACTAGTATTCTGCAATGCTATCTTCACTAACCTGTCATCTCCGTGCTCACATCCATGTTTTAATACTTGGATCCCTCTGTTTTGTGAGTTAAGAATCTTCAAAATTCCAGTGACTGCATCATAGTCTTTAGATTCCATAGCTTGTGAGAGACTGGGACTGTTTCCCATTCCTTATGACTATTAACAGAGTAACAATGGTCTATTTCACTGCCA
>WLWD01004494.1_pt1 | contig 21898 bp, 19 predicted proteins | sample 6712731 | NCBI WGS metagenome assembly WLWD01 (sample SAMN12718690, study PRJNA576275) | sponge metagenome | isolation source: marine sponge | host: Mycale hentscheli | place: New Zealand: South Island, Marlborough, Capsize Point | collected 2014-11-01
AACTTGGAGAGCTCAATATCTGGATGCCGACAACTCTGTAAGTGCAAAAAAAAATTTTTCGAAGGGTTCCGCGTTGTGCCCAGCTTTCCTGTAGACGGTCACAAATATAGTGGTGAAAAAATAATAAAATGGTACTTAATGATTTCATGAAGTTCAATAAACATTGTAAGTACTTACTATAACATGTTTGTATAAAACTAATATTGGTATACACGTATAATGCATATATTATCTACGGCACAATCATTGTATGTATTGTTTGGAGTATGTACTGACAACTTAGTTTAGACATTAAAAAAATATAATAATTCTTACTGTGTGTTGTTTCATTGGTTACAAAATTATCTATTACACTTTCAGAAATTCCGTTATCCAGCATAAAGTTCGCCAGCTCAGTGCACGACAATCCTTCCATCACTAGTTGCTGTAAGTGCAATATTCTGTCAGCTTTCAAGTCAATCCTTATATACGCCGAGTATGCCTGTGATCATGTGATCACCGAAACTGTGTTAGCCACTATGTCTGCTGGGAGCGCTATTGGCTCCCAGAAGTCAAATTTAAATCTATTTAGCCAAACGTCTACAAGAGGTTTCAGTTTTTTTTAAATGGGGAGAGAGCTATTGGCTCCCACCAAGGTCAAAATTCAAAGCTAGTTGTTGTTGTTGTTGTTAATATTATTATTATTATTATTATTATCATGATTATTATTATTATGATTATGATTATTATCATTATGATTATTATTTTATTATTATTATTATTATTATTGGCGAGCGAGCGTAGCGAGCGAGACACTTACAGGGGTAACACAATCGAAAATCGGGGATGTTTGTTTATTTATTTATTTGTATATATGTATGGACGTACGTAAGGCATTTTTGTACTTTGACCCTCGCATTTTTGTGTTAGTTCGGTTGTCGACCCCGTCCCAAACTTCACTAAACAGAATCCTCTCTTTATCGATCAGTACCCGTATCACCCTAGAAATTGAATTGTTTACCATTTTAAATTCTTTTACTGGTGCAGTTAAAACGTGAAAACTTACAAGACTTTCATTTCTATTCGAGTTAGTGGCGGTGGTAAGTCAATGCGCTCTTTGTCATGGTTATAAGCCGTGCGCAACAGTGTTTACTTGAAAATACATTGTCCACTATACTGCTGCAAAGGTAAGTCTGTGTAGGTGCATGTCCAGTTGTGTCAAAGCATTGTGTGTTACAACCACTACTTAGCTAAAGAATATTACAAAGAAAACTTTTAAATAACGTGTATGGTTTTGTTGTTGTTGTTTTCCTTCAATTCAAGCAGTTGCAGAGAGTTGTTACTATGGCACTGAAACTTCCCTTTACCGTGTATGCGAAATTTAAAAACTGGACCTTATTTTCAGTAGCTTCAGTGTTAGAAGTCAAAATCATTCATATAAAAATAGTATAGTCTTTAGGCTCGCTCGCCATTTGTGCTCAAGCACATCACTAGTTATTATTATCATCATTATTATGATGATGATGATTGTTATTATGATTATGATTATTATCATGATTATTATTATTATTATGATTATGATTATTAGTATTATTATTATTATTATTATTAATATTATCATAATTATCATTAATATTATTATCATAATTATTATTAATATTATTATCATTATTATTATCATAATTATTATTATCATAAAAATTATTATTATTATTATTATTATTATTACTATTTTTATTATTATTATCATCATTATTATTATTACTGTTAGCATCATTATGTTATTATTATTATTATTGTTGTTGTTGTTATTATTATTATTATTTTTTTTTTTTTTTTTAAGTATTATTTTATTATTATTATTCAGCGAGCGAGCGAAGCTGACTATCAGTCGTGTTCAATTGAGATTTCAGATATATATATGTATGTATACGTACGTCAAAATAATTCGCTCGCGCTTCTAATTACGTAAGTTAGGTAAAGCGTTCACAGTTCCAGTATTTTTCAATTAACTAGCGCGGAGAATCCTGCTGCACTGCTTTACGCAACTTTGTTTCAACCAAAAAGTTCTTGAAACAATTGTGAAGTCTTTGTCAAGCTGCGCTTCTTTGCCACTGCTTTCGAAGTTTATTCAGGTAATTCTGTTAGTTTAGTCTGGGATCAGAGACTTTAGATTCTCTGATGCTAACTGAGAATGGAAAAGGTTACACTGTGCACTACAGTTAGATGTAATTTCTGTCCTATTTTTCTGTAAAAAGAGTCTCTGCTCGCTCGCCATGCATTTGCGCTATTCGAGCGCACCACTAGTTACTATTACTAGTGGTGTGCTTGAGCACAAATGGCGAGCAAGCCTTAAACTACACTATTGTTAAATTTGATTTTAACAACTAACACTCAAGCTATTAAAATAAAGTCGAGTTTTTAAATTACGTATGAGGTAAAGGGGTTTCAATGTCATACCGCAACAGTTTGAATTGAAAAAGAAGCAACAAAATCAAATCACGTTATTCAAAATTTTCTTTGTGATATTCTTAATAGTAGTTGTAACGCACAATACTTTCACACAACTGAACATACCTAAGCAAGACTTACCTGCGTGGTTCGTCTAGTGGACAATGCATTTTTAAGTAAATACTGTTGAGTAGGGCTTATAACTGTGACAAATAGCACATTAATTTACCACCGCCACTAACTCGAATAGAAATGGAGCTCCCATAAGATTTTGAGTTTTAACTGCACCCGCAAAACAATTCCAAGCCGTAAACAATTCAATTTCTAAGGTGATACGGGTAATGGTCGCTAAACCGGAGGATTCTGTTTAGTGAAGTTTGGGATGGGGTCGAACGCGGAGCGAACACAAAAATACGGAGGGTCAAAGTACAAAATGACATACATACGTCCATACATATATCTAAATAAACAAACATCCCCGATTTTCGATTGTGTTACCCCTGTAAGTGTCTCGCTCGCTCGCCAACTATCATCTGGAGAAAACTATTTGCTACCATAAGTCTTTTATAGAAAAATTTGCTCACCATCTTGTGAAAACGTACTATATACTAGACGTACGACGTATTATGGTTATTCAGATACTTTGTTTCAACTTACCATTAAAATAGTTGTGCAATCTTTTTCCACAACTTAATTTTTATTCTATTGTACAGTATGTGTGTGTGGTGTGTATGTATGTGTGTGTGTATGTATGTGTGTGTGTATATATGTGTGCGTATGTGCGGGTGTGTGCGTATGTATTATTATTATTATTATGATGATTATTATTATTATATGATTATGGTTATTATTATGATTATTATTATCATGATTATTATTATTATGATTACTATTATGATTATTATTTTATTATTATTACTATTATTATTATTATTACTATTATTATTATTATTACTATTATTATTATTATAATCATTATTATTATGATGATGATTGTTATTATGATTATGATTTTATTATTATCATGATTATTATTATTATTATGATGATGATGATGATTATGATTATTATCATGATTATGATTATTATTATTATCATAATTATTATTATTATTATTATTATTATTACTATTTTTATTATTATTATCATCATTATTATTATTACTGTTAGCATCATTATGTTATTGTTATTATTATTGTTATTGTTATTATTGTTGTTGTTGTTGTTATTATTTTTATTATTTTTATTTTATTTATTTTTTTTTTTTTATTAGTATTATTTTATGGAGAAAACTATTTGCTACCATTAGTCTTTTATAGAGAAATTTGCTCGCCATCTTGTGAAAACGTACTATATACTAGACGTCACGGTAGTTTTTATTGAATGGGCCGTGGGACACTTAAACACACACCCCCAACAATTTTTTCCAGAGTCAAATTCCCTAGCAACCTCATTAGCAACCAAAGTGTGACAGGATGCTAATTGAGTTTTCAAAGTTCATTCCAGTTCTGCAGCACAGGAAGTTGAGGTAACTTAGTTCAGTTCCTAATTGACTAACACAAATCAAAGCTAACAAAAAACTCCAGGCGCCAGTGAGTAGCGGTGGGCTGCTCGGCGAGTTTATTTTTTGTCTACTTGCATTTGTGTACGTTTTGAAGGCAAGGGATTGAGGTAAGTCAAAATAGCTATTATTTTCCAAGCTATTGCAATTGGTTAAACGATAGCACTATTTTTATTTCGCTTGTACTAATCGTTCAAAGTGGAACGGATTTTAATCTTGGTGTGCATATATTAGACTGTGAGTTGTGAAGGACTAGCTACTGAACACTGCCATTGTCAATTGCACTCTTCCAAATTGTCTGGTGAGTGCTTTCTCTTCTTTGGAGGTTGTGGCCTTAATGCTGTCAATGAAGGATCTGCCTCCAGCAATTGCTCCTTAAAGATGTATTTCAATCTTGCCACTTTGTCAGGTATGTGTCTGTGAGTACGGTCTAGTGAGTTCATGTGGGCATGAATAGACTCTGCTCCCTGCTCCCCCATCAATCCAGAGCCAATCCGCCACCTTCTAAGCCAGGGCACAGTGTGATCCTCCATGATGTGCATTTTCGGAAGAATGGAGGCTATCGGAAAATTCTTCCGGTAAAATTTCAGGAAGGTGAGGATGTCTTTTTCTGAGTTTAATACATTCATATTCAGATTGTATGGCTGTACAGCAACATGTGCAACAGATGATATGGTCACATGAGAGCTCAACTGGCCTATGGACTACATCCATGCAAACAGGACAGGTAAGCTTCTTGGTTGTAGAGGAGGGAATAAACTGAGGTTGTGGGTCATCATGAAGATCTGGTGGTGCAATGGAATTGATGTATTCAATTACAGCTCTGGGAGTCTCCCCACTTGGTCTTCCTCTGCCTTTGGAGGCTTTAACCTGAACACCACCCTTGGAAACTTGCTTGAAGTGTAAGCAGATCTAATAATACAATAATTGTAAGCAAATCTAGAATTGCATGGTTTATTTTTGGTGAAAGTATAGTATTGCTTGAATTAATATTATTGTTATTGTTATTTTTTTTATTTTTTTTTTAAAGGAAATTGGAGAAGGCTAGAAATTGTGGGCAAATCTGTAGTACTACTGAGGCTAGACAACTTTATCTCCCAGAAACCACCAAAAAGTAAATTTATTTTAAATTAAAATTATTTATTAATTTACTATTCTTATGATTATACCTTGCAGCTCTCCTCCTGGTGTATGGACCATTCCATGCAAGTGAAAGAGGGAAAAGGAACTCCATCTTTGGCTGCCTGTTTTGCCCTGCTAAACTTTGAATGGCATGCATTGCAAAACTGCTGGGGGAAGATATGGTCATCTTCACTGTTGCCTATTTCCACTCGGCATAAGTAGAAAGGTCACTTGTGTGCTGTGTGCAAGAATAAACTGTCTGTGGCTTCCCCTTAGTCTTGTTCAGCCTCTTCCCACAGACCCTGCAGTGCTTCTGAAGTTGCTGTTGGTGATACTTCATTGAACTTAAAAATTATGTGTGATTGTGTTTGGTGCATATACATTGTAAAAAAAAATGTTCCACATTATTACTGCTATAATATGATTATTCCATCTTAGTTCCACTCTCTTACCTCTGTTGCAACCTCTAAAAAAGTGCCAGTGAGGTTCTATTGGCTTGCAAAGACCACTATCTATTCACCAATTACCTGTGTGGTTACTACTTGGTGGTAAAGGATGGTTGCGCACATGGCAACCAACAAACCAGTTCAGCCTGCTCAGTAGAACTGGAATAGAACTTTAAAGGTTACTAAGCCAGTATTTGGCTGTGTGGTATTGATTGGATCCAAATAAAACCCTAGATCCAGACGCTTCAAACCTTGATATTATATTCATGATCTATTAATATATTCATGTGCATACCGGGTAATTCGCGCAGCGCAAAGATTACTCGTTAAATGTCCATTGAAAAACTACCGTGACGTAAGACATGACAATTTTCAGATACTTTGTTTCAACTTACCATTAAAATAGTTGTGCAATCTTTCCACAACTTAATTTTTTTCTATTGTACAGTATGTGTGTGTGTGGTGTGTATGTGTGTGTGTATGTATGTGTGTGTGTGTATGTATGTGTGTGTGTGTGTGTGTATGTGCGGGTGTGTGTGTATGCATGGTCGTAGCAAGTAATCTGGCAGATCCACTTTGATCGGACCACTTTTGAGTTTAAGAGTGGGTGTGTCAGATATTTAACTGGGCATATGCTACATGCATGCTGCTGTACTGGATTTTTTGTGGCACATATGACCTCATCTTCTCTTTCAATATAAGTCTGTTAACATCCCATATTTTTCAAGAGCCACACTTATCATAGCTTGACTGCACCCACTTCCTGGCCTTACCATTTCAAGTGCTTGCTACAGTGTGTATCATGTATTATCAACCTCTGTAAAAGTCCAGTGGATTGCGCCTGACTGTTGTTAATTAAATCAGTAGTGTGTGTGTGTGTGTGTGTGTGTGTTCCTTTATTTTTACTTTTCAGTTGCTTATTTTTTCTCTCTTTCCTTTTCATTAATTTCGGTCCCTCCCTTCCTCCCTATCCCTTCCTTATTTTTTTTTGTTTAGTGTGTATCATGTATTCTTAACCTCTATGTATGTGTTGTGTGTGTGTTTGTTTGCTTCATCTTTTCTCTCATTGTCCTCTTTATCCTCCCTCCCGCTTAACTTGGAACAGTCACCCCTTATTAATTATGTAAAGTTAACAAAAAAAAATATTTTCTCTCTTTCTCCTTATTCCTTTCTTCCTCCATCCGTCCCTCTCTCCCTTCCTTCATTTTTTTTTCCTTCTTTTTTTTTTAATGTGTATCATGTATAACTTGTGTGTGAGTCCAGAGGATTGTGCCTGACTGTTGTCAGGTCAGTGGACAAATTGATCTTGGAACACCCTCACCCCTCATTAATAATTAACAAAAAAAAAATGGTGTGTGAGTGTGTTAGAAGACAGAGACTCTGTACTAACCACTATGATTTAGCAGAGCCTCCTGTCTTCTGGCACATACAAAAGCAGCTGCTATTTGTAGACACTGGTCAACCACTATGGTTTGGTTGGGGGTGGATGGTACATGTTGAATTACAAGCATTTGTTGGGTACTAGTACTCATGCCAAACTCATGATGGTGTGTACTACTGGGAGTATCATATAGATTAAAAATTAAATGGTACATTCATGACCTTTGGGATATGATAATGAAAGCTTTAAAATGGATTAGCATGCTCCAAAAAATATAATGAAATGTGGTTTGCACACACACACACACACAAACACACACTATCACTTGGGGGTACCCATAAAGGATTGATATTAAGCAAATTACAGTTGTTCTGTTTGTTTGTCTTTTGTTTTGTTTTTTTGACCCAAGTCAGGGATTCATACAGGATTTTTTGCTTGGGGACGGGAAACGACACATGCGCAAATGAAACTTTAATGTCTATGTACGGTGCTTCCTGCTTAACCCTTTTGTTCCTGACTTATATCGCGAGGTCATCGATCTTGAATACCTCAGAAAGCATTTTTTTTTTTTTTGGCTGAAAACTATTTTCGAAGTTTCTGTAATGCTTTGGGCTCCTAAAGTCTACATAAGGATGAACTAGTGGTGTGCTTGAGCACAAATGGCGAGCGAGCCTTAAACTACACTATTGTTATTAAAACTACTAAAATAAAGTCGAGTATTTAAATTACGCATATACGGTAAAGGGGGTCCAATGCCATAGTAACCACTCCTCTCAACTGTTTGAATTGAAAAAGAAGCAACAAAATCAAGTCACGTTATTTAAAAATTTCTTTGTGATATTCTTAATAGTAGTTGTAACGCACAATACTTTCACACAACTGAACATACCTACGCAAGACTTACCTTCGTGGTTCGTCTAGTGGACAATGAATTTTAAAATAAATGCTGTTGAGTAGGGCTTATAATTGTGACAAATAGCATATTAACTTACCACCGCCACTAACTCGAATAGAAATGGGAATTGTTTTGTGGATGCAAAAACTTACTGCAATCCAAAAACAATTCAAGAGGTAAACAATTCATTTCTAAGTGATACGGGTAACTGGTCACTACCAGAGGATTCTGTTTATGAATTTTGGACAGGGTCCGAACCGCGGAGCGAAACACAAAAATACGGAGTGTCAAAGTACAAAATACATACATATTATGTCCCAACATATCTTAAATAAATAAATAAACACCATCCCCGATTTTCGATTGTGTTACCCCTGTAATTGTCTCGCATTCGCTCGCCACTTATGAAAGATTCGGCTGAAATTACTTTTCAGAATAGCATTATGCTTATTGTAAGTTACAACCCGAAACATTGAAAAATCCTACGAAGTATGTGCATGATGTAAGTTGAAATCGCAGAAATCGCATCCACAACCTGACCGCATATTATTGCGGCTGCTTTCATACGTGGGTATAGGTTATTGATATGTGGGGTCATCTGCTCAGTCTCAGTTTGTGAACTTTCTTGTTAAACAGAAAACATAATTTGGGTAAATTTAGTAATTGTACTACTATTAATTCGAAAATTCTTTGGTGGGCGTGTGTGGGGAGGGGGGGGGGGGGGGAATAGGGAGGAAGATCGGGGGGGGGGGAAAATCGAACAGGTTTCACTTTATGCCACCCATAACATTAAGATTAAGTGTCCCACGCACTGACACCAAATAACTAAGATCGTATAAGCTTAGGGGCGATTACAAGCAGTGCACTTTTATAATACTACGCAGTTAGGTGCAAGCCCGATCGCTCACTATTGTGTTGTCACTGGGTATGCAATACTTTTAGTTTTTATTCGTACATCTTGGCCAGAGTAGGATGCAGTAATGCTTGCTCACTAACATTTTCTCATTATTGTTCTTTAACTTGTGCAATACTTCTTGCTGAACTTATTGGTGAATTGTTGTATTATCTGTTTCAGGATTCTTCTAGGAAGATGTCCAGGATATCTAAGTAACTATTAAAACTAAACTGATTCCTTGTTTCAAAATTTCCAGCTGTTTTTTTTTTTTTTTGTGGTATTTTGTAGTCATATTCATACATTATTTTAATATTGCCAGTTTCAGTTATTCAAAATAAAATTTTATTTAAATGTGAATATCCAATGGTGCAACCAGTCGATACGTGTGGGCAATATATCAGAAATGAATGCTTCTACTTTGCCTACCTATCAAATTTTGCGTGCAAGCATACACATTTATTACTTTAAATATACTGTTTGGCTAGGGATAGACATAACAAGGTTTTTATTGAAACTCCACTAGCCTTTATTTGTTGTAATTTGGTTCATCACACTAACAGTGACCTTCATCAGTGGATGACAAACAATAAATAATAATTATGGTGACATGAGGGTGGTGGTATAACATGGTGACATGAGGGTGGTGGTATAAAGTATAAACATGTTAAGATATGTGAAAAACAAGCACACAGTTTGGACACACACGCACACACATGCATACATACACACACACTCACACATATTATATGCTCCATGGAGCTGCCAAGTTTTCTTTTATAATGGGATGTGCCATATGTGAGGCTGTTATCCCTGCGGTGCTCTGTCAATCATTCAATGATAGCTCAAAACATGCAAGGTGTATATAACTTGTTTCATAGTTTGCCTAACATGTTTACAGTCGAGTCTCCGACGAGAGGACACTTTCGTGCAGCAGCAATTGTCCTTTGTTCAGAGATTGTTCTCTGTTGGGAGTTTGATTTTATAATCCACTTTTTACCATTGACAGAGTAATAGAAACATATCAGCAAAGTTATAATTCAAATAAAGTTTAATGAAAACATTTTTGCGGATGATACAAACTGCATGTTCTTAGCTATACAATATTATTTATGAAAGTATTGATCAAGTGTAGTTTGTTTTGCTGTACTGTACGCTATCACAGTAATGCGATCAATAAAAGAACCAACAGACAATGTTCACCAGTATGGCCTTTAAACTCCAAAAATTGGGAAACGTCTTCCAAAACATTTATTATTTCCTTGTATGTTTTCAATTTTGGAACCACTATAGCTGTTTCATCACATTCATCTTCTTCATCATCTACCTCCATTGCACTCTCAACTTCATTTTCGGTTAGTTCTTTAAGAAAAGTTTCCTCCCAATTCTCATTGTCCATGTCAGCACAAATAGGGAGATTATCATCCCCAGTAATGAATTCTCGTGCAGTGCAACTCTCTGAGCCGGTTTGCTCGATCAGACACTGCAACTCATCAATATCAGAAAAGGGGTCAACACTACCATCTGTAGCACCTAAAGTGACCACATCAAGCTCATAGTTGAGAACACCAGCCTTTTTGAAACACTTGCTAATAGTTTCTGGGCTCACTTCTTGCCATGCTAGGGCAACCCACCTAAGAGCAACCAAAACATTCACAGACTTAATCACATCAGTAGCACGATCACAAGAGTCAATCTTTGATAAAACAAAAGTTAAAAAGTGTTTACGATAATAAGCCTTAAAGGTCTGAATAATTCCAAGGTCCAGAGGTTGCAAACATGAGGTTGTGTTAGGTGGGAAGAATATTACTGTAATATTTGAAAATTTTGACACTAACTCTTGAGGATGGCAACCAGCATTATCCATCAATAATAGAATATTTCGATTAGACGCGATCAATCTTCGATTAAGTTTAGTTAGGATATCAGTAAGAATCTCTCCAGACATCCAGGCCTTTATTTGGGTGTAGTATGTGACAGGTAAAGAAGATTTATCAAAGCCACGCAAGCACCGCGGATTTTCTGATTTCCAGATGAAAACAGGTTTTTCTTTATGTCCTGAAGCAGACACAAAAAAAGCAATTGTAACCCTCTGCTTGGATTTCTTTCCTCCCTTGCAACTACGACTTTTTTGGGCAAAGCCATGATCAGGTAGAGCACGAAAAAACAAACCTGTCTCCTCCATGTTCCAAATATCATTCTTTGAATAGCCCCGGACCAATTCTGGCAGACGCTCTTTCCAGGAATCTATAGTTACCCCCTGGACATCACCTGATTCACCACAAATCTTAAAATACTTAATGGAAAACCTTTTCTTCCATTTTTCCAGCCATCCCACTGATCCTTTAAAATCGGACTTCCCTAATGCTTCCGCAATCATCTTTCCTTTTTTAATTAGCTGTGGTCCCCCAACAGGAATATTCTTGGATGTTGCTAACTTAAACCATTCATAGAGAGCATCATTGACATCAGAATATTTAGATTTACGAGCCTTACTGTTGGAGTATATCCTGTCTCCAGAAGCATTCGATTGATATTCAGCTAAAATAGACTCTTTATTCTTCAAAATTTTACTTATCTGTGTCTTACCGCATCCAAATACCATTTCAAGAGATTTTAGAGAAGTGCCAGGATTACTTCGAGAATATTTTATCAATTCCACCTTCTTCTACAGGGAAAGATACACTCGCTTTTTGTGGGAAGCCATACTACCACCGTTCCGTTTGACAATTTAGGTATTCGGTAAAGGGTCTTGAAAGTGTGGCTGATACTAACTACAGATGGTCGCTCCTGGGAGTTTGTAAATGTACAGTAGTAAGAATAGAATATTCAATCCGTGACTAGCGCTTTGTCCATTCCAGAGAGTACATCCGCTTCTCGGGATGTCCGCTATCGGAGATTCGACTGTATCTATAATATATAGTCTGATAGTGTAGTAACTTATATTCAAACATGCATGTTGCTGATTTTATGATTCGAGGTGATATGCCATGCACTAATCTGTATCAAACGTGTGAAGGGAATGTCTCCAGTATTATTGAGTACAACTTATTAGAAAATGAACTACCAGTATTTTGTAAAATGTTCAGATGACCCAACTCCCTATGCTTGGACAGCCCCAACCTTTCCAAGACGTCAAGTCAAAGTAGTTTATTAGAGTGCAATTTAATTTAATAAAGAGGGAACTATGTGGCTATCCTGGGGACAATCAGCGGCGTCGAGTGACCTTCATTTTTATAATAGCTAATATTTACCAATTTACATTCTCCTTTTTTTGCTGTGATCATAAAATCAATCCTTTTATATTAATAATAATAATAATATTACCGGTAATAATAATAAAAAAAAAAATTTTTTTAAATAAAGTTATTCATTACAATAGAAAACATATTTTATAACACAAAGTGACAATAAAGATGTTGGATTTTATGTACTGGTCATCAGAGTTCACAGCTTCAGTGTCACAAGACTTCAGTCCATATATATAATATATTATAATAATTATATATTCAGGCCTAAAATCAACTTTTTTACAGTGCGAGCAGAAGTGAGGCGTATTCCCAATATTGCTTGGAGTTGGTTGCTCATTAGTGGGAGCGGGGTTAGTCTGGCGGGCCAGACCCTTTACCTTCTTTTTTATATGGGCGGGGGAAGGGAAAGGGTCTGGCGTCACTAGCATCAACGACTTGTTCGAGCCACCCCGATTTTGGGGTGGCGGTTTTAGCACATTCCTTGGTACATTCGTCATGGGACGTCATTATAATGCGTCATTATACGATTCTTTTTTTTCTTCTTCAAGCATGGGAGACTCTTACCTGATGAGGTTTGTAATGTAAGATTGGCATAGTTGCTTCTTGTGTTGAGCTATAACATTGGCAGCACTAGTCAGTCTTTTTCTTGAAGGAGTGCGAGGGATTGCTGCAGGTGGAGTAGGCACTGGTGTAATCCTAGATGCTACAACAGATAGCTTGGACCTGAGCTTGGTGCATTTTCTGGAAAGCGTGTCATACACCTTGTAGCAACTTTTGCACATCTTTCCAGGTTTTTCTATGTCAGGAAAAAGTGAACATAGAGAGGGCCCAGAATTCTCTTCCAATGCTTCCTTCATTAGATTACGCCAGGCTAACACTACTCCAGAACGGAGTCTTGAGAGATCTGATCTCTCTGCAACTAGCCTACGGACATATCTAGACTCTGATGGAAGATCAGAGCCACAACCTAAGCAGAACTCCACGGCTAAGCCGGATCGCAACCTGGTATGCTAGTCGAGCTGCAAGTTACAGCTGCTTTCCCAGGAAATATTAAAATGCGCGGGGGAATATGTATAGGTTACATCACGAGGTGGAGGTCGGTATGGGATTTACACAACCGAGGGCCGAAGGCCCGAGGATAGTGTAAATCCCGTACCGACCGCGCACCGAGCGGTGCAACCGACTTGTACCATGGCTCTAGGCTATAAGAAACGCATAACAACCTTTTTTTCTGTAGCCTCATTGGTCGCCGCTTCGCTTAGCTACAGATCGTAATTCTAGGCCACGGGCAAAAAATATTCACCTCCTAGGCGGTGTATAAGTGATTTATTCACCCTGAATTGAGAAATCTGATTGGACAGTTTGAACGAACCATGGTATAAGTGACGCAATTTTGACACTTTTTAATTAAATTCCTCTGGAACAAGTCGTAGTTGCTAGTGACTCCAGACCCTTTCCCTTCCCCCGCCCATAAAAAAGAAGGTAAAGGGTCTGGCCCGCCAGACTAGAGCGGGGTAGTTCAGCACAAGATTCAGACTTGTAAGCAGATAAGGCTGAAGAATAGCAGTAGCAACCCCCACAGAAAGAACTGCAGTGATGATGATAGAGTCTGACTAGAAGGTTGGTGGAATAGTCGGACTGGTACCAGTCAGGATGGAGTTGATCGGGGCTGAGACAGAGTTTTAGTCTACTCTAATGGCTTCACAAGTACAGCCTCACTCGAATCCCTGCAAGTATAATAGGAGGATGTTATTTGAAGTGACTGTTTCAGAATAATATACAACAGTTAGTTCTGGGACCCGTTTGTCCTCACGCTCCATGGTAACTGGTAGATTTTAGATGTTAATATTCATACTGAAAAGCAAAACTCAGCGTAATAAATTATTTCTAGCTATCTGATGAATGATGAAGTCGATCCTCAACCTCATTTAAAAGAATAGAATAATGAAGGAATAAGGAAGTAATAATATGATAACATAATTTTTATTTTGTTGATTAACTGTTTAATTAGTAGGAAATGAAAAAATATATATTATGCTGATAAAGGTAGCTAAAAACCAGCATTCTTGAGTAAGCATAAAATAGTTAACAACTTGGAACTTATAACAACCCTCTTCAAGACTTAGTATTTTGTTTCAACTAATGAAGACATAGCTAAGAGCTGTTTTATTTTACATAATTTGTTGTTGAGCTAATAGGACCTAATGATTAACTACTACTGTACTAACCAGTGAAATAGTCCTGTGTGTTTTTCATTCTTTGCCAACCATTTTTTGCTACAAAATGAGAGAATACTGAAAATTTGATATATTACTACTATGGACATAACACCTAGTTAGGTTTGTAAGGGATTTATACTAACGGGGCTGAAAATTCTAAGTGGTGTATGACATTCTGTACCGTGCTCCATCTCAAATAATACAATTTAGTGGGTGAGACTAAAATTCGGACCGGACCGGACCTACGGACCGGGCTAAATTCGCGAAAATCTCGCGGACCACCAACGCGCATGTCCAAAACACGTTCTGGGGGGGGGGGGCGTCCGTCTCTGCTCACTTGCGCATGCAGTCAGCTAATCCAGTAGTCTGGATGCTACGCTGAGAAAAGCGAGAAGAAATGGGGAAGCCACTGCCACGTATTTGCAGAAATCTCACAACACAAGAAGTATTAAGTTATTTTAATAACTGCAGTACCTATTTGATTTCAGACAGTGTTGCTGTGAGGCCTAAGGGTGGAGAATTGTTTCTGTATTCCTTATCTCAGGGCAATAAAGGTGCAAATAGTACAGCTAAAGCCAATTGATTTTTATAATGATTGATTTTTTTCCTGGTAGATTGGAGAAGTGATGGGTATCGGTGGTTCCAAAATGGGACAAAATTAATTCCCAAGAAAAATCCCAGCATAAAAAAAATTTATTTTATTTGTGTTTTACCTACGGAAAGCGATTCTAGATTCAGAAAATTTGCATATTTTCTTGAAGATGATGAAGTTTCAGTTGTATTGGTACATTATTTAGGTAATGAAGAAATTGTAATTGATTTTCCACACGGAAATGCTCTTCATAAGCAGCCCTATTTCCGTACATGCCCTTCAGTACTAGACTCACTCAGGAAGAGGGCTGAATTCCCAGCAAATGTGTATAAAAATGTAATTTCATCAAGCAATGTTCAAAGCTGCGATTGGACAATGAAGCCTCGCAACACTAAGCAAATTTCAAATATGCAACAAAGTGAGCGTCAAAAGTCTAGATTATCTCATGATGCTCTCTACAATCTCCATGAACTGGCATATGACATCAGTCCATTTGTTATTTCAATAAAAACTTTTCCTGATGTTTTGATTGTATGTGGCCATAGCAGTGTGTCTGAAGAGCTAAATTCATTGCTTCAGGCTGAATCAGAATCTCCTCAACTTCTGTCGTACGATACGACCTTCCAGCTCGGTGATTTTTATTAATCTGCTTTTTTATTCAGACATACCATTTTTTCATCTTCACCAGTGATTCCCTGTTTGTTTCTATTACATGAAAGAAAATTTCAATCATGTCACGAAGAGCTCATGCGTGAAATTGCTTTACGTGTTCCACGTTTAGTAAATGGACAAGCAGAAGTACCATTGGTTACTGATGAGGAATCTGGCATATATAAGGTAAGCTATTTTAGGTTTATAGAATAAAAGTTCTAAAAATTGATTGAAATGCTAAGATAACATACATAGACAGCAGTTTTCTCAGTTTATACAGCCAGTATACAGTTATTTTGAAACTTCACACATTATGGACTCCTTTCCAAAATCCTCCTCTTAGATTATTGCTCATTTGTCCCCCATCACAGCTTTTTGTGGTAAAATGTTAGTATCTAGTGATTATTTACATATACATACTATTGTGAGATGTGAAGTGATATTGTAACAATCGTGCATATAATACTTCATTATATAAAATAGCTATATAACATCTGTTTTTACATCAGGGGTCCTTTCTGAATCCAATCATTGTAGCAATTGACTTGTTTAGTATGTATGTATGTATGTATGTATGTATTTATGTATGTATGTATGTATAATTATTATGTGAGTCAGTATACACTATGGAGAGATAATTCAAAAGCATAGTTATTTATTTTCATTAAGCGTGAGGTTAATATATTGTTTATTGTACACTAGACATTTTTCCAAAACAGTAAAAAAAATTGTGCTTCAAAGACTCGTCGTCTAGACGTAACTTGGCCATACATCTAAAAATATAGTTGTCCAGAACTACTCTTGGTTATGTTGGAGCATTCAATATTCAGCATTCAATATAGCTAGGAACATATTTAATGCTCGCGTGATGCAAGAAATCCAAGAAAAAGATCCTATGTACAATAAATATATGCGTGTTTTTGCATGTGTGTGTGTGTGCAAGCATGTATATGTATACAAGTATACCTATAACCTATTTATACTTTTATTATTCAATTCTTGATTTGTAAATGTATAAATACAAATACAGATGAGGAGTGAGGATATTGTCAATGGCCTGCAGATAGCCATGCATTCACCTGTTCACACACTCACACACACACACACACAAATAGCTACAATGGTTTTCATGATACATGTACATACATACATTAATACATACATACATACGTACATACATACATACATACATACATACATACACACACACACAGATTTACTTGTAATTATAGTTATTTTTATAATAAAAAAAGAGTTTCAGAAGATAATTATAATCAATAACTATTTCATGTTGGTTAGATTGTTTGCATGTTATTTGTAATTCGGTGTTGTCCCAAACTGATTGTATAGGCAATTGGATAGTATTTGCCAAAAGTAAGGAGAGTTCGTTGCTGGAACCATACCATCAATGCTGTTAAGAGATGGTTGAGGAACCATGGAGCTACGTCAATGGAAATGCATGTGTACATCAGCCACATTCGGGACCTTCTCAATCAGAGCAGCAGCGACAGTTATGAAAGAAAACTGAAGGAATTTGAGAGTTCTTGGAGCCAATCTTTTCATCAGTATTACATGGCTATGATTCATTCTGAGGTGAGTAAGGTCAATGCAATGCAATACTTATTGTGCATGTGTTGTACCATATGATATTAATTAATTAGGCATTGATTGTGTGTGTGTATTTATGAAGAGTATATTATATGAAGAGAATATTATTAAACGGTAGATAGTGGTTAGCATGTCTAGTGAGCTAAACTCCTGGCTAGCATTCTGCTTGTTGTTGATGATCTGGAGCAAGAACCAACACATCATGCCAAGCTTATGGGAGCCTGGTGGTTTGTACATTGCATGGGATGGTTAGCCACTAGGGTGAGTTAGTCTACTTAAAGCTAAGCAAGCTGATGGTGAGCCACAGAAGCTAGTCTACTCAAAGCTGAGCCAGGCTGACAGACCTTGCTGTTTTGTAGGCACAGGTTGGGGGGGTGGGGGTGGGGGTGATTAGTGGCCAGTTCACCCATAAGGGTTTGCAGGAGAGGGAGGAGGCACTGGTATGGTCACGATTCATTTTAACATATAAAACTTTCTTTCAACATGTACACATGTCATTGCCGAAGCATTTTTTCACAATGAAATTCAGAGAGGATTTATTGGTAAGCACATCATACTGAGTCTGTAACTCCTTCAAATACCATCTATGGTTTTTTTAAAGGGTCACAGTGTTGTAAGGTGATTCTTCTAAGTCAAGTGACATATATACTCATTTTACACTACTTGACCACATGCAATGTACGTAGCTATTTAATTCCATTCTCTCAAATCCAAAGTAGCATAGGTTTTCTATTCAAATTTTCAATATAAAGGTTAAATGAGATGTGATGCCAGTGTGGGCACCTTAATTATGGGGCGCAATGCATACTGCTTTTTGACTGTTATGGTATAATAAACAGCCATCACTGTGCTGGAGAAAGTCCTAGGATGTTTCATAACGGAGTGAAATGAGTCAAGTAATACAATAGGTGGAGCCACATGAGTTCATCATAGAATATTGTTATGTACAGCTCCTTGTATTGGTGCTGTTGAAACACATTGCCAATAGATAATTATTTATACTATTAATAGGTTTTTATTCGCACTTCCTGCATTTAACAGGTGTAGGAGATTATAAGCTCTGTCCTAGGTTTTCCAAATGGACAAGGTCTCCACAAGATCTCCATTTCATCCAGACTTATTCTCAGGAAGAAATAGTGGAGATGGTTATGCTGAAGAAGAAACCTGACAAATCCACGTCTCTACCAAGCTGTGGTAAATTTATGAACATTCATAAGTCAAAATTATTATTTACTGGTAATATAGATGAAGTGACAACTGATAACAACAACATGGATCATGAACTTCCGTGTAGCAGTCAGCAGGCCAGAGCAAGGTTAGTACATATTTATCAATAAATTAATGGGATGTAATATGAGGAAGCTCTAAAGGGAGCACAATGTTATAACCATATTAATAATTTGAAAAGACTACAATAAACAATGATAAATTTGGCCGATTTAGACTTTCATCATTATTTAGTATTGATTGATTGGCGAGCTAACTAATTGTGGGTGAGAGATTACTAGGAGTAACACATCGAAAATTGAAAATTATTTATTGTTTGTTTATGTATATGTGGACGTGCCTATGTCATTTTGTACTCTGACCCTCACTTTTTGCGTTCGCTGTGTAGTTGTCAACCTTGTCACTAAACAGAACTTCGTAGTTAGCGATCTTCCATTATCATAGAGGAATTAGTTTGCATACCTCTTTGACTAACACGATCTGAATGTTGTGGGAGGCAATAGGTCTTGCAGACATATTGGAGTTCTGGCTGAGATAGGTCATACCATACACTCTACGCAACAAATAAACATCCTCCAAAGTTAAGAACAAAGAAAAAGAAGCTAAATGCAGGAAATTTATTATTGATTGTAGATATCAGTAATATGCAGGGAATTTAGCATCACAGTTAGGTCAACATGGAAGAATTTAACAAATACAGTTGGAAAACAGGTCTGTAGAGTAATTGCCCTCCCTCCTCCCTCTCTTAGATAGGGCCATTGTGGGAAGCTGGTTCGTAAGGGAGGTATTGCCGCGCACAGTCTCAGAGGAGCTCCTCACAAGTTACTCATGTACTGGCCGGCAAGGTTGCTGCCACCAGAGTAGTCTGACAGATAGAGTTTTAAATCTATTATCAAAAAAAAGAAGGCACGAGGTAGAACTGAAGCAAAATGGCTGATACAACTATTTATATGACCATGAAGACCACACCTATTATGACGAGTACTGACACACGATGACACACACAAGCTAGACTTCCTGCACTGCAGCGTTTAGTTCGCATTACAGCACAGGCACACACATACGCACAATAAAACAAATGCATGACTAAAATATAGTTAAGTTTAAACGGTTCGATGCGGGAGTGGTCCGGCCACACCCGGTCTTGACTTTAGGCCCGACCCACAGCCATGTTCTTGTAGTTATTGTGTTCTCACCCTGTGTGCACAATTTTCATACAATGTGTCTCACCTAATGGCCAAATGGGTATGTATTATTTTTTTACCACAGGTGTAGTAATCTTCATCTGTTACCATAATATTTTCCCCTCTTCCTTCATAAAATAATATGGTCCATTCAGACTTATCAGCAATATTTCATTCCAGTGCTATTAGATATCTCAATCATTTAATTAATAATGCATGAACTAAAACATTAAATAATTTCAGACAACATGTAGCAAATCAGTTGGTGTGCCACAATCCATCTCTCGGAACTTTCACAGTCAAAGGTACAAACGGAACGCCACATGCTGTGAAGTTGTTTCCAAGTGAGTCATGCTCTTGCCCTGCGACTTCTAGGTGCTACCATATCATAGCAGCACAATTAAGTATTGGATTAGCTAATCCAGGTGTCCAAAAAAAAGTTAATTTGACGCAGCTGAGAAGAAATATGCGTAGCCGATCAGAAAGAAAATCTGGACGCAAAGCTCCAAGGCCTGGTGATTATGAGGTAATACCTGCGCCAGACTCAACTGCATCCCAACAGGTTTGTGTATGGGAGGGACAATGAGTTAGAGTGTAAGAGAGAAACCACAGATTGCATTGGCAACATTATTTTGTTACACAGAGAATACATTTGAATAACATCATTAATGTACAGTAGAATGTCAGCAATCCAAACTTCACTTATTCGAACATTTCAGTTAACCAAACACCAAAAATTTAATAGAGTAACACATGAAGACATAACGTATATCGCTTGACCACGCCCTAATACATTTTCAGTTATTTGAACATTTCAGTTATTCTAACACCTCTCTTTGTCCCAACGTGTTTGGATAACTGCCAATCTACTGTACTACTACACTGTGTAAACTAATGAGGATTGCAATGAAATGATCATTACATTATTAGCTAGAACTGACAGATATTATGTGCATCTCATGTTGCTCTTATTTCCAATTAAGTTGATCAATTTGCATTAGCCATTAAGTTCAGTTATCTGTGTATTTTTCTAATGTTTATTTTGTTATGTTTACCAACTGCTCCTATCTTATTTTTAATTACACTCACATAGCTATTACATGTGGGTCTCTTTTATTCAAATATTTTCTTCTGATCTTGCATTATATTACCATTCTAGCTATAACACCACTACTTCTACCAGTTTCCATCATACCATTTCAGTTTATAGTGTGGGTCCTCAGTTAATCCTGACGACCCTATCTCTCTGTGACCATTAGGAAATCTGATGAGATCCTAGTAGATCTTTGAAGTAAGATGGCTGAATATATCTGTCCAAATAGAGGAAGATAAAACCAATCAGATCGTATTTGATCCTATCTGATCTTCAATAATATAACAAATTATTGATTGATTCAACTAGATATACATGATTATGTTACAAGAACTGTGCAGATCTGATTGGAAAAGTATTCAGATCATGAAAGATCTTACTGGATTAAATAGGATTGATAATAAACTAAATAAGCAGATCTGGTAAGATTTTAACAGATCTTGAAGTCAGAAATTAAAAGTTTCTGATAGAAATGTTATAAGATCTGCTAAGATAATAAAAGATTCTGAATAAGATATTACAGGACCTTAAATCTAAAAAGATTCTGACTGTATATGTTTGAAAATCATGTCAAATCTGACTTAGGAATTAGCCAGAATATGATAACTTACATTTACAAGATCTTATAAGAAAATTTTTTTACTTGGGTTAGTTAACCTTGACTGACCCAATTCACTCACAGGGATAGTTCCAATAAACCCATCCAGAATTGATAGTGCTGGAAAATTCTAATAAATGATAATTGGACTAATGTTCTACTGGGGAAATCAGGATACTTAACAATTATGTTAAAAATTGCTATTTTATCTAGAAAATATCAGACGAGTATGACAATGACAACAGTAAACTAAGTGCCGAACCATTAGAAGTGAAGAACACCTCCGATGAATTTTCTCTGTTAGATTCCACCTCTAAAGTAGAAGCTGCTGTGACCAAATTAGGTACGTGTGGAAATTGACCACTTAATAGGAATTTGATAATCAATATTTACACAGTACCTGTGGGAACCAAGCGCAAGAGATGTGGTAGCTGTGAAAGTTGTCAGTCTAAGGACTGTGGTCTTTGTGTCTATTGTTTGGACAAGCCAAAATTTGGTGGTCCAAATTTGCTTAAGCAGAGCTGCCTCAAACGAAAATGCACATGCACAGCTGAGTCAGTCAGGTTAGAATTTTATGCTTCAGTTTTTCTTAATCTAGCAAACAGTAAGTATTGATCAGGTCGCGTTGGTGTGGCTTCTCCAAAAAACGATAAATCTACCAAAGTATGTAAACATTCCTATTATAAAATGACTTTTTATTATTAAGTGACTATTCTTTTTAGGAGGAGAGTGTGCCAGAAGAACTTCA
>WLWD01004197.1_pt1 | contig 21889 bp, 20 predicted proteins | sample 6712731 | NCBI WGS metagenome assembly WLWD01 (sample SAMN12718690, study PRJNA576275) | sponge metagenome | isolation source: marine sponge | host: Mycale hentscheli | place: New Zealand: South Island, Marlborough, Capsize Point | collected 2014-11-01
GACTGGTAACAACAAACAACAACACAATGATAACGTGACTGGTAACAACAAACAACAACACAATGATAACATGACTGGTAACAACAAACAACAACACAATGATAACATGACTGGTAACAACAAACAACAACACAATAACATGACTGGTAACAACAAACAGCAACACAATGATAACATACTGGTAACAACAAACAACAACACAATAACATGACTGGTAACAACAAACAGCAACACAATGATAACATGACTGGTAACAACAAACAACAACACAATGATAACGTGACTGGTAACAACAAACAACAACACAATGATAACATGACTGGTAACAACAAACAACAACACAATGATAACATGACTGGTAACAACAAACAACAACACAATAACATGACTGGTAACAACAAACAGCAACACAATGATAACATACTGGTAACAACAAACAACAACACAATAACATGACTGGTAACAACAAACAGCAACACAATGATAACATGACTGGTAACAACAAACAACAACACAATGATAACGTGACTGGTAACAACAAACAACAACACAATGATAACATGACTGGTAACAACAAACAACAACACAATGATAACGTGACTGGTAACAACAAACAACAACACAATGATAACATGACTGGTAACAAACAGCAACACAATGATAACGTGACTGGTAACAACAAACAACAACACAATGATAACATGACTGGTAACAACAAACAACAACACAATGATAACGTGACTGGTAACAACAAACAACAACACAATGATAACATGACTGGTAACAACAAACAACAACAATGATAACATGACTGGTAACAACAAACAACAACACAATGATAACATGACTGGTAACAACAAACAACAACAATGATAACATGACTGGTAAAACAAACAACAACACATGATAACATGACTGGTAACAACATAAACACCACAATGATAACATACTTAACACAACAACAACACGAATGATACATGACTTTTAACAAACCGCAACACAATGATAACTGACTGGTAACCACAAACAGCACACAATGATAACTGACTGTAACAAACAGCAACACAATGATAACGTGACTGGTAACAACAAACAGCAACACAATGATAACATGACTGGTAACAACAAACAGCAACACAATGATAACATGACTGGTAACAACAAACAACAACACAATGATAACGTGACTGGTAACAACAAACAACAACACAATGATAACATGACTGGTAACAACAAACAGCAACACAATAACATGACTGGTAACAACAAACAACAACACAATGATAACATGACTGGTAACAACAAACAGCAACACAATGATAACATGACTGGTAACAACAAACAACAACACAATGATAACATGACTGGTAACAACAAACAACAACACAATGATAACGTGACTGGTAACAACAAACAGCAACACAATGATAACGTGACTGGTAACAACAAACAGCAACACAATGATAACGTGACTGGTAACAACAAACAACAACACAATGATAACATGACTGGTAACAACAAACAACAACACAATGATAACGTGACTGGTAACAACAAACAACAACACAATGATAACATGACTGGTAACAACACACACAAACAATGATAACGTGACTGGTAACACAAACAGCAACACAATGATACTGATGACTGGTAACAACACACAACACAATGATAACATGACTGGTAAACAAACAACAACACAATTGATAAAACATGACTGGTAAAACAAACAGCAACTCAATGGATACGTGACTGGTAACAACACACACCACACAATTATAACATGACTGGTACAAACAGCAACACAATTATAACATGACTGTGTACACAACAACAACACATGATACATGACTGGTACACAAACACAACACAATGATAACGTGACTGGGAACAACAAACACACACAATGATAACAGGACTGTAACAAACAGCAACACAATTTGTAACGTGACTGGGAAACAACAACAACAACACAAATGAAAACCTGACGGGTAACAACAAACAACACCACAATGATAACGTGACTGGTAAACAACAAACAACCCACACAATGATAACTGCTGGTAACACACCGCAACACAAGTGCTAACGTGACTGGAACAACAAACAGCAACACATGCTAACGTGGACGGTAACAACAAACAGCACACAATGATAACGTGAACTGGTAACAACAAACAAACAACACATGATAACTGACTGGTAACAAACAGCAACACAAAATAACATCACTAGGTACAAACACAACACCAATGATAACATGACTGGTAACAACAAACAACAACACAATGATAACATGACTGGTAACAACAAACAACAACACAATAACATGACTGGTAACAACAAACAACAACACAATGATAACATGACTGGTAACAACAAACAACAACACAATGATAACATGACTGGTAACAACAAACAACAACACAATGATAACATGACTGGTAACAAACAGCAACACAATGATAACGTGACTGGTAACAACAAACAGCAACACAATGATAACATGACTGGTAACAAACAGCAACACAATGATAACATGACTGGTAACAAACAGCAACACAATGATAACATGACTGGTAACAACAAACAGCAACACAATGATAACATGACTGGTAACAACAAACAACAACACAATGATAACATGACTGGTAACAAACAGCAACACAATGATAACGTGACTGGTAACAACAAACAACAACACAATGATAACATGACTGGTAACAAACAGCAACACAATGATAACATGACTGGTAACAAACAGCAACACAATGATAACATGACTGGTAACAACAAACAACAACACAATGATAACATGACTGGTAACAAACAGCAACACAATGATAACGTGACTGGTAACAACAAACAACAACACAATGATAACATGACTGGTAACAACAAACAACAACACAATGATAACGTGACTGGTAACAACAAACAACAACACAATGATAACATGACTGGTAACAAACAGCAACACAATGATAACGTGACTGGTAACAACAAACAGCAACACAATGATAACGTGACTGGTAACACACAAACAGCAACACAATGATGAACGTGACTGTAACAACAAACAACAACACAATGATAACATGACTGGTAACAAACAGCAACACAATGATAACATGACTGGTAACAAACAGCAACACAATGATAACATGACTGGTAACAACAACAACAACAACACAATGATGATAACATGAATGGTAAACAACAAACAACAACAAGATAAATGATAACAACAACAACAATGATAACATACTGGTAACAACAAACAACAACACAATGATAACATGACTGGTAACAACAAACAACAACACAATGATAACATGACTGGTAACAACAAACAACAACACAATAACATGACTGGTAACAACAAACAACAACACAATGATAACATGACTGGTAACAACAAACAACAACACAATGATAACATGACTGGTAACAACAAACAACAACACAATGATAACATGACTGGTAACAACAAACAACAACACAATGATAACATGACTGGTAACAACAAACAACAACAATGATAACATGACTGGTAACAACAAACAACAACACAATGATAACATGACTGGTAACAACAAACAACAACAATGATAACATGACTGGTAACAACAAACAGCAACACAATGATAACATGACTGGTAACAACAAACAACAACAATGATAACATGACTGGTAACAACAAACAACAACACAATGATAACATGACTGGTAACAACAAACAACAACACAATGATAACGTGACTGGTAACAACAAACAACAACACAATGATAACATGACTGGTAACAACAAACAGCAACACCTGGTGACTCACTCAATGTACTCTTTCTTGTTCTTTTGTGTGACTGCTATGTTCCTCCCATTGGGCTTTAGATCAACCTGTACCACCTGACACAGGGACAGAGAGACAGACTCCATAATTACACACCACTGTATCCATTCATTCTAACAACCACTTGTTCCCTGCTGTATTTATACTCTTCACTGTGTTTGCAACTGATGACCCCTTACCTCATCAAACACTTTCTTGTTCACACTGAAGTCTAAGCACAGAGGTTCTGGGTCATTCTCAAGGATGTATGTTATGCTGTTCCACATCTCCACATCCTACAACAACAAACAATTCATAACAAACAAACAAACAAACAAACAAACACATGTAGCTGCACTGTGACATATATTGTTCATACAGGTGACTACTTGTGATGTGTCACGTGACTGCATGTAATGTGTCATGTGAAATGACTACATGTGATGTGTCATGTGACTTCACCAGACGTGTGAGACTCACCACAGACTGCATGTCGTCCAGTGTGATGGGTTTCTTCAGCATCATTTTATAGAAAGGTCGGATAAAGAAGGCTACAAGGAATGGCACACACAGAGAGAGAGAGAGAGTTGGTTTGTTACAATGCATACACATGAGAGGCAATGCATACATAAAACCCAACACAGAAGTCTACATTTCAACATACATTTGGTCGCAACTTTGGAAGGGAAAAACAAAGCTAAACAATATTACCAACAACAACAACAACAACAACACTATTTTCATTTTTAACTTCCTTCGTAGTAATATTATAGTTCATTACAGAGACCGCATGAACTATAATATTACTATGAAAAAAGTTAAAAATGAATATATTATGTTACGAACGTAGTAAACATGCCTCTCTATAATTACACTCAATTCCTCTTATCCAGGCACCTTGGGGCCTGAGGGTGCCCACATCCCAGAAATACCTGCTACTCAGGGAAGTCTAAAAGACCATAGTTTCTACAACTACACATTGAGACAATCCTCTATTTGTTTCCAAGCTTAAGCACATTCCTCTGTCACTTGCACTCCTCGGTAAGCTCCTCCACAACTCTCTGGATCTCTGGAACTAGAAATAACTCACTTGCACTCTCACAGTCAGAAATAGCCATCAACTTAGCGAAGTCGCGTTGTAAGAATTGATAACTTGTGTGGCTAACTTGTGCCTGGCAAAAATGCGTACCATAATAGAGGCGTCTGGATGGAGTGTACAAACCACACTTCCTCCCTTCCTCCTATTACAAGTAATTGGCGAGCGATCGAAGCGAGCAATCGAAGCGAGCGAGACACTCACAGGGGCTACACAATCGAGATTCCGTGGTGTTTATTTATTTTTGCATATATATGGTATGTGCAACTCCTTTTTTCGCCCGCGCCACTAATTACATAACTTGGTAAAGCATTTTGATAAAACAAAGTCAATGAACCCATTCGTTGACCATATGAGTTGCTGGCCTTGAAAAGCAAGCTACATGTCATGTAGTCTTGGAGCAGACTCTGAGCACCTGAACTTTTGTTAAAGCATAGCAGACCCAACAGCACTATTTTTTCTTCACCGTCATTGAATAGGTTAGGTCAAGTTAGATTTTAATAACTACACTAGTGGTGTCTTCAGCACAAATGGCGAGCAAGCTAGCCTAGCTATAACTAACTATGAGCTACAGCCCTTGGCATAATTTATATAGTTGTTGAAATTGAAATGTTCTAACTTGGCGCTTAGGTCTGCCCAAAGACTACATGTATAGCTTACTTTTCAAGTCTTGACAGTGTTAATTGGTTTATTATTTTACCAAGACACTTTACCAACTTATGTAATCAGTGGCGCGGGTGAAAGAGGGGTTGCACGTACAATATTAATAAGCAAAAAAAATTAAAAAAAGTAAACACCATGGAGGCTCGCTCACCATTTGTGCTGAAGCACACCAGTAGTATTGCCTACTTCCTTACCATCCAGGAGTCTGTTGTGATACACGGCCATTCCACACACGCGACCTATGAACCTGAAGTAATCCAAATGATTCTCATTACACAGACCTGAGTCAGGGTTGATCTGCAGTGTATAATCATCACTACAAACAACAACAAACAACAACAAACATACGTCAACACAATGCTACACCAGGAAAAAGAAATGTTCGCAACGTATATTCTCACCTGGCCGAGTATTCGAACAAGCCATAGTACGGGTTGAACATTTCGTGAGAGAGCAAATAAAACCACTCCCTGGCCAGCCCACCGTAATCAAGGCCAGACTCTCCGTCAAATACGACATAGAGGCGAGCCTTGAGCTTCTCCGTGTCGCTGATGTTCATAATGACATTGTACGAGTCTTCAAACAGACGGTCTCGTCTGCACGGGATCTCACACTGGTTAGGTATTTGATGCTGCAGCAACAAACCAAATGTCACACTCACTCACACATACACACTCACACATACACACTGCATCAAATACATCACATAGACAGATATACAACAGGTGCATTCAATTATTATTATATAGGTTAAAAATGTTACCTCTCCTCTCACCACTCCCATGCTCATTTGACAAAACAACAACAAAACAAACAAACAAATATACACAATTGGTAAGTGAGCGAATGAGACACTACCAGAGGATATATATTTTCCTATTAATTTGTACGAGCAGTGAAATTGACAACAATGATTTCTGCTTACCAAATGCCAAATACAACACACCTAGTTAACCAGAATCCAGAATAATAATGAGTGGATTGTATTCAGTTCAGAGAAATGCTGTGGTTAACACTTCATTGATCTGAGTGTTTAATTTTTTAAAGCCATGGTAAGCAGTGGCCTTTTAGCAGAAGCTCGAAAACCTCTAACACTACTTAGCCATTACTCACACACACACACACAGAAATATAATGGGCCTAGAACATATTGCATTTCTAGTTGTATTTGTCTGTTCTTCAAATTATAAAAAACAACAACAACAACAACCAACAACAAAGTAACAACAACAACAAGAACAAAAAATATAAACATTTTTAAACAGTCAAATTGACAGGAAATTATTTTGGGGAAATCTTACAATCAGTTGGACTAATTCTACCTATCTTAAAAATGAAACATATCTTACCCGTGGAAAAAGTTTCTGCTTGAAGTTAGTATACTTCTGCTTGTAATCTCTAGAATATTGTATTTTCTAGAGACACAACACAAAATAATAGTAATAATAGTAATCGTACACACAAATGTCTACACGTACAGCCGTGGGCTTGTTCTTGGCCAAGAGTCTGGGATCCTCCCACTGAGTGGAATGAGTGTCTGCACATCACATGCAACAAGCAGTCATCACATGCATGTCACATGACCATGTAACCCAATCAATGATAATCTGTAGTCTATTAACTTACTGTGGTCAATATAGAATATGCGACCATCTTTCATCTGCTTCATCTCCCAGCCATCCTGAACACAAAATATAAATACTCGAATTGTATGTGTGTTTGCATGTGTGTGTGTGTGTGAGTATGTGTGTGTGTGTGTGTGTGAGTATGTGTGTGTGTGTGCGTGATTTGCTCACAGGTAGAGGTCCCAGGTCATCCTTAGTCATGGATTTAGTGGGATGGTCCCAGGTAGTCCTCTTGGTGTGATGGTCCACGTAGTAGGTGCGGCCGGTCTTTGTGTCTTTACGAGCTTCCCAGCCTTCAGCGAGATCAGACTCCTGTAAAAGAGAGACATGTATTCAGGGTTTCATGTGGAGGGGGGTGAGCAGCTGGGCATAAAATCTCCATCCCCCCCCCCCCCCCCTCGCCCCCCAAAGCCTCCCCATTTTGATATAGTACGTTAACTAAGTTGGAATTTTACAAGTTAATAAAAATCATGTGTGTGTGATCAAACGTTTATTAACACATAATGTCTCCCATCCCCAGTGACACATCCTGTATGAAACTCTGTGTACTGTACTGTGCATAGTCTTTATCCTTTAATCCTACCTGTTCCACGGGAGTAGGCGTGGCAGGTGCAGGATCCACAGTTGGCTTGATCTCCTTGAATCGAGGCTTCTCCCATGTGGTGATCTGGCTGGTGTGATCGATGTAATAGAGTCTGCCAGTGGGACTCATGGAAACCTGCCAGTTCGGAGGGAGACCTTCTGCCTATAAACACACACACAAACACATACATGCAAATCTGTAAATGCACACACACACACACACACACACACATTGATATTGTATAGTGATTTCATTGGGAGGGTTGGTTCACAGAATAATATAACGTGCTTGCTATAAGTTGTTCCGTAAGATTAATTAATGGAAGTGGTATTCAACATTCACCACAAATCAAATCCATTGCACCAAAAACAACAACATTGCACCAAAAAACAACAACAACATAAGTTATATGTCACATTACAGTGCGTCCAGCTTAAAGAGTGAACTTTCTGAAATTTATGATGCTATCACAAAAACCACTGTAATAATATGAAGTATGCATGATCAATATCTAAATTTTTGAAAAGTTACACATTATTGGCATACAAAGCTGCAATCAAATTATTTTTGTGGTTTTGTGGTTAGTTTTGTGGTAACATGTGATACAACTGAGAGCTTTTGGGCAGTGAATTTGGTAGTTTTTATGAAAAAAAAAGAGAAATTATTGGTCCTTATCTTTCTAACTTGGTTCACTGATAGTTTAGCTCCTAAGCTTTCATTTGAACCAAATTTTGTAAGTTGGTGAAATTTTTTACGTCCAATATTTAACGTTTTATGAAAAAAAGTGTTTAAGAAAAAACTTTTGAATTTATTGGGTTATATCTCTATAAATTTGTTCTATGGTATAAAATTATGATACAATTTATGTGTATTAATTTGATAGCTTCATTTTTAATAATCACTGAATTATGGCCAATTTTTCATTAAATTTACATTTTTATGGTAAGGGTCTCCAAATGATGACGTTTGAGGTAAAAATACGCGGGCTGATCTACGTAAGCGTGACGTCTAAACTGTGCGCATGCGTATTGCTGCGATAGGTCCAGCTGGTGGCGCCATTTTACCGCACTTTATTCTATGCTTAGTATGGCTTCAGTGACATTGGCTTCCTCCAATATATGCCCAGTTATAACTAATCACTCGTAGTTTATAGTTTGTACGAGCTTCTAGTTGTGCGCTAAAACTGGTTGAAGGTTGCGGAGGGTTATCTGGAGCTACAAAGCTTAGAGGAAAGAAGCACAGGACCGCGGCTGAACGCCTCCTCATGTAAGTCTGATTGTTGTGTGCTTAAGCGTGTATTTAAACTCTATTCTTACTTTCTTGGTGTGACGAATTTCTGAAGTACTCAACAGTAATGTGAAGAATCCAGCACATCACCTACACTTTAGCTATGGCCACACACATTCCAGTATTACTTTGTCCTTCACACTGAATCATTCATATCATTTTATTCATGATTTTACTATATTTTCTATCTACTTGTTAAATTTCAACTTTTTTAAAATTATACAAAAAAAAATTGACAATTAATATAATTTTATAATGACATTATACAATATATATTATTACATAATTTTATGATGACATGAAATTGTGGTAGATACAAGCAGCAGTTGAATTTGGAGGGTGGTAAATAGCATCACCATAACCATAGAGAACTGTACCTATATAGACATGAGGAGTAATGGACAGCTAAAGCATAAATAGTGGCATATAGAGTCTGTGATGAATTGTATATCTTATTATCTTGGTCAGCAAACAGTAAATTGGCTGAGTTTCTAAATAAATAGGCCCTATTTAAACAGGTAAGAAAATCTGAGTGGACAAGCAACCCGTGATACAAACCTACCTCACATTGTAGCTTGCTCTTGTTAAGTATCCTTGAATAGCAACAAAGTCCTGAGCCTAAAATGAACCAGAATGTCAAGCAGAAGGGTAGAAACGAAGTCACCAAACTACGACTGCTTTTTGTTTACAATTGTCTCTGAGGTACTGCGCACGTGTTTGGCCCGGTTTGAGACTATAAAGGGGAATACCCGTATTACTGGTGGGTAAAGCGTTGCGCGGCACAAACCAATTACGATTAATGACGACGCGTAGACGAAAATGTGACGTCAAATAAAATGGCGAATAATGTATTGCAGTCTATGGGCGATGCGCTGTTCTCTACCTTCTATGAGTTAAAGTGATTTTGTAGCAGTTGGAAACAACATTTGGAGGAGTAACAATAAGGTACATGCATATCAAAAGGCTGTATTTTGTTTCTATATGATAAATTCAAAAAGTTCACTCTTTAAGCTGGACGCACTGTATATCTGGAGTGTCTGAAAAAAAAGTCTGGTCATGATGGACATTCCCCAACTACTCCTAACACACATACACACACACACACATCACTCACAGCTCTTTGTTGAGCAGTACTCAGCTGAGGTCTGGCTGCACTCGAGGAAGGGGTAGCCCCTCCAACATTAGCCGTGCTAGGCCCCGGGCTCCTACTGACTCCTCCCACTCCATGAGCAGCATCCTGGTTAGGCTGAGCAGGTGAAGAAGAAAGAGAAGATGAGCCAGTGCCCTGAATATTGAGTGTTATGGCAGCCAGTGACTGCAGAACGGACTCGACATCAGCATTGGGCGGAGACTCGTCCGTGACACTCTCCTCCTCCTCATCCACACGACCTGGTATGTTTGCCATGAGATCGATGCTGTGAGAACGCCCCAGGAATTGGCGAGGGTGAGAATGAATGGGTTGAGGGGCGGAGGGGTCCAGCTGGGGAGCAGAAGGTATTGGCTGGCTCGTTTCAGATGTCTGAGGTGGGCTCACAGCTGAGGCTCCTCCCCCTCCTTGTGCTTGGGGTGTGGCTGAGGCATTCGGAGGTTGGCGGCGGGCCATTCTGGTAGGATGGCGTAGGGACACTTGCCTATGGTGATGGTTCACGTAGAGGTTGCGACCATTGGAGTCCTAAGATGACAAAATCAAGCTCTAAATAACTTCAAATACTTCAATGTGGCAAACAAGGGCACAAGTGCAACAATTCTCTCTCTCTGACTGCATTATCTAGTAAAACCATCTTATGTTTCTTCTTCAGTGGTAGACCTATCTCAAGTATTAGTCCTGTGACTCTAGCCCTGAACCTAGCTACCTCTAGAGCTGAACCTAGCTACCTCTAGAGCTGAACCTAGCTACCTCTAGAACTGAACCTAGCTACCTCTAGACCTGAGCACCTTAGCTTTGGGCACCTCTAGCCCTTGGCTAGCTACCTCTAGACCTATGCATAACCCCCTCTAGCCCTGGGCCTAGCTCCTTCTAGACCTAGGCCTAGCTACCTCTAGACCTAGACCTAGGTACCTCTAGCCCTAGGCCTAGGTACATACCTCTAGCCCTGGGCCTAGCTCCTTCTAGCCCTAGGCCTAGCTACCTCTAGCCCTAGGCCTAACTAACTCTAGACCTATGCATAGCTCTCTCTAGCCCTAGGCCTAGCTACCTCTAGCCCTAGGCCTAGCTACCTCTAGACCTATGCATAGCTCCCTCTAGCCCTGGGCCTAGCTAACTCTAGACCTATGCATAGCTCCCTCTAGCCCTGGGCATAGCTACCTCTAGACCTATGCATAGCTCCCTCTAGCCCTAGGCCTAACTAACTCTAGACCTATGCATAGCTCCCTCTAGCCCTAGGCCTAGCTACCTCTAGCCCTAGGCCTAGCTACCGCTAGCCCTAGGCCTAACTAACTCTAGACCTATGCATAGCTCTCTCTAGCCCTAGGCCTAGCTACCTCTAGCCCTAGGCCTAGCTACCTCTAGACCTATGCATAGCTCTCTCTAGCCCTAGGCCTAGCTACCTCTAGACCTATGCATAGCTCCCTCTAGCCCTGGGCATAGCTACCATTCAATCTATCAGCTATGATTTGAGCAGAACATTCAACATTCTTGCATTTCTTCATGCCCTCCTAATTAAGAGTGTCCACTGACAACCAGTTGCCACACCCCGTCTGCTGAAAATGTGATCAGTTATTTTATATTTTCAAAGAGGTAAACACGATCCTATCAGCCCCACCCTTATGGGCGTGGTCACAGACTTACCACACGGCGGTCCCAACCCGAGGGAAGCTCTGCCTCTGAATCACTCTCAGACTCTTCATCTCCGTGGTCCTCGCTGACTTGTGGGCATGGCTGATCATGAGTAGGGTAGGGGAGTGGCTGCTGCGGGCTTGTGCCGGGAAAGCTAGCAGTAGGATACGGGAGAGAGGAGCTGGTGTTGCTACTTCCAGGGACGTTGCCGGTGGGATATGGCAAGGAGGTCAACGGGTTTGCAACAGGGTAAGGGAGGGAGGTGGCGACATTGGGCGGCACTGATGAAGTAGGCGTGGCTATTACAGTGGGATTAGACGGCGTAGCAGACTGAGTAGGTGGAGCCGAGGGATCGTATATAATATAGGACAGTTTAATGGAGCCCCTGGAGACAAAGATGCAGATAAGTGTCCAGTACATTCACAAATTATTCCTTTTACTGTACTAACATCAAAACGTCCTTTTTACTAAATTTGATCACATGTGCCAGTGTATATGAAAACAATTGCGACATAACTTATATATATATATATATATATATATATATAGTATAATACTTCTTGCACGAGTCAACACATAATATGGGGAGATATTTTGCGAGTATGTGTAAAAATATTTTTATGAGCTCAAGCCAAGTGAAAATACAAGTGTGAGAGTGAAATATCATTCATATTGTACGACGAGTGTATAAATTGTTTTATTATACTCTGGATATTTCCCCAAGACAGTAAACATTCCATCATACTCCTAATAATTCAGTTGTCCAGAACTACCCATGGGTGTGATGGAGTGTTCAATATGGAAAAGTTGGACACTCTCGTGATGCAGAAATACTCATGGGAAAATATCTCACTCCTTGTACGAGTTTGCACAATCTATAGATTGTGCAACTCATCTATAAATTGTACCAAACAGTCTATAGATTAGCATCCATTGTAGATTTAATTAGCCAATTCACTGATTTACTTTTGATCAACAAGTTTGTTTATGTGAGTTTGGATCATCACCACTGTGGACAAGAAAAATTCAGTCCTGCTGTCTAGTCAGAATTGTGCACTACTTATAGCTACACTCGACTGTAGACAACATAAGTATGTATTGAAACAGTCGGCTATTATGGTCACTATAGTCCAGCACAATAATGGGAATGTTTTCATCAAAGTTAGCATCAGTTTATAATTTTTTGACCTAAAATGGTTCATATAATCACTTTCTCTAAATCACTTACAGATTTTCCGTCGGTAGTGGGGAATTTGAAATATTTGTGTGAGTAATAGCACGGGTAACTATGCTATCACTTGCTAATAGTTGGCCAGCTTTTCTTCTTTTTTTAAAATCATTTGCACTGTAGCTACAGTGTATAGCTAGTTCACTATCTCTGGATTTCAGGATTAGCTCCCTCCAGAATTTCGTTCTCAACCTATGTGTATGTCGAAATAAATTAGAATAGAACTTCAGCACTAGTACAGATTAATTGATCTACAGTGAGTGCTACCCACGACCAGTGGTTGACTGTCGTCCAATCTGTGAATGTCATGTGACCACATACTGACCAGTGTGAAGTATACACTTTCACATATAGGCATGTGCATCAAAGTAGTGTGGGTTTAAAACGGGTGTGGCTAAATACACACAGAGTGTCCCAATCCCAAACAAAAAGTTTGTAACCCCTGTATGTCTAGCCCTAGCTAGACATACACATAAACTATGTGCTGATCTCACTGTGCTGATCTCACTTGGCTTATTTTAGACTTGTACATGCCATTAATAATCCACTTATCATCCAACACTGACAAACTTGAAAGTCTCTTCCTTTCATAGTTTGGTAGCCAACTTGCCCCGCCCCCCTCCCCCTCCCCACTATCTGAACAACGTTATCAATGATATTCATCAAATTTGATGAATAATACATTTGCCACAATTTTTTTATAATCTGAACGGCAGGTTCAGTTGCGGTTGTTTGAAATGACTTAGCAGTTTACCCCATTCTATGAATATTTGGTGAGTAAAAAGTGGGTGGAACCGCAGGAATCAAAGACGACAAACAATCATGATAAGAGCGGCTTTGGCCTTCGTGGTTTTCTTAATTACCACAGGTATGATGCTCAAGTAATTAATTAATTAAAAATAAATAAAGGGAGAGAGGGTAATTAACTTCACTTAACCCCCCCTCTCGTTAGCTAGTTTGTGCTGGGTCTGGTTTGTTGTATCTACTAGGCACCATTAGTAACCATTCTTCCTAATCATGCATTAACATAATGTGAATAACACTTTAGTTATCGTAGGTTGGCTGCTTAAAACAAAGTGTACATCAGTTCAGTGTTTACAGATAGAATCAGGTTCTAATATTCTACTGCATACCAATTATAGTATCAAAAATAAAATTTGCTAATTTAGAATTAACATCTGCTCAGTCCCCAACATGCCAGGCTCTAGATACCATCACCAGCACAAGAAATGATAGGTTTACTGGAAACTGCACCAGAGACGCAAGCTGTAGCATGATCATATGCAACAGACCCTACAACCAGAGTGCAAATCACACCTGGACTTACACTCTGGATTATTGCAGCACAAATGTGACTCTGACCGCTGTTAGAGTGTCAGTCACAATGCAAGACTCTACAGTTGATATCAATCGCACTACTACAGGAAATGACACCATTTCCTCAACAGACGATGGCACACCAGTAACTCCTCCGATAGAACTAACACTGGTACAAGATGGAGACTCCATCATTTTTGGGGTAAGAAAGTCCTACTCATACCTATTGTTCCATAAGATTGCTAGCATAAAATTTCCTCAGGAGTATAGAGAGAAGAAAATTTCAGTTAACTTATTTTTTGTTGTTGTTTGTTTAGGTGTTCTCTTCAACTTTCCTGTTCATGGAGACTCGTATTCCTGTACCTTTATCTGAATGTGGTAAGGATGCTGGGTTTGATACAGAAATTTTAGCTAGGGGGAGGGAAAAAACATTAGCACATGAGAGGGTGGGGCTACAGTTTGAGATATGTACACTTGCAGCAATTTACAAACAGATACCAAAAAAGTAAATCATCTCATGAGCCCTATTTAATGATTTTAACAAGTGAAAATTATGAGCTATTTGAGTTTCTAAATTCAGACCCATTCACATTTCAAGTACATCAAATGACACCTTATGTAATTAAATATGCATTAGAGTAGGGGCATTATATAGATTGAGGAAGCTTCATCTGTGGGTGGGTGGGTGGGTGGGGCAACTCTTAGGGGGAGGAAACTCATCTTCCCCTCCCTCTCAAACACTGGGATATCACAAATGCTAACATCATCCATACTCCCTGAACGTAGAGGTCGCGAAATCTGAGGCCTCATTTAACCCATTCTGAGCTTCCTCCGGAGGTCAGGGTATAAAAAGAAAAATCTCCGGCTTGCCCTTTGACCTCTATTCATACAGTATGTATTATATATAATGCTTACTAGTGGTGTGCTTGAGCACAAATGGTGAGCGAGCCTTATACCAATGAATTTTCAAGTAAATACTGCTGCGTAGGGCTTACAACTGTGACAAATAGCGTATTAACTTACCTCCCATAAGTTTTTGAGTTTTAACTGCACCCACAAAACAATTCAAAGCTCAAAGTGGTAAACAATTCAATTTCTAAGATGATAAGGGTAATGATCACTAAACCGGAGGATTCTGTTTAGTGAAGTTTGGGACGTACGTACGTCCACACACATATATAAACAAACTCATATCCCCGATTTTCAATTGTGTTACCCCTGTAAGTGTCTCGCTCGCCGATATATGAGTGAGTGAGATATGGTGTTGTTTATCTTCAAAAAGCCAAAGGCCAGTGAAAATAAAGCCTGAAAATTTTGCCAGTCAAGCTCCACTGAGTGTAATAAATGGTTTATTCTTCACTGCACAAGTTTACACTCAGGCTGGTAACTCAGCCTGCAAGTTGGTATGTAGTAACACTCACAGTATTAGTTCATAAAGGCTCCTTCCCTCACCAGTAGCTGAATACATCTAAGTGTATCGGCACTGGATGGACTGTTGCTATTAACTACCAGGAGCCTGAGGGTCACCTAGCTTGCTCAACTCAGCATGAGATAAGATGATGTGAGATACCTGAGGATGATACTATATAGCATCACATAGAAGGTGGCAAATACTAAAACCATAAGTTATTGTTGGACGAACAGATATGCAAAGTAGTCATCATGCTTACAGGATCATACATACTACCGGCACTTGCTTCATCACTATTTGACCTTTCAACTATCAATCCAACTCATACTACAGCAGAGTTAGCTGATTGGCTTAAAAACAGTACGGATTCGGTTAATGGCATGAAACGCAGCACAGCCAAATATTCGCACTACTCATTTAAAATAAATTTGCTAAAAATTGGTACTATGCACATTTTAAAATAAACTAATTCTTTAATATTGTTGTTTTATGTGTTAACAGGGACTACACCTACTCCATCCTCCTCTCCAGGGGAAACTCCAACTATTCCATCCTCCTCTCCAGGGGAAACTACATCTCCTGACGCAGCCTCACCACCTATACTGTCACCTGGGCTATTGTTATTGTTGTTGTTGTTGTACCTGCTATTATTGCTGTAATTGTATTTGTTGTAATGAGGTGTATGAAGGAGTAAACTGGACAAATTATTCTAACATTATAGGCCATTCTTTGTTGTTGTTTTTTTGTATTGTTTTTCTTACGTTGTGTTTGCATTGATCCTGAAGTTAATATATATAACAATAAACACACACTCACACACAAGAACAAAACACAGATAAAAAAGTAGAGCAAAAAAAAAAAAAAAAGCTGCAGAGGAATAACTCCCGAAACAATGGAACATGTTACAATAAGCTATGCCTAATTGTATGTCCATTAAAGAAGCAGTAGATCAGATTTCAGAGAGTCTCGCTCAGTTCAACTGTAATCTCATTCCATGACCAGCAACTAACAAATAGGATTGCATGAGGAGAAAGACATGACACCTCCATTTCCAGTCACTGGTGTAAGAGGCTGTCCTCACAACCAACAAGGACTTTCCAGCTAATATGGATGATAGGATTATTAGGACACACCCATGTAATTGGGCGGAGACTCTGTGGGAATATCTTTGGACGACTGATGGTGAAGTTGGATAGATCTATCAAAATAACTAATACATTTACCCACACGGTCTCATATTACAGTACCCCCGCGTTTTGCTCAAAACTCGCAGAGATATTCAAAGAGTGAATGACTCCACACATCATTATTTTAAAAACAACACCCACTAAATACATGGCCACTTAGCTGCAGGTTAGGTGGGGTTAAGGGTGGCCGCACACCGCCTACGCAATTTTTTGTTGATGGTTGCTATGCACGATTACTACTATTGTATACTTACAGGGGCTTCTCCACTACAACACAAGGACACAATACCTGCCGAAGGAGCCGCTCACTAATTTAGAGCGAATCTGGAGGAAATATCGGGGCCTGGTTATAAAACTTTGTAGCACTTTTTTGGAGCAGTGCGGTAAGTTGGAGCTCCGCAATTTGGTGCACTACTAGCCGAGCCGATACTCTACTGCAAGACAACGAGTTCTTCTCCATTTCAATATTACTTTATGATTTATTCGCAATTTTTTCTATTTAAAAGATATTGAAAAATTAGCGCACTTGGAGTTGACTGAGTGCACCACCAATTGAGGATAGCGGCTTACTTGCTTCACCTACTACGTAATTTTTACCCAACCAAGATAATGGCTAGCGAAGAGAGTAGCGGTTCGACTACGGAGAGGGAAGTGCCTCGGGAGGAGCCTGGCTCCAGCCGTAGAGCTATACCAGAGGGAGTGGTAGAGTGCATTAGGGCAGTGGTTTCCGAACTACTGGACCAGCAGCAGCTGAGGGCTAGGGATGCTAGTGGTGGGGGTGGTTTCACATTTTACCATTGCATAAATGAGAAGGTTGAATCTAGTTTTTTTTATCAGAACTTGTTAATCTGTAGACTGTCGTCCAATCTATGAATGTCATGTGACCACACACTGGCCAGTGTGAAGTATACACTTTCACATATAGGCATGTGCATTAAAGTAGTGCGAGTTTAAAAAGGGTGTGGCTAAATGCACATAGAGTGTCCCAACCCCATGCAAATAAGTTGTAACCCCTATATGTCTACTGTTGGAGCAAGCAAACAAGTGACAAACATAGGCCAGATGGCACAACAATAAACAATTAATTAATGATTTACACCTTATTGAGAAAGGACAAACATACATTCACACTTCATTCAAACACACATTTACGCATTAGCTTCATGAAAACAACCCCCCTTGGACTGAGCTACAGTATATAGTGGACTGACCCAGCTCAGTCCAATCAGTTGTGCAGTTGTTCAGTTTTGTTGCATTTGTTCAACTCTTCTAGCCATTCATCGCATTCTTCATTTCATATTTTCTTGAATATTATTCGACTTCCTATTCGTTTACTCATCATTGTACCATTCTTCAATTTCATATAACTTAAAACCTATCTACCTTTGATTGTCTGGGGCGTAGTCTAACTGCACTCTGGATTAGCATACAACGGACATTTGCGCAGGAAGAGACATACCCAGTGCAGTGTTCGTTCATTTAAGGGCGAGTTGTGTTGCTACTAGGTAACCAGCCGCTACGCTTAATTGCGCACTAGAAGATTCATCTACCTAGCCCTGTATGTATAATCATTAAACTATGTGCTGATCTCAGTTGGCTTATTTTAGACTTGTACATGCCATTAATAATCCACTTATCATCCAACACTGACAAACCGTGCAGTCTCTTCCTTTTATAGTTTGGCAGCCAACTTGCCCCGCCCCCCTCCCCCTCCCCACTATCTGAACATCATCAATGATATTCATCAAATTTGATGAATAATACATTTGCCACAAACTTTAAATCTGAATGGCAGGTTCAGTTTGAAATGACTTAGAAGTTTACCTCATTCTAAAGGCTATGAATATTTGTGAGAGAAAAGTGGGTGGAACCGCAGGACTCAAAGACGACAAACAATCATGATAAGAGCGGGTTTGGCCTTCGTGGTTTGCTTAATTACCACAGGTATGATGCTCAAGTAATTAATTAATTAAAAATAAATAAAGCGGGAAAAGTAGAGAGAGGGCAATTAACTTCACTTAAACCCCCCCCCCCCCCCCTCTCGTTAGCTAGTTTATTGGTGCTGGGTTTGGTTTGTTGTATCTACTAGGCACCATTAGTAATAATTATGCATTAACATAATGTATCTCAGTTTAAATGACATGTGAATAACACTTCAGTTATCATAGGCTGGCTGCTTAAAACAAAGTGTATAACAGTTCAGTGTTTACAGATAGAATCAGATTCTAATATCCTACTGCATACCAATTATAGTATCAAAAATAAAATTTGCTAATTTAGAATTAACGTCTGCTCAGTCCCCGGGAACATGCCAGGCTCTAGATACCATCATCAGCACAAGAAACGATAGATCTACTGGAGACTGCACCAAAGACGCAAGCTGTAGCATAATCACATGCAACAGACCCTTTACCAGGGATACAAATCACACCTGGACATACACTCTGGATTATTGCAGCCCAAACGTGACATTGACAGTTGTTAGAGAGACAGTCACAATGCAAGGATCTACAGTTGATATCAATCGCACTACTACAGGAAATGACACCATTTCCTCAACAGACGATGGCACACCAGTAACTCCTCCGATAGAACTAACACTGGTACAAGATGGAGACTCCATCATTTTTGGGGTAAGAAAGTCCTACTCATACCTATTGTTTCATAAGATTGCTAGCATAAAACTTGCTCAGGAGTAACTACTGGTACAGAGAGAAGAAAATTTCAGTTTTTTCTTTTTTCGTTTGTGTAGGTGTATTCTTCAACTTTCCTGTTCATGGAGACTCGTATTCCTATACCTTTATCTGAATGTGGTAAGGATGCTGGTTTGATACAGAAATTTTAGCTAGGGGGAGGGAAAACATTAGTGCAAGAGGGTGGAGCTATAATTTGAGATGTATACCGGGCTGTACACTTGCAGAAATTTATAAACAGATACCAAAAGAGCAAATTATCTAAAGTGCTTTTTAACATGTGGAAATTATGAGCTATTTGAGTTTCTAAATTCAGACCCCTTTACCCACCACCCGTATGAATATTTGGATACTGTTGGACAGCAAAACCAGATCACTCAATCCATTCACCATTTCAAGTATCAAATGACACCTTATGTAATTAAATATGCATTAAAGTAGGAGCATTATATAGATTGAGGAAGCTTCATCTGTGGGTGGGGCAATTCAATTTAGGGGAGGAAATTCATCTTCCCCTCCCTTTATATATATAATTTATATTTACAGTACTCATTTAAAATAAATTTGCTAAAAATTAGTACTATGCACATTTCTAGATAAACTAATTCTTTAACTGTTGTTTTAATTATGTGTTAGCAGTGCCAACTACTCCATCCTCCTCTCCAGGAACTACATCTCGTGGCACAGCCTCACCACCTATACTGTCACCAGGGATTATTGCTGCTATTGTTATTGTTGTTGTTGTTGTACCTGCTATTATTGCTGTTATTGCTTGTGGGCGGGCCGAGCCCTCCCACATGAAGAACTTATGAGAGACTTATGTGTGTGATTATGTTGTATCAGTTAGTTATTAGATTGCTGCTATTTTTAGAGTCATGTAGAGTCATGGGAACTGTTGTAAGTGTTGATTGGTGTTGTACGTTTGTGAGTTTGTTTGTGAGTCAGAGCAGGAACTCTGCAGCTTTTTGTGTGACTTTTAGGCGTGGTTAGTGTGTCATATAAATACTTGTAGTTTCCTGTTCTGATTTTAGTCTTGGTATGTTCATACAATACATTGTGTGTTCTATCTTCTTAGTTTAATTAATTTAAATAACACTTCTTGCCAAACCCTCGGGTGGGGTGTACAGCTTAGCTGGGTAGTGTGAAGAGAATTCCCTTGACTCTGGTGGCAGCAACTACTTGCTGTCAATAGGTGCAAGCCTTTGAGCGTTTGAGTTATCGCCCCGACCAGGCCCACATTGCTGTAATTGTATTTGTTGTAATGAGGTGTATGAAGAAGTAAACTGGACAAATTACTCTAACATTATAGGCCATTCTTTGTCCTTTTTTTTTTGTATTGTTTGTTTCTTACGTTGTGTTTGTATTGATCCTGAAGTTAAATATATATAACAATAAACACACACCCACACACAAGAACAAAACAAAGATAAAAAAGTAGAGCAAAAAAAAAAAAAAAAAAAAAAAAAAAAAAAAAAAAAAAAAAAAAAAAAAAGCTGCAGAGGAATAACCCGAAACAATGGAACAAGTTACAATAAGCTATGCCTAATTGTATGTCCAATTGAACGAATAAACACGTGTCTCGCTCAGTTCACTCGATACTAACCAATGAGACACTGTAATCTCATTCCATGACCAGCAACTAACAAAAAGGATTGTACGAGGAAGAACATGACACCTCCATTTCCAGTCACTGGTGGGGCTGTCCTCACAACCAACAAGGACATGCTTCCAGCTAATATGGATGATAGGACTATTAGGACACACCCATGTGATTCTGATGGTGAAGTTGGATAGATCTATCAAAATAGCTAACACATTTACCCACAGTCTCATATTACAGTACCCCTGCGTTTTCCTCAAAACGCTGACAGTTCTGATAGCCTTGCAGATTTCCCCTGCCCAATTGATGGTTGTTGAAGATACTGCAGATCTCTGGAATGACTTCTTGGATGTATATCCTATCCAGCATTTAGAACATTTGGCAAGATCGTTTTTAATTTTTGTTTTGTTTTGTTTTGAGATGCATTTATTTACATGCATTTATAAGTCACAAAAAATATTTAAAGCAATAGTAGTGTTCCCAATCCTTATCTTTAATAGAATAATAATACATTAATAATTTAATACAGCATATCATTTTGGGGTAAAATAAATCTAACACAAAATATGATACAAAAACAACTTAGTGAC
>WLWD01002569.1_pt1 | contig 21882 bp, 4 predicted proteins | sample 6712731 | NCBI WGS metagenome assembly WLWD01 (sample SAMN12718690, study PRJNA576275) | sponge metagenome | isolation source: marine sponge | host: Mycale hentscheli | place: New Zealand: South Island, Marlborough, Capsize Point | collected 2014-11-01
GCACTTGACATTCCTGAATACAAACGTGACGATTGCAAGCGTAATAGTGAAAAAAATGTTATAAGGCTAGAAAGTCTTCTCAGAACATATGTACAGGGAGACTATGAGGGAGCTGAGCCTGCCACTTTCAATAGATTGAAAGATGCATTAGCTGGCGACATAGTAAAGCGGAAAGTGCTTGCACACAAACTAGAAATGCCAACTTGTGAGTCTGAACATGCTTTACCAAATACCTCAAGTTTTGAACTTGAAATATTAGATCAGTCTTACAATACTGAAGTAGCTGAGGGCAAGTCCACACTTCTAGAAGTGCAAGTCAGTAGCAGTGGGTGTGAATCTTACCAATGGAGTAAAGATGGCAAACCTTTACTGGATAGAGCTGATTTTTCTGGTGTGTGTAGTAACATACTTTATATTGATGAAGCTAGCAAGGGTTCAGAAGGGAAGTATTCTTGTAGAGTTAGTCGAAGTGATGAGACTGAATGCAGTGACGAGATAAGTCTGAGTGTCGTTTATCCTCCAGAAAAGAGAGAACTGCTAAAACTCTATTCTAATAGTGAAAGAAAATCAGCTAAAGATTCGTGGCCGCCCACAGGCAATTCTGAATTTATTAATCTAGCTCTTATCAAAAAGCAGGAAAGAGGTAAGAACAAATGTGACTATTATACAGTTCGTGGAGACATGGACGACATTCTAGAGAGCAAGGAAGTAGCAGAGTACGAGAAAGTGTTTAAAGAGTACAAAGAAGGTGGTTTGCTCGTAGTAGAAGGTCGTCCAGGTTGTGGCAAAACAACTCTAGTCCACAAGATAACTAGAGATTGGATGGAGGGGAAGAAAATCTTGCAAGGGGCAAGAATGGTGTTTCTAGTGACTCTGAGATTAGTAAATGAAAGTGGGAAAGATAAGAGTTTGCTAGACTTACTCCAGATATTTTATGGAAAGGTTCTTGGTAAAAATATTGAGCAAAAGCTTGATGAATGTAGAGGAAAAGGAGCGTGCTTCATTCTAGATGGACTAGATGAGTATCCTATAGAGAAAAAGAAAAACTTAGTAATTGATGACTTGCTCAATACTAGGACACTTCTTCCAGACTCCATGGTTATAGTAGCATCACGCCCTGTAGCTACAAATGAATTAAAACAGAGATGTAAAACACGCATTGAAGTTATAGGGTTTCATAAGGATCAAATCTACAGCTACGTAAGATCCTATCCCTTCCCTAATTCTGATATGGTAGTTAAAATGGAGGAGTACCTAGAACAGCATCCCAATGTTCTTCACATGTGTTACCTACCAGTTCATGCAGCCATGATATGTTTCTTGTTCAGTAAATTAGAAGCCAACATTCCTCAAACAGAAACACAAATCTATGAGCAGTTTACAATAGCTACTATATTACGACACGAGGCAAATAGAAGTGAAGGTCTGTCACAGATTAAGTCTCTAATGGAACTGAGTGGGGAGGAGAAGACTTTGTTCATTTCAATATGCAAATTAGCATATGACATGATCCTTAACTCTCAGCAAGTAGTAAAGAAAAGCAATGCCCAGATTTCTGTCTCCAGCAATCTAGATTTTGGTCTGTTAACGGTAGAACGTACCTGTGAATATTACGGCAGCGAAGATTTGTACACTTTTCATCACCTTACCTTTCAAGAATTCTTAGCAGCTTTTTACACTCGTGAAACTCAGATAGAAGATAAGAAGCTAATCAGAAAATACAGTTTGAGGAATGTTTGGAAGTTTTACTGTGGGTTAACTCAGCTTTTTAAAGGCATCAAATTTGCCAACCTAATCTGTAAAAGATCATTATTAGAAGATTTTTCTTCTTTTCACCTTCAATGTGCCTTTGAATCCCAGCATGTACAGTTGTGTGATAGTGTTGTAAAAGATAATACCATTGGTGTAGGGGGTGACATTGTTAGCTCTATTGCTCAAGGATATGTCCTCTCTAATTGTACCAAGCCAGTTACTAAGGTGATAGTTTGTAGAACTTGGGATAGTGACGGAGTTGAGTCGTTTGCTTCAATGGCTACCAGTGGCAGACTTCAGTCTATCAAATCGTTAAGTTTAGCGTATAGAGTAACTGTCGATGAAAAGTGGTTTGTGTCCATCTATAGTTTGTTGTGTCACTTACATTTCTTGAAAGAGTTGGATTTAACTGGCACATCACTTACAAAGTCTGGAATAATATGCTTTACTAGTGGAATAATATTGCCTCAACTCAAGGTCTTGAGGATTTCTTTACCACTAATACCACCTTGCTCTCATCCTGAAAAAGTCTTAAGTCTATTAAAGTTTAGGAGTAACAAAATACAACAAATATTTTATGAAGTGGATGCAGATTATGCTATCAACCATGTAGTATGGAGGAAGATATTGAGCTATGCCTTTGGTTGCCAAATCATGCAGGACAGTGATTTGTCATGGCTACACTTGTACAACTCTGTGGCAAATCTGTCTCTCTATCATGAGAGGCTGTCTTACTGTACTGAAGTAGTTCTTGTTAACTGTTGTATTGGTGATGAGGAAACAGAGATATTGGCTAGCACGTTGAACAGTTCTGTCTTGGAAAAGCTTGTTCTTGATTTTAACAGAATAAGTGACTCTGGAGCTATTGCACTAGCTTGCTGCCTAGCAAGATGTAGTGTAGTACAGGAGGTGTCTCTTCAGTGTAACTCTATATGTGACGTGGGAGCCACAGCATTAGCAGATGCACTAATCCATTGTAGCAGTTTGAGAAGACTAGACTTGCAGGGAAATAGTCGAGTAGATATAGTAGCTAGAGCTAGAGCTACAGAGAGTCTACCTGGCTTGGATCTGTGCATTGATAAAGTGCATACTACAGAAGAAGGTATTGAGAGAGTCTTAGAGTGCAGGACTAAGACTAGTATAAAAAATAAGGTGTTTACTTCATCAAGGGACAGTGTTTGCAAGGCAGACATTGATTCTCTTAGGAGAGCTTTACAATGTGGGGATTTACCAGCATTGAGACTGTCTAAAACTAACATTTCCAACATTAACCAACTAGTGGCTGAACAAGAGAATGCAAAGACAGTTAGAGGAATAAAGTGTACAGATATTGGTAATGATACTGTACCAACTCTTTGCAGTATCTTAAAATGTTTGCCTCATCTTCATTATATAAAAATTGATTTGGGAGATTTTAGTTCTACTAGTACACAACTTATTAGTGACAGTTTGAAAACATTTAAGTCATTACATAGTCTGACTTTACGTTATAGTAGTTACCATTCTAGTATTTTATTAGAAGCTGTCAAGTGCTTCACTAAACTACACTCTCTAAACTTATGTGGTATTCCTGTTGGATCTAAAGAAATTGGTCTATTGTGCAGTAATACTAAGTTTTGGGTAAACTTACACACTCTAAACTTAAGAAGTAATGAACTTGGTTCAGATGGAGCACAAATTCTAAGTAAAATGCTAGTCCATTGTAAGAGTCTATGTTGTTTGAATCTCTTTGATAATACCATTGGTGATAGAGGAGTCATGGCGATAGCAGAGGGACTGAAGGACCACACTGGTTTACTAGAATTACAACTAGGCTATAATGATGTCACCTCAGAGGGTGTGGCATTATTGAGTCAGGTGATTAGTTGCAACCAACAACTGCAATGCCTGAACTTGTTAGACTGTGGCCTAGGTTCAGAAGGTGTAACTGTCCTAGTAGATCTCATGTCTGGAGATTCTTTACAAATACTGGATCTTGAAGAGAATGAATTAGGTGATGATGGTATGGCATGTCTGAGTGTTGGACTGAAGAAGTTCACACAACTAGTGAAACTAAACATTGGTTGTAATGAAAATAGTTTTCATGGAGTAGAGCATCTGTCTGAGGGACTTCAATATTGTACTAAACTGCAGCAATTATACTTGGGTGCTAAAGATGTCATACAAGATTGCATTCCTGCTATACTTGACATAATGAAGCATTGTATGTACCTAAAATTGCTAAGCCTTGCTTTTAACAGTATTAGTGTGGATGATGTAGCACTTCTATTAGGAGGATGGCAACATAAGAGTTTGTTAATATTGGACATAAGAGAAGGCATTGGTTTTGACCATATATTAGCTCTGCACAAGACATCTAAACATTGTGATAGTTGCGATCGTCTACTACAACTAAATTACAACAATGATTTTGTAGACCTTATCATAGATGGCATCATAAGAGGTCTTGTTCTACCAAAATGGGTATCTCAGTAACTACTAAAACGTTTCAACTGCTCCACATAATGTCTAAACTCCTCCCACATTAGATTTAAACTACACCCACATCGTATTGAAATCTCCACTTCAACTCTATATACTGATCTGAGCTTTTACTTGTTTAAACTCCACCCATTATTGAGCAAAACTTCACCCACATCTGTTAAAATGTCCACCTCAACTCTTGCGTACATTTCATCTGAGCTTTTACGTATTTAGACCCTACCCACACTTGATATAAACTCCACCCATATCTTATTGAAATCTCCAGCTCAAACTCCACCTACAGTTGATATAAACTCCACCCACACATCTTATTGAAATCTTCAGTTCAACTCTACTTAGCTACATTTCATCTGAACGTTTACTTAAGAAATGTTCAGGTAACTGAAACTGAGTATTGTAAAAGACTAATGAAGGGGCATGGTTCCAAGTGTTCATGTCTGCACGTGCTACTATTAGATTTTTGGTGTTCGGTTGACTGAAGTGGTTGAATAACTGCCGTTCAAAAAACTTTAAATAAAACTCTACTCACATTATAGATCTAAACTTCACCCACATCTAATTGAAATCTTCACTTCAACTTATCTCAGCTTTTACTCATCTAAACTCCACCCACATTTGATATAAAGTCCACCCTCACCTTATCAGCTAAATCTTCACCTCTACTTCACTTGCATGTCAAATGAGCTCTACCTCTGTTTAAATAGTAAGTTTTATATAAGTTATATACAGTACATAATATTTCACTTTGTGTTCTTCATAACTTATTAGAAGAGGAGAGAGTCTTCTTGTTAGATCATGTGACCCTCAGTTGGACACCAGTGTCCAGGGTGTACAGCAGCAATTTAACCTGACCACACCTCAAACAAGAATGACTGCAACCATTGACAACAAACTCATTAGTAAGCATGTATTTATAGTCTGCTACTGTTGTTGTTGTTGGCTTGCAAAATGATCGAACTAAAGTTATGCTATATTACAAACATTGAAGTTCAAGAACAAGATTGAGTTGTTGTTGTTGTTTTTTTACGGGCACATTGTATTTTAACTTTGTTTTTGTTTGTTTGTTTGTTTGTTTTTCTTTTGCAACTATCATTCTATTCTGTATGTATGTGTGTTGCAGTTGTATTGGAAATGATGCAACCAGAGCAGCTCCAATACTGGGCCAATTTCACAGATTAATGACCACACCCTTTCTTAATTGACTGCACCTCTTCTTACCAAATCTTTCTGTGATTCAAGCAATCAGGTTTATCTATGATGCGATGTTTTTGTGTTATTTCTTGAAGCATCTCCTTGTCTCTATTATGGCTATAATATGAACATAACTGCACTGGATCTTATCAAAGTAACTTACCAAAAGGATATTGACTTCAACTACAGAGTGGACAGGTGAGACTGTTGTGAGGGTTACAGAATAACAATCACTCTTAGATGATTTGGATCCTACCTTAGTGATATATGTCAGACCTCTTACTTCATTATGTGTATGTAAGGTGCGGTCTTTAAATTAGGCGTATTCAATGAATTTAATTATTAACCCTTCAATGAATTTAATTATTAACCCTCGGTGTGCGTGTGCAAGAGGGTTACAGTACTCAGTTTGCCTGTCAGTCAGTCAGTCAGTCAGTCACTCCTTGCCACAGGGATCTCAAATATGGCAGCCTCCCGAAGATTGAAATAAGCATCAAAATTCGCACTGGACATTTCAAGTCCCTTTAATGTGCCAGAATTCATTTTGACTTATTTTTTCAGTAAAAGCTAGTTATTTTTAGGCTGTACGATCATAAGCAATTTAACAAGCAGTTTACCGGAGTGCTTGTAGTTTCCCATTAATACTACTGGTGAGGTGAGCATCGCTAGTTAAGCTTCTCTTATGAAACAGCATTAACATCTACAGTTTCATTGCACGAGTCACATATCAACTTGCTCAGGCTTTATATATTGACTTGTGTGAACATACATATTGGCATATTCATATTGATACTGCTCCAAATAAATTATTCTTTTGTTGATCTTTGTAATAGCTAGCTAGTGTATAGTAACGCTGAGGGTTCATACCCTTGGTGCTTCATCTTAGCTTAGCTCTCATACAAAATACAAGGTTAGAACACCCTCACCTTATCAGCCAATTAGAAGAGGAGAGAGTTTTCTGGTTAGATCATGTGACCCTCAGTTGGACATCAGTGTCCAGGGTGTACAGCAGCAAATTAACCTGACCACACCTCAAACAAGAATGACTGCAACCATTGACAGCAAACTCACTAGTAAGCATGTATTTATAGTCTGCTACTTTTGTTGTTGTTGTTGTTGGCTTGCAAAATGATCGAACTAAAGTTATGCTATATTACAAACGTTGAAATTCAAGAACAAGATTGAGTTGTTGTTGTTTTTTACGGGCACATTGTATTTAAACTTTGTTTTTGTTTGTTTGTTTTTCTTTTGAAACTTCATTCTATTCTGTATGTATGTGTTGTAGTTGTATTGGAAATGATGCAACCAGAGCAGCTCCAATACTGGGCCAATTTCACAAACCAGGTAGGATTAATGACCACACCCTATCTTAATTGACTGCACCTCTTCTTAATGACCACACCTTTCTGTGATTCAAGCAATCAGGTTTATGTATGATGCGATGTTTTTGTGTTATTTCTTGAAGCATCTCCTTGTCTCTATTATGGCTGTAATATGAACATAACTGCACTGGATCTTATCAAAGAAACTTACCAAAATGATATTGACATCAACTACAGAGTGGACAGGTGAGACTGTTGTTGAGGGTTACAGAACAACAATCACTCTTAGATATTTTTGGATCCTACCTTAGCGATATATGTCAGACCTCTTACTCCATTATGTGTATGTAAGGTGCAGTCTTTTAATTAGGTGTATTGAAAGAATTTAATTATTAACCCTTGTTGCGCATGTGCGAGAGGGCTACATTACTCGGTTTGTCTGTCAGTCAGTCAGTCATTATCACATGGATCTCGAAGATGGCAGCCTCCCAAAGATTGAAATAAGCATCAAAACTTGTACTGGACATTTTAAGTCCCTTTAATGTGCCAGAATTCATTTTGACTTATTTTTTCAGTAAAAGCTAGTTATTTTTAGGCTGTACGATCATAAGCAATTGTTGATCATGCCCTCTATAGTCACGCTGTACTCACATGAGCCAATTATTTCTTCGCTGCCTGCAGTAGTTTTGCATTATCATATTCTTAACAGTTTGCCGGAGTGCTTGGAGTTTCCCACTGACATTACTTGTGAAGTGAGTGTCGCTAGTATGTTAAGCTTCTCTTATGAAAATAGCGTTAACATCTACAGTTTCATTGCACGAGTTGCATATTGACTTATTCAGGCTTTATATATTGACTTGCGTATGAACACTCACTTCAGGGTCAGTTGGCAAAGAATCTGCATGGTTAGAATTGTCTCACTTCTATTCAGGTTCTCATTATCACAATGTGTCATAATATATATTCCGCTAGCTGTATCAGAGAGAAGGTTGGGTTATAGATAGTAGTAGTAGTAGTAGTAGTAGTAGTAATAGTGGATTAATAATATCACTTCTAAACATTAACTTTTGACCACACACAATTCTGATACATGGTTATTGAAAGATTGTCTAGAGGCTAGTTGATATTAAATTGGTAGTGTCAAATGCATTTGTCTTGATTAAAAACAACAACTTTGGTTTCTTGCTCTTGTGATTTAATTTCATCTTAATTGTTTCTCGGCGTTAATTCAAACCAGCCGGGTCTAGAAGGTAATTCAGGTATTTTGTTACATTTTGATGTTGCTAAGAAATTGGAGAGTTGATATGACCAGCTAGACTATAATGTGATATTGCAGTAGTTCAGTTTTGCTTTTGGTTACTATCAAACGATAGTGTGGCACATCTCCACTCATATATCAGAACTCCAGCAGTCCCTTTCAATAGCGTAGTCAGTATTTTTATGGTTTGTTTGGTTTTGTTGTTGTTGGATACTACGGCAGTAAATAAATCTCTTAGTTTTAGACATGTTAGTCTGTTTGAAGTCCCTTTACGCTATCATAGCACCAGATTGCTATGTATATTTTGCGATGTTGGTTAGCTTTCTTGTATTTTGTATTTTGCCAATCTTTACTTTTAAATAGATACCAGAGATAATTCCTGTAATAGTAACGTGGGCAACAGTTAGGTAAAGGGTTTGTTTGCTTCCATTACTCTAAAGCACACCTTATATTTATTGATAAAACTCTGCAGTTATCAATGAAGAAGATTTGGTGGAGTCTCAAATCAGAGACGGGAAAACAGCTGACGGTAAGAAACTTCCAGTAATGTAGTAACCTAAACATTACTGCAATTTAGTTTTTGTTTGCTGGTGGCTAGTATTGCATATGAAGAAATCTTGCATTATTATTAGCTGGCACCCAGACAACTCTGACGTTTCCTAGTAACTTTGACCTAGAGACGCTGTTGGCATCGATGTCCTGTCAGGAGCCCCCTGCGCCCGACAAGGATGAGTCCTGTGAATGGAACAATGACATAGAGGATGACTCAAGCCTCGGAAATTCTCTACGACAAAAACTCTTTGGTCAACCAGAAAGACAGGTATGTTAGTTAGCGGAGTCTGGTTACAGGTAGTGTTGTTTTGGTTTAGTGATTCCAGACTTTCTAGTTTTAGTTATTCATACTAAAAAAATATCTTGAATGCTTAGTTTTAGTTTTTTCCCAAATTCTCCATCAAGATTTAGTTCGTTTTTAGTTTTTCTTCAATACCATGTAGAATATTTAGTTAGTTATACTATCAATTGTCTTAGTTTTAGTTAATTTATGTTGCCTCTCAAATTCTGCAATAATGAGACTCCTTAAAGAAAGTTGTTCATGTAGTTTTCCCAAAGAACTTCAAAAATGGCATATTTCTGTGAAAACTTTGGTATTATTAATAAAGTATGGTATTTGTTATGTAGTTTAGAGAATAATTACTTGATGGGAATTTATATTTTCATTTAATAATGACATAATTCAAGGTGAATTGTTTACAATAAAATTGCTTAGTTTTAGTTTTTGTCATCCACTCTACTGGTAGTTTTAGTTATTATTGAATTTACTGTCTTCTAAAATAATTAATTTTAGTTTTTTCATGTTTTCTATAGCTTAGTTTTAGTTATTCTTACCAAAAGTATAATACCCCTAAACTAAGGGGTTTTGGTTTTAGTTTTAGTTAACTAAAACAACATTAGTTACAGGAGTGAAGTGCATGGCAAGTTGTTGCAGCCAGGAGAGGTTATAGTAGAGTGATCAGGGTTCTGTGTATCTAGCAGGAACTTTAGGCGGGAGGATGCATTCTACCTGCTGGAAATGGTTTTGTCCTCTTTATCCCTTCTTCCAAGCCCCTGTAACTAGTGTGACCTTTATGGAGATATTGGCCCCCAAATTTTCATCTGTTTCATGGAAGTGACAAGCCCTGCCTGAAATTTCAAAACGTGTCGATAACCTCCCTGAAATTTAGTTTCAATAGATACAGTTTTTGAGTATAGACATAATATTTGTTTAACAAAGATGGTTACATTTTTTCTTTACTTACTAGAATAATATGTAGCAAACAGAAAGTATGCATACATTTTGGCTTATGTTATCATTCTAAAGTGAAGAAATAATCAACTGAAGTCAGAATTGAAAGAAAGCAGATTTAGCTCAGCAATTTGTGTGGTGTACTGCTCCACATTACTGTGTATGAAATGAAAGATGTCATTTGTGTCTCCTACAATACATTTTCTTTCTCACTTCCAGTCACCTTCTCTGTCGCCAAAGTTCCGAGACGGAGATATAAACATGTCCTTAGCAAGTTCATCGCCGGTCTTGGCTCCTGGCCACTCCTCCATGATCATGTCCCCGGGCAGAATGACTCTTGCTCTCTCTCCCATCGGTGAAGATGTGGAGGCGACTGCACATTCCTCCAGCAGTTCTGAAGTTCACATGGTACGCTGCACTAGAAACCAAAGAAGATAGTACGAGATAATACAAATGCAATAAGTGTTGTCATTGTTGTTTGTGTTGTCTTGTCTCACTGGGGCACCTACTTATGCACTGCTTTTTCCAAGCTCAGTTGTGAATTTTTATGATTTAGTGGTGTGTTGGTGTGAAACTGATTAGTTTTCATAAAATACGTGTACTACCTTTTTTTATATTTATTTGTTACACATAAGTGTTAACCAATTGGACGCCCATTGCTCGTACAGAAGCTAACGAACTACAATATGTAACCAATACTACTATAACGGGCATTGTTTCTAAATGTCAGTATACAAAAATGTATCAATTGGTGACCGTGTTCTTTATATATATTTTGTTTGAGCTGTTTCATTATTTGCTACATACTTGCTTAATTCGTTAAGTCATGTAACAAGTGTTACATATGTGTGTGCTGTGCATAGTCTGTTGTAGTAATTCCACCACCTGCCCCTCCCACTTTGGAAGACGCCCACAGCACTCCACATCGCCACGTCCTACCCTATAACTCTGTTAGTGGAACATTCTCAAAGAGATCCAACTCAAAGCTGTCAGCCTCTCCCGTCCTCAGTGAGGATCTCTTGCGGAGAAAGGAAGCCCTGAAGCGCTGCCTACAGAGAAGTAAGAAGCGACATCCCACGAGATTTCCTTTCATTATTATATTATATTGTTTGTTGTTTTCTTTTTGTATGTGTAGGTCCAGTTAAGCCTCGTTCACCAGGTTCAGTGCAGGTCACTGCAGGTAGCCCACGTTACATAAGGTACGCGAGTCTTTAAGGAGGACGCTTCATAGGCTTAGTAAGAATTAACTATCTAGGATGTCTTGCTTATATTTTGAAATTCATTTTTCTCATAGTGTAACGTCAAATATAGAAAAAAAATATTTTTACACGTCTGTTGGGAGGGTGGGGGGATTGTAATTTCTCAGACTCTACCCAAGGCTATGCTTATATTGGGAATTTAGACCTTGTAGGCATATTTGGATGTACGTATTTCAGATCCGTCTTGCTATCTCATCCTCATGGTTGTATAAATGTATCTACTATGGTTGAATAGTTACCTAAAATTTATCTTTTTTCTTCTTCTTTTTTTTCTTTTATAAAATATATAACAATTTTAGTGATATAGTAGAACCTATGAACCTTCCTCTTCATTGCAGCACTACCTTAGAACAACTGGCACGAAGTTCTCCTGGTGGTGGCTTCTTTCCCCCCAGCTCCCCTTCAGTCGAACTGTTTTCGCCATCTCTGGGCTACTACAATAAACCCACTTGTTCTGCATCATCTCCAGTACTAAACAAAGGAGAACCGTTTGTAAAGAATTCTTGGCAATCCCTGTACCCATCAGATCTGTCTCATTCACTCTTGAGTCCTCGCCATAAGAGAATGAAAGTCAGGCTGAAGGAGTTGCATCACTACTGATTTATTTTCTCCTTTTTTATTCTCATTGCCTTAAATTAGTGTAAAAATATATTTTTAAGCATTTTTAAATGAAGAAAAAAATAAGATTGCTGTCCTTTAGATTTGTTGTGGGATAGCTGTCTCAAGATGACTAGCAATTGTTAATTAAATGACTGAGGATAGTGTAGATCCCGTACTGACTGAGGAGTGGGTGGTGCAACCGACTTGTACCATGACTCTAGGCTATAGGAAATGCTGGAAACCAATAAACTTCGTAGATTTTGGCTTTAAGTTTTAATTTCACTTACTAGGTGTGAAAAATATTCACAGTGAATTAAATCCAATTTGTTTAGTTATAGATCAACAGAGTTTCTGATCCAGCGTCTGTCAGTTGCTGTCCAGTGAGGGAACTGTGTAGCAGTGCTAGGCAGCACAGGCTACTGAACTTGTTCCTTTTTTATTTACATATTTTAAAACTAGGGCTTCAAGATACTTTTTTTTAATGTTTGGAATCTCTAAACCTAAATAACACTGATATAGTCCACAGTGAAACTGTACACTAGGACACAGCAAAACACCCCCAGCAGTATACTACTGTAGTGTAACCATATTGAAAAAATTGTTTGGGGGAGGAGGGGAAGCTTTGAGTTGCCTAGATATTTGAAGGAGGCAAACGAAATCCCCAGAAGAAGCACACTAAAGGTGAATTTAAGGGCTTTGCAAGAAGCAAGACTCCTCCCTGTTGTGGGCGTGGTCAATTTGAGGAACTGTTTCCTGTCATCATTGATTGAAAAAGTTACTCGTTTTTTTTATGTGACGCTCTGATCGCAAAGTTCCTGAACCGGCTGGGTGATTTTAGTGCTCCTCGTTTTATTTCTCTTCTTCACTCGTCTCGGGCGGACGTGGAGTGTGGGTATGTCCACTTCTTCAACTCAATGGTGGGTGTTGCTTCAGCACCAGAAAGAACTGGCGTATTTGCTAACTTCTACCTTGGATCTTTCCCACTTATTTCGTAAGCTACTGAATAATAACGTTCTTTCTCAAGACTTCGGCAGCAAGTTTTCTTCGCTGGACCCGGACCCAGACCATCTGGAACCAGAGGTTAAGGTCAGGTACTTACTGCAGCATGTTTTAGAAAGAGTTAGGGAAGATGGCAAAGTGTTTAAAAGGCTAGTTGGAGTTTTGAGTAGACTGGGAGGAAAAGTAAAAGATGAGTGTGATGCTATGAACAGGGGTGTGGCTCAGGAACGTACATCCAGTCAGGGAACAAAGAATGACATTAAATTAGTAACCAAAGACGTCCCTTATTTGGTGAAAAGTCTTGTGTTGTGCAGTCACTTGTGGGAGGAAATAGGTATTGCACTTGACATTCCTGAATACAAACGTGACGATTGCAAGCGTAATAGTGAAAAAAATGTTATAAGGCTAGAAAGTCTTCTCAGAACATATGTACAGGGAGACTATGAGGGAGCTGAGCCTGCCACTTTCAATAGATTGAAAGATGCATTAGCTGGCGACATAGTAAAGCGGAAAGTGCTTGCACACAGACTAGAAATGCCAACTTGTGAGTCTGAACATGCTTTACCAGATACCTCAAGTTTTGAACTTGAAATATTAGATCAGTCTTACAATATTGAAGTAGCTGAGGGCAAGTCCACACTTCTAGAAGTGCAAGTCAGTAGCAGTGGGTGTGAATCTTACCTATGGAGTAAAAATGGCAAACCTTTACTGGATAGAGCTGATTTATTTGGTGTGTGTAGTAACATACTTTATATTGATCAAGCTAGCAAGGGTTCAGAAGGGAAGTATTCTTGTAGAGTTAGTCGAAGTGATGAGACTGAATGCAGTGACGAGATATGTCTGAGTGTCGTTTATCCTCCAGAAAAGAGAGAGCTGCTAAAACTCTATTCTAATAGTGAAAGAAAATCAGCTAAAGATTCGTGGCCTCCCACAGGCAATTCTGAATTTATTAATCTAGCTCTTATCAAAAAGCAGGAAAGAAGTAAGAACAAATGTGACTATTATACAGTTCGTGGAGACATGGACGACATTCTAGAGAGCAAGGAAGTAGCAGAGTACGAGAAAGTGTTTAAAGAGTACAAAGAAGGTGGTTTGCTCTTAGTAGAAGGCCGTCCAGGTTGTGGCAAAACAACTCTAGTCCACAAGATAACTAGAGATTGGATGGAGGGGAAGAAAATCTTGCAAGGGGCAAGAATGGTGTTTCTAGTGACTCTGAGATTAGTAAATGAAAGTGGGAAAGATAAGAGTTTGCTAGACTTGCTCCAGATATTTTATGGAAAGGTTCTTGGTAAAATTATTGAGCTAAAGCTTGATGAATGTAGAGGAAAAGGAGCGTGCTTCATTCTAGATGGACTAGATGAGTATCCTATAGAGAAAAAGAAAAACTTAGTAATTGATGACTTGCTCAATACTAGGACACTTCTTCCAGACTCTATGGTTATCGTAGCATCACGCCCTGTAGCTACAAATGAATTAAAACAGCGATGTAAAACACGCATTGAAGTTATAGGGTTTCATAAGGATCAAATCTACAGCTATGTAAGATCCTATCCCTTCCGTAGTTCTGATATGGTAGTTAAAATGGAGGAGTACCTAGAACAGCATCCCAATGTTCTTCACATGTGTTACCTACCAGTTCATGCAGCCATGATATGTTTCTTGTTCAGTAAATTAGAAGCCAACATTCCTCATACAGAAACACAAATCTATGAGCAGTTTACAATAGCTACTATATTACGACACGAGGCAAATAGAAGTGAAGGTCTGTCACAGATTAAGTCTCTAATGGAACTGAGCGGGGAGGAGAAGACATTGTTCATTTCAATATGCAAATTAGCATATGACATGATCCTTAACTCTCAACAAGTGGTAAAGAAAAGCAATGCCCAGGTCTCCAGCAATCTAGATTTTGGTCTGTTAACGGTAGAACGTACCTGTGAATATTACGGCAGCGAAGATTTGTACACTTTTCATCACCTTACCTTTCAAGAATTCTTAGCAGCTTTTTACATTCGTGAAGCTCAGATAGAAGTTGAGATGCTAATCAGAAAAAAAAGTTTGAGGAATGTTTGGAAGTTTTACTGTGGGTTAACTCAGCTTTTTAAAGACATCGAATTTGCCAACCTAATCTGTAAGATATTATATAATTATTATTCCAGTTTTTTTCACGTTCAATGTGCCTTTGAATCCCAGCATGTACAGTTGTGTAATAGTGTTGTGAAAAATAATACCATTACTGTTGGGGGTGACATTATTAGCTCTATTGCTCTAGGATATGTCCTCTCTAATTGTACCAAGCCAATTACTGAGGTGATAGTTGGTAGATATTGGGATAGTGACGGAGTTGAGTCATTTGCTTCAATGGCTACCAGTGGCAGACTTCAGTCTATCAAAACGTTAAGTTTAGCGTATAGAAAAACTGTCAATGATGTGGGGGTTGTGTCCATCAACAGTTTATTATGTCACCTACCTTTTTTGGAAGAGCTTGATTTAAATAGCATATCACTTACTAAGTCTGGAATAGAATGTTTTACTAGTGGAATAACATTGCCTCAACTCAAGGTCTTGAGGATTTCTTTACCACTAATACCACCTTGCTCTCATCCTGAAAAAGTCTTAAGTCTATTAAAGTTTAGGAGTAACAAAATACAACAAATATTTTATGAAGTGGATGCAGATTATGCTATCAACCATGTAGTATGGAGGAAGATATTGAGCTATGCCTTTGGTTGCCAAATCATGCAGGACAGTGATTTGTCATGGCTACACTTGTACAACTCTGTGGCAAATCTGTCTCTCTATCATGAGAGGCTGTCTTGCTGTACTGAAGTAGTTCTTGTTAATTGTTGTATTGGTGATGAAGAAGCAAAGATATTGGCTAGCTCATTGAACAGTTCAGTCTTGGAAAAGCTTGTTCTTGATTTTAACAGAATAAGTGACTCTGGAGCTATTGCACTAGCTTGCTGCCTAGCAAGATGTAGTGTAGTACAGGAGGTGTCTCTTCAGTGTAACTCTATTGGTGACTTGGGAGCCACAGCTCTAGCAGATGCACTAATCCATTGCAGCTGTTTGAGAAGACTAGACTTGCAGGGAAATAGTCTAGTAGATATAGTAGCTATAGCTAGAGCTACAGAGAATCTACCTGGCTTGGATCTGTGCATTGATAAAGTGCATACTACAGAAGAAGGTATTGAGAGAGTCTTAGAGTGCAGGACTAGGACTAGTATAAAAAATGTGTTTATTTCATCAAGGGACCATATTTGCAAGGCAGACATTGATTCTCTGAGGAGAGCTTTACAATGTGGGGATTTACCAGCATTGAGACTGTCTAAAACTAACATTTCCAACATTAACCAATTAGTGGCTGAACAAGAGAATGCAAAGAAAGTTAGAGGAATAGAGTGTATAGATATCAGTGATGATGCTGTACCAACTCTTTGCAGCATCTTAAAATGTTTGCCTCATCTTCATTATATAAAGATTAAATTTGGAGCTATTAGTTCTACTAGTACACAACTTATTAGTGACAGTTTGAAAACATTTAAGCCATTACATAGTCTGACTTTATGTCATGGTAGTCACCGCTCTAGTATTTTATTAGAAACTGTCAAGTGCTTCACTAAACTACACTCTCTAGACTTATGTGATTTTCATGTTAGATCTAAAGAAATTAGTCTATTGTGCAGTAATACTGAGTTTTGGGTAAACTTACGCACTCTAAACTTGGAAGGTAATGGCCTTGGTTCAGATGGAGCACAAATTCTAAGTAAAATGCTAGTCCATTGTAAGAGTCTATGTTGTTTGAATCTCTTAGGTAATAGCATTGGTGATAGAGGAGTCATGGCGATAGCAGAGGGACTGAAGGACCACACTGGTTTACTAGAATTAAAACTAGGCACTAATCTCACCTCAGAGGGTATGGCACCATTGATTCATGTGATTAGTTGCAACCAACAGCTGCAATGCCTGAAATGGACCGATTGTGGTCTAAAATTAGAATGTGTAGCTGTTCTAGTAGATCTCATGTCTGGAGATTCTTTACAAATTCTGGAAATGGAAGAATTAAATGATAATGATATGGCATGTCTGAGTGTTGGACTGAAGAAGTTCACACAACTAGTGAAACTGGACATTAGTTGTAATGGAAATAGTGTTCTCGGAGTAGAACATCTGTCTGAGGGACTTCAATATTGTACTAAACTGCAGCAATTATTCTTGAGTGCTGAAGATGTCATACAAGATTGCATTCCTGCTATACTTGACATAATGAAGCATTGTATGTACCTAAAATGGCTAGGCCTTGCTTTTAACAGTATTGGTGTGGACGATGCAGTACTTCTATTAGGAGGATGGCAACATAAGAGTTTGTTAATATTGCAGATAGGTCATGTATCAGCTCTGTTCAAGAAATCTAAACATTGTGATCGTCTACTACAACTCCATTACAACAATGATTTTGTAGACCTTATCATAAACAACTCTGCTCTACCAAAATTAGTATCTCTGTAACTACTAAAACATTTCAACTGCTTCACACATTATTTAATCTCCTCCCACATTAAATCTAGACTCCACCCACATCTTATTGTAATTTTCACTTCATACATTTCATCTGAGCTTCTAGTTGTTTAAACTCCACCCACATTATATCTAAAAACTCCACCTGCATTTGAAATCTCCACCTCAAGTCTACATACATTTCATCTGAGCTTTTACTTGTTTAGATCCACCCACATTAGATCTAAACTCCACCCACATTAGATCTCAACTCCACCTACATTTTATTGAAATCTCCAGCTCAACTCTACTTAGCTACATTTCATCTGAACATTTACTTATTTAAACTCTACTCACATTATTCATCTAAACTTCACCCACATCTATGGTAATCTCCACCTCAACTCTTGCGTACGTTTCATCTGAGCTTTTACGTATTTAAACCCCACCCACATTTGATATAAACTCCACCCACATCTAATGGAAATCTCCACCTCAACTTATCTGAGCTTTTACTCATCTAAACTCCACCCACATTTAATCTAAACTCCACCCTCACCTTATCAGCTAAATCTTCACCTCTACTTCACTTGAATGTCACATGAGCTCTACCTCTGTTAAAATAGTAAGTTTTTATAAGTTATATACAGTACATAATATTTCACTTTGTGTTCTTTGTAACTTATTAGAAGAGGAGAGAGTCTTCTTGTTAGATCATGTGACCCTCAGTTGGACACCAGTGTCCAGGATGTACAGCAGCAATTTAACCTAACCACACCTCAAATAAGAGTGACTGCAACCATTGACAGCAAACTCACTAGTAAGCTTTTATTTATATATATTCTGCTACTGTTGTTGTTGTTGTTGTTGTTGTTTTTGGCTTGCAAAATGATGACTTTATTTTTAAAGGACACGTGATTTAACTTTGTTTTTATTTTGTTGTTTTTGTTTTTTCTTTTGAAAAACACTTCATTCAATTTTAATGTGTATGTGCAGTTGTATCGAAAATGATGCAACCAGAGTAGGGCAAAGTTCACATACCAGGTAGGATTAATGACCACACCCTTTCTTAACTAACTGCACCTCTTCTTAATGACCACACCTTTCTGTGATTCAAGCAATCAGGTTTATGTATGATGTGATGTTTTGTGTTATTTCTTTAAGCATCTCCTTGTCTCTATTGTGGCTATAATGTGAACATAATTGCACTGGATCTTATCAAAGAAACTTACCAAAAGGATATTGACTTCAACTACAGAGTGGACAGGTTAGACTGTTGTTGAGGGTTACAGAATAACAATCACTCTTAGATATTTAGGATCCTACCTTAGTGATATATGTGAGACCTCTTACTTCATTATGTGTATGTAAGGTGCGATCTTTTAATTAGGTGTATTCTTTTAATTAGGTGTATTCAATGAATTTAATTAGTAACCCTTCAATAAATTTAATTATTAACCCTTTCAATGAATTTAATTATTAACCCTCGGTGTGCATGTGCAAGAGGGTTACAGTACTCAGTTTGCCTGTCAGTCAGTCAGTCAGCCACTCCTTGCCACAGGGATCTCAAATATGGCAGCCTCCCGAAGATTGAAATAAGCATCAAAATTTGCACTGGACATTTCAAGTCCCTTTAATGTGCCAGCATTCATTTTGACTTATTTTTTCAGTAAAAGCTAGTTATTTTTAGGCTGTACGATCATTAGCAATTTAACAAGCAGTTTACCGGAGTGCTTGTAGTTTCCTATTAAAACTACTGGTGAGGTGAGCGTCGCTTGTTAAGCTTCTCTTATGAAACAGCATTAACATCTACAGTTTCATTGCACGAGTCATATATCAACTTGCTCAGGCTTTATATATTGACTTGTGTGAACATACATATTGGCATATTCATATTGATACTACTCCAAATAAATTATTCTTTTGTTGATCTTTGTAATAGCTAGCTTGTGTATAGTAACGCTGAGGGTTCACACTCTTTGTGCTTCATCTTAGCTTAGCTCTCATACAAACATACAAGGTTAGAATGTACTCTAGTATTTAGAGAAAGCAATATGTGAATCAAAGAAGTAAGATTCTAATGGATCTGATAAATATTGTGGTCAAAAAGATCAGAACGTTGAGATTGGAGATATATTTGTCTAGACTATTTGAATACAGAATGGGAGGAGGATATTTTTGAGAATGGAGATGTGTTTGTCTAGTCTGATTGAATACAGAAACAGTGAATACAATATTTGTGTTTTGTGTTAGATTATCTCATGAGTTAGGATATCAACAAATGCTCTAGCTTGACTGTTCGAATACATCAAATTATGTTATTTTGAAAGGTCAAAAGTTCTATCATGTGCACACACGCTGCATGTGACAAGCAATGTCAAGGACTTGATTTCATAGATCCTTACCACAGAATTAATAGAGAAAGATACTTTGTACAATTACTATTCACAAACTTGTTGACTCAATTTTTTAATATGGTATATTTGTCATCACAATTTTGTTTTTTGTATCACACGATTAACTAATTTTTGTAATTTGTAATCAGAAACTTATAGTTATGTGAATCAGTAGTAATCGTGTAGTTGTGAGAGTTGTAGCTAACTCTATTGTACTTCCATAATCCTAACAGGTTACAGGATCAGATCTAGCGATAGCGGCAGGAAGGGGCCCAAGTATAGTTAGGTCAAAACACAAAATTTTAAAGTATTAATGATTGATTTTTTACATGATTTGAATATTAATTTATGAATGAATATCATAATTGGCGAGCAAGCGTAGCGAGCGAGACACTTACAGGGGTAACACAATTGAAAATCGGGGATGTTTGTTGGTTTTTATATATATGTTTGGACGTACGTAAGGCATTTTTGTACTTTGACCCTCGTGTTTTTGTGTTAGTTCGGTGGTTGACCCCGTCCCAAAATTCACTAAACAGAATTCTCTGTTTATCGTTCAGTACCAGTATCACCTTAGAAATTGAATTGTTTACCGTTTTAAATTCTTTTACGGGTCCAGTTAAAATTGAAAACTTACGGGACTTCCATTTCTATTCGAGTTAGTGGCGTTGGTAAGTCAATGTGCTCTTTGGCATGGTTATAAGCCGTACGCAACAGTATATACTTGAAAATGCACTGTCCACTAGACTAAACCGGGAAGGTAAGTCTCGTGTAGGTGTATGTCCAGTTGTGTCAAAGCATTGTGCTTTACAGCCACTATTTAGCTAAAGAATATCACAAAGAAAACGTTTAAATAGCGTGTATTGTTTTGTTGTTGTTTTTCCTTCAATTCAAACAGTTGCAGCGAGTTGTTACTATGGTACTGAAATCCCTTTACAGTGTATGCGTAATTTAAAAACTCGATTTTATTTTCAGTAGCTTCAGTGTTAGAAGTCAAAATCATTCATATAAAAATAGTATAGTCTTTAGGCTGGCTCGCCATTTGTGCTCAAGCACATCACTAGTTTAGTATACTGTTGACCTATACACTGTATTGCCCCATATTGCCATATTGGTACATTCTTCCTTATTAGTTTTTAAAAAAACTTGGTTGGCAGGGGGGGGGGGGGGGGGGGGGGGGGGGCTGCCCTTCTCATTCCCCCCCCCCCCCCTCCTAAGAATCTATTTCCCCTGGGTATCGGCCCAGCATGTTCATTAAGATAATAATGAGAGTGTCGTTTTTACGTTGAACATCAAGTGACTTGGCCAAAATAACTGTAGGGTATCATGAGGTGCGCAGAAACTGATCCTGCTGGCAAGAGAGCAGAACAAGGAAGGTTTGCTGCTTGAAGGGACCGAACTTTGGCATGTTCACATGACGCTCATTTACCTACTTGAAGGGACCGAGCTTTGGCATGTTGATATGATGCTCATTTACCTACTTGAGGATAATCCTGAAACCCAGTGGAAGTCTGGCAGAAGTTGCAAGACTAGTGTAAATGTGAAATGTTAGCAATACGTTTTCTCTATGATACAAGCTTTGCTATCTCAGACTTGGATTAATGAATTCCATTCTAGATCATATAAAGTTATTGATTGAATTTTGATGAGTTTGGTGGCCCTATATCTGTGGAGGATTGAGTTATTATCTCTTGAACCACTTACCAGAGTCCTACAATGTTTTTGTTACTGCTCTCAAAACTAACTCTGAGGTTCCCAAATTGATTACTGAAAGACTTTTGCATGAGGAGAGGAAACTCAAGGATCTTCTAGTCTAGTGTAGCTACGAGTGAAAGTGTGTTGATGATTGGACAGTTCCTAGAGTCTATTTAACCAATATTACACTTTGTAGGTGCTCTTTGAGTCCCTAAACTTTCGTGCAACTTACTAAGTGTTTTGAAAGCTACTGAGAATAGAGTCGTGGTTTCATCTAATATTTCAGAATATCACATTTTCGACAAGATGATTTAAAGATGAGTCTAAATGTTGGGGGAGGGGGTAATAACAGATAGATAAGTTTTACAGCTGAAAGATTTGTTGCTGCCATTATTTAATCAGAACACTAACCACTTTACTTTCAGAAATTATATGGAAACATTCAAAGGTTTTTGTAGTACATTCAGAGTGGCATACAAGATAGCTACATGTGTGACAACAGGTAGTTTACATGCTGCAGTGTCTGAGGTTCCATTGTTATCTATGAATAGTTGTTGGATTATCATTTGCTAAACTTGACAGATGGTATGGAATGTGATTACTTAATTGCTGGTTTTAAGTAAATGTTGCTGGCAATTGATAACAT
>WLWD01005456.1_pt1 | contig 21855 bp, 12 predicted proteins | sample 6712731 | NCBI WGS metagenome assembly WLWD01 (sample SAMN12718690, study PRJNA576275) | sponge metagenome | isolation source: marine sponge | host: Mycale hentscheli | place: New Zealand: South Island, Marlborough, Capsize Point | collected 2014-11-01
CATCCGTTTTAATATCAGTTGTTTCAGAAAAAACAGGGTATCCCGAAGATATGTTGACTATGGATATGGGCTTAGATTCTGATTTGGGGATTGATTCAATTAAACGGGTTGAAATTTTATCTGACCTTCAGGATAAAATCCCGGAAGATACTGCCATAGTCAGTGCAGAAGCGCAACCTTCGAAAACATCGGATCGTGGTGTGGTTGAAGCTGTTTTATTAAACATCGTCTCGGAGAAAACAGGATATCCTGAGGATATGTTGTCGATGGAAATGGGACTCGATTCTGATTTAGGTATTGATTCTATTAAGCGTGTTGAAATACTGTCGGATTTACATGAAAAATTACCGGATTCTCCTCAAGTTGGTCAGGAACATCTCGGTGTTCTCAGGACGTTAGGTGAAATTGTTGGTTTTTTAACAGAAGATGCCCCACAGGCAGATACAAATTTACAATCGATAAATGTAACTGAAACTAAACATTCTGCAGACAATGAATATATTGCATCTGTGTTGCTTGAAGTCGTTGCAGAAAAGACAGGGTATCCCGTTGATATGCTTGCTTTGGATATGGGCCTAGATTCAGACTTGGGAATCGACTCAATAAAACGTGTTGAAATTTTATCAGCAATTCAGGAAAAACTTCCCGACTCACCCAAAGTGGGACCTGAACAGCTGGGTATATTAGAGACACTAAATCAGATTGTTGAGTTTCTTGGAGAAGATAGCAATAGCCATATCTCAGTTGATTCCAAAACAGTACGGTCGGAAGCCGGTTCAAATCAGGATCAGTCAAAAAAAGAAAGAGAAGAAGAAATCGTTGAACGATTTGAACTTCAACTTGTGAATTTAGACCCGGCTTCGGGAAGAAAGAAAATTAATTTCACAAATGGATCATTATTTTGGATCACTAATGATGGGGAAAATGGTATTTCGGACCGGATAAGTAAGGAATTGATTAAACGTGGGTTTCAAACAAAATTAGTCAATTTAAGTACGGTAGATACCCTGGAATGTCCTCCAAGGCTGAATGGTTTAATTATTGTCTCACCTAAATCAGGGGTGGAAGGGGTTTTTCTGAGAAATGCTTTTACGCTGCTAAAAAAATCCGCAAAAGGATTACGAGACGCCGGAAATAAAGATAAAGCAATATTTGTTACAGTATCTCGCCTGGATGGTAAGTTTGGCATTGATGGTTTGAATGGTAAAAGCGATCCTATGTCTGGCGGATTAGCTGGTTTATCCAAAACGGCTCATCATGAGTGGTCTGAAGTAAAATGTAAAGCTATTGACTACGATGTAAGCAGCAAAAATATAAGTAAGATTACACCGCATATTATTGAAGAACTGTTTTGTGAAGGGCCGGTCGAGGTTGGTGTATCCGAAAAGGGTAGCATTGGCTTAGAGCTACTGTCTGCAAATTCAGATAAAAAAGTAACATCGCTATCGTTGAGTAAAGATGATGTTGTTATTGTTACCGGCGGCGCTCGCGGCGTCACTGCGGAAAGCGCAATGGCAGTGGTTAAAAAATGGCAACCCACCCTGGCAATATTAGGTCGGAGTCCTGAACCGACCCATGAACCTGAATGGTTAAAACCATTAACCGATGAGGGGGCAATAAAACGCGCAATTATCGGACAGTCAAAAAAGAAGATGTTGCCAAAAGATGTTCAGGCGCAATATCGATCTATTGTAAACAACAGAGAAGTTTTAACTAATTTGGAGAGATTTAAGACAGAAGGGGCGACTGTTGTTTATCGATCCGTTGATATCAGGAACGAAAAAGAAGTTACGAAAGTAATCAAAGATATTACACAAAATTTTGGAGCTGTTCGGGGGCTGATACATGGAGCTGGCGTTCTTGCAGACCGATTGATAGAAGATAAGACGGAAGAACAATTTGATTTAGTTTATTCAACAAAAGTCGTTGGACAATTAGCCTTACTTGCAGCGCTCAAAAATGAAGATCTTAAATTTATTGCAATGTTCTCTTCATCGACCGGACGCTATGGTAGAAAAGGGCAAATTGATTATGCTGTAGCGAATGAAGTCCTCAATAAAATAGCTCAACAACAGTCATTAGAGCGTAAAAACTGTAGAGTGGTTTCCGTCAATTGGGGACCGTGGAACGGGGGGATGGTAACGTCTGAATTGAAAACAGTTTTTGAGCAGGAAAATATTGGTTTAATTCCTTTAAAGGCGGGGGGAGATTTACTTGTTAGAGAAATTAGCCTAAATGGTGGGCGACACCCCGCTGAAATCGTTGTATTTGGTCCTAATACAAAGATTACATCACATGTTAAACAGAGAAAACAGTCGCCCCAGGCCCATACTTATACAACCGCTTTGGAACGAAAGTTGACTATAGATGAATACCCATTTTTAACGTCCCATGCGTTCAATGGAAATGGAGTTTTACCCATGTCCATAATGGTTGAATGGATGGGGCATAGCGCGATTCATGGTAATCCCGGTTTACGTTTTCATGGGCTTGAAAACTTTAAGATTTACTCAAGGCTGGATATAGGGGCAGACGACGGGATTGCAATTCGTCTGAAGTCTGCAAAAGCTCAGAAAGATAATAATCAGTTTATTGTTCCAATTCAGCTGTGCCGAGTTGTTGCTGAAAATGAAATAGTACATGCAGAGGCTGATGTACTATTATGCGTCAAATATCAGCAAGTTGCATCTCAGATAAAAGAAGGGAAACTCGAAGATTATCCCCATAATAATGATTTTTATAGCGGTATAATAAATTGTTCATGAGCAAAACGTTTTCAGGCGGATCGAACGCATAGATGGATTTCCCCAAAAAGGGCATGATTGGATGGAGCAAAATCCGCCTCATTGCCTAAAGACTGGATTAACAAACCGTTAAGGCAAAAGTGGTTATCTGACCCGCTGGTATTGGATGCCAGTTTTCAGTTAATGATTTTGTGGAGTATTGAAGAAGATGATGCGCCGTCATTGCCTGTGTCAATTGGACGTTATCGGCAGTTCCAAAGTGATTTTCCGGGGGATGGAATGCGAATCGTAATTCAAATTACCGATAAAGTTGCGTCTTCAATTCACGCAGATATTGAATTTCAGGATAGTCGAGGTTTAATCATTGCAAAGATTGAAGACTACTGTTGCATCCAGGACAAATCATTATACCAGGCCTTTAATCAAAATAAATTAGAACCTGCTTCACATACTGTTTCTTAGGAATGACTGACATACCAATAGCAATTGTTGGAATTGGCGGCATTTTCCCTGAAGCGCTCATTCTTGAGAAATTTTGGAATAATATTCTTAACGGCTGTGATGCAAATAAGGATGTTCCTGAGGGACGATGGATACTTGAGTCCAGCGCCTTATTTGACGAATCCGGGGTTAGACCGGACAAGGTATATTCAACCCGAAGTTGCTTTATAGAGAACTTTTCCCTTGATGTTGCCGGCCTTGATATTGATCCGGCTTTCTTATCTTCACTCGATTTACTCAACCACTATGTTCTCCACGCGGGTCGCAACGCATTCAAAGACTGCCGGACCGATCTCTTAGACTTAAGTCGAGTTGGCATTATAATTGGTAATATTGCATTGCCAACAGAAAAATCGTCAGCGCAGGCGCTCGATGTGCTAGGTAAAACATTCTTCGAGAAAATTCCGCAATTAAAGAATGCCAATTGCGATTGTTCCAATAATTCCATAAATCGTTACGTTACCGGGTTGCCTGCGGGTATTCTTGCTAAAGCTTTGGGATTGGGCGGAGGGACATATACATTGGATGCCGCGTGTGCATCGTCTTTATATGCATTGAAATTAGCGGTTGACGAGTTGCAGTCAGGTCGTGCGGATGCAATGTTGACTGGTGGTGTTTCCCGTGCAGATTCGTTATATACGCAAATGGGTTTTTCGCAACTCCATGCGTTGTCGTTGAAAGGGCAATGCACGCCATTTGATGCTCAAAGTGATGGATTAATTGTAGGAGAAGGTGCGGGCATTGTTGTATTAAAGCGACTGGATGATGCTCTCGAAGCTAAAGATACTATTTACGGCGTCATAAAAGGGATCGGACTGTCAAACGATATTGAAGGTAATCTTCTTGCTCCAGATTCTGAAGGCCAGTTACGTTCCATGAAACCTGCATATGAACAGGCCAGGCTGAATCCGTGGGATATTGACTTGATAGAATGCCATGCAACGGGGACTCCTTTAGGGGATCGGGTGGAATTTAGCAGCCTTTGTCAACTATGGAAGTCAGCTCCCAAAAGAGATCGTAAATGCGTTATCGGTTCGGTAAAGTCGAATGTAGGTCATTTACTTACCGGCGCTGGAGCTGCTGGTTTAATTAAGGTCTTGTTAGCTCTGAAAAACGAAACACTACCTCCGACAGCAAATTTTAATACGCCTAATCCGGATTTGGATGTAGATCATTCCCCATTTGAAATTCTCAAGGAAGGAAAAGAGTGGCTTAGGACCAATGATAATACTCCACGAAGAGCTGTCGTTAATGCGTTTGGATTTGGCGGCATTAATGCTCACGTGATTGTAGAAGAATGGCTGCCTGGGGGCGGGAAGTCTAAAAAAAGAAAGCGTCCGAAGCGGAATCACATTACACAGGCGCCTATTGCTATCGTAGGCATGGGGACATATTTTGGGCCGTGGGAAAACTTGCGCGAATTTCAAGAGCGAATTCTAGGCGGAGATAATACAAAAACAACAGATTCCAACCGTCAATGGTGGGGCGTTCTCGATAGTGACTGGTTTAAGAAATCAGGGTATAATCAATCATCATTCCGAGGTTATTATATCGATCAGTTAAACATTGGGTTGGGAAACTATCGTATTCCGCCTAATGAACTCAAAGAGATGTTGCCGCAGCAACTGGTCATGTTGCTTGCAGCAGATCAGGCGTTTCAGGATGCAAACTATAATCGTGATGATGGCTTGGATACCGGCGTCTATATTGGACTTGGCTTAGATTTATGCACAACGAATTTTCACTTTAGATGGGCCTTATATAATCAACTTAGTGACTATTGCAAAAATAATGGATCGGAACTTTCGGAAAGTGAATTTAATAAGCTGCTTGATCAAATGCGGGATGCCGCCGGCCCGCCATTAAATGCCGACCGAACGATGGGAGCATTGGGTGGTATTGTTGCAAGCCGAATTGCCAGAGAATTTCGTGTTGGTGGTCCAAGTCATACGATTTCCAGTGAAGAAAGTTCAGGAATTCATGCACTGGAAGTCGCGTGTCATGCTTTGCGAAATGGAGATATAAATCAGGCTCTTGTTGGCGCAGTTGATTTAGCCGGCGACATCCGTTCATTGATCAATACCCACGCAGATCGTCCATTTTCAAGCCAGTCAACTTTAAAACCATTTGATATTAATGCAGATGGTACGGTCGCGGGGGAAGGCGCTGCTGCATTGATATTAAAGAGGCTTGATGACGCCGAACGTGATGGTAATCGAATCTATTCAGTGATTAAAGGGTTGGGCTCCGCTTCCAGCCCTGATTTTAACACACTTGTACCTCGTCATGATGCGTATGAAACCGCATTTAGCCGCGCATATGCTGAATGTGGGATTGATCCGGAGTCAATTCAATTGCTTGAAACTCACGGGAGTGGCTATCTACCCGAAGATGACATGGAATGTTCTGCATTGCTCAGTCTGTTTGATCGCCAAAATAATAATTTTTCCTGTTTCCTCAACAGTGTAAAATCTGATATTGGCCATACGGGCGCTGCGGCTGGATTGGCGTCAATTGTTAAGGTGTGTCTATCTCTTTACCAGGAAATGTTGCCACCATTGAGACATGTTGATTCATGCAACCCTGAACTTGAAAAAAGGGGATTTGTTTTTCCAAAAGCATCCCAATTTTGGCTGCGTAATAGAGTCGATGGTCCACGCCGATCTGGCGTCAGCTGTTTCAGCATGGATGGCAATTGTACCCATGTTGTACTTGAAGGATATGAAACGTTAAGTTCATCCTTGGTCAATGGTGACCGGTTTCAGCCTCTTGGCGCACGACCGGCAGCAATATTTGCCATTGAAGGTGATGCCATCTCCGCCTTAAGCAAGCGATTAATTGAACTACAGGAATTTGTTGGAGACGCCAGCTCATCCAGCATTGAATACTGGGCAAGGAAGTGGTGGGCTAAATATCCGACAGAGATAAAAAGGAAGCTCGGGTTAGCTATCTTAGCCAAAAATCAAACCGAATTAATTTCACTGATAAATACGGCATTGGAAAAACTAAAAGAAGATTCTTGGATTCCAGATGCGCGTGAACAAATTTTCTTTAATCAAAAACCACTAGGGAAATCCGGCCAATTGGCATTTGTTTTTCCTGGGTTTGGCAATCATTTTCGAGGAATGGGAAGAGATTTGTCGGCGGCCTGGCCTGAAATATTTCATAAACAAGATGCAGAAAATGAATTTCTGCATGATCAATTATTGCCCGATTATTTTTGGTATGATAAAACTGGGCGCGATGCATTTAAAGATCATAAAGCCATGATAACGGGCCAAGTGTTTATTGGTACTACTATCAGTGATATTGTTCGCTATTTCGGGGTTAAGCCGGATGCGATGATTGGCTACAGCCTGGGTGGAATCTTTCAGGTCTTCGTGGCTTTGGGAGCATGGAACGATAGAGATGAATGATCGAAGAATGAATGCATCGCCTATATTTTCTAATGAACTGGTGGGAGAATGTCGTACTGTTCGAAAGTCGTGGAATGTCCCTCATGAAGAAGAGGTCTCCTGGATCATTGGTATGATTGATTGTTCGCCCGAAAAAGTAGAGCACGTAATCAACAAAAAAGACAAGGTATATTTGTTAATTGTTAATACGCCGGATGAGTGTGTTATTGGAGGAGACAATGACCAGGTAGAAGATGTTATAAAATCCCTGGGGTGCCGGTTTCTTCCTATCCATGGAGCGCCAACAGTTCATTGTGAAGTTGCCAAAGCAATTGAAAATGAATATCGCGAATTTCATACGTTAAAAACAGATAAACCGAAGCATACTCGATTTTATAGTATGGCCTGGGAAAAAAGTTATCCTATTAGCAGTACAAAAGTTTCTGATTCTATTCAAGCTCAAGCATTGACAAAAGTAAATTTCCCTGGGTTAATCGAAAATTCATACAAAGATGGCGTTCGTCTATTTATTGAGATCGGTCCGGGAGTTTCATGTACTCGCATGATTTCAAGTATTTTAAAGGATCAGCCTCATATGGCGAGGTCGGTTTGTTATCATGGTCAGGATAGCATAGTCGCAATTTTGCGCTTGTTGGCAAATCTTATTGCCGAACGATCTCCGGTTGATTTATCAAATTTATATGGCCATGCCACAAATGTTCTAGAACACCAGGATGAATCAAATTTCAATAATTCCAAGTATATCACTGTACCAACAGATGCAGGTGAATTTGTGATCCCGGACTTTCCAAACGGTCAAATACGGACTCCTGTATCGGTGCAGGAAGTCCCAGTGCAGCGGAAAGATATTGAATTTCAATCAAAATCATCCAATATTCTTGATCCGGTTCTTCAGCATATGATTAATGCTGAAGAAGAAAAGATTCTTGCCCATCAGGAGTACCTTGAATTTTCAAATCAGCTATCCAGGACGATATCGTCCAATATATCCTATCAAATGCAATTGATCGGAATGATTGCGAATCGCAATGGCGGAGAGTCGCTATCCCAGGATATATTGGATCAGCTTAAACGTTCATCGTCAGTATCAAATTTTGATCAGATGTCAAATGTTGCAGAGGAAACTTCTGATATCTCCGCTGATGCCAGTCGCGGACCTGATTCAATGGTGACAGTCCAGCCTATCCGTCCAGTTCTTGATCGATCCATGTGCATGGAATTTGCAATAGGATCGATCGGTAAAGTCCTGGGGCCTGAGTTTAATGAGGTCGATACATATCCAACCCGTGTAAGATTACCGGATGAACCATTGATGCTTGTCGATCGCATTTTGGAGATTAATGGCGAAATTCGATCAATGACATCCGGGCGCGTCGTTACTGAGCATGATATTCATTCAAATTCATGGTATTTGGATAATGGACGGATTCCAACATGTATTGCTGTTGAAGCTGGACAGGCAGATCTTTTCTTGTCGGGTTATCTCGGGATTGATTTTCAATCCAAAGGGTTAGCGGTTTATCGATTATTGGATGCGGAAGTAACATTCCACAGTTCGTTGCCGGGACCAAGTAAAGTGATTCATTATGATATTAAAATAGATCATTTTTTTAAGCAGGGCGATACCTATTTATTTCGCTTTAATTTTGAAAGTACAGTCGATGGGAAACCATTGCTTACAATGGAGAATGGATGTGCCGGTTTCTTTACCCAAAGTGCACTTGATGCAGGTAAAGGAATTATAAAAACTGAATTTCAGAAAAAGAAAATCAAGGGCATCATTCCCGACGATTGGATCGACTATGTACCCATGATTGTGGAGTCTTATAATGATGATCAAATTTCAGCCCTGAGAAAGGGGGATTTTGAAGCATGTTTCGGACATCAATTTTCAGAAATTAAACTTAATGATCCCTTGACGATTCCCAGTGGGAAAATGAAATTGGTCGATCGCGTTTTAGAGCTGAATCCACAGGGAGGCCGGTTCGGTTTAGGACTGATTCGCGCAGAGGCAGATATTCATCCGGATGACTGGTTTTTGACCTGCCATTTTGTAGACGATAAGGTAATGCCGGGAACATTAATGTACGAGTGTTGTTTACATACGTTAAGAATTTATCTGATGCGAATGGGATGGATTGGAGAAAAAAACGATGCCGTATGTGAACCGGTTGCAGGAATTCGGGGGCGATTGAAATGTCGTGGTCAAGTTTTGCAATCTACGAAGAAGGTGATCTATGAAATTTCAATCAAAGAATTGGGATATCGACCGGAACCTTATGCAATTGTTGATGCATTAATGTTTGCAGATGGTAAACCGATTGTTGAAATAACAGATATGTCAGTTCGGTTAACGGGTCTAACTCGCGAAAAAGTAGAAGCATTATGGAAATCCCGAACATTAAATGATAGACCCGTTCAAATTCAACAATCAGAAACGCCAATATTTGCAAGGGATCGAATCCTGGCTTTTGCCATAGGAAAACCTTCGGAAGCATTTGGAGAGCCGTATAAAATTTTTGATAACGATCGTAAAATTGCCCGATTACCCGGGCCTCCATACCAGTTTTTAGATCGAATCGTCGAAATTAATGCAGAACCATGGAAAATGGTTGGTGGCGGTGACATCATTGGAGAGTATGATGTTCCTCCTGACGAATGGTATTTTAAAGCGAATGTAAGTGGTATGCCGTTTAGCGTATTGCTCGAAATTGCATTGCAACCTTGTGGATGGTTGGCAGCTTATATTGGATCGGCATTAACAAGTGATATTGATCTAAAATTTCGTAATCTGGGAGGTAGTGCAGTTCAATATCTTCCCGTCGAAAACAATGCAGGCATGTTGTCTATTGAAGTAAAAATAACGTCTGTATCAACATCAGGAGGTATGGTCATTCAGCATTTTGATTTTCATGTAAAGAATAGAGGACAATCTGTCTATAAGGGAAAAACTTATTTTGGTTTTTTCACAAAGGCTGCTTTAGCAGATCAGGTTGGTATAATTGGAGCAAAACCATATTGTCCTGATGAACATGAAATCGCTCGTGGATCATCATTCCCCTTTCCTGAATGTAAACCTTATCCGGATGAAATGCTTCGGATGATTGATCATGTTAGTTTGTTTGTTAAAGATGGGGGGCCTGCTGGAAAAGGATTTATTCGAGGTATTAAGAACGTCAATCCTGATGAATGGTTTTTCAAGGCGCACTTTTATCAGGATCCGGTATGTCCCGGATCACTTGGTCTTGAATCATTTGTTCAATTGTCGCAGGTCTTTGCAGTTGAGCGCTGGGGAAATAAGCCTACATTAAAATTTGAAAATATTGCATTAAATAATGAGCATACCTGGATTTATCGAGGTCAAATCATACCAACAGACAACCAAGTGACGGTTGAAGCCTGTATTGTGGATATAGACGAAGAAAATTATATTATTTATGCCGATGGATTTCTTAGCGTTGATGGACGGATTATTTATGAAATGAAACAATTTACATTAAAATATTTAGGATAAAATTGTGCGTTATAATCGTGTATATGTTAGATCAATAGGATATGAGTTAGCCCCGGTTATTGTCACGTCATCGGAACTTGAAGAACGTTTGGAAAGTTTATACGAGACTCTTCACATACAACCTAGTCAGTTGGAATCACTAACAGGAATTTACGAACGGCGATGGTGGGAACCGGACACACCATTGTCCCAGGGAGCAATTAATGCTGCAAAGGATTCATTGGTAAAGGGAGGCGTCGATATTTCCGACATCGAAATACTTGTCTATTCAGGGGTCTGTAGAGAAAACTTTGAACCGGCTACAGCGTGTCCGGTGGCCCATGCGCTCGGCGCCGATTCCAAAACGATTGTCTATGACATTTCGAATGCATGTCTTGGTGTGTTGAACGGAATGCTCGATATTGCCAATCGAATTGAATTGGGACAAATCCGTGCGGGTTTAGTCGTATCCTGTGAAAGTGCAAGAGAAATTAATGAAACAATGATTTCTAAAATGCTCAATGAAAAATCGATGGATTTTTTCCTTAAATCATTAGCCACTCTTACAGGAGGATCAGGCGCTATTTCCGTACTGTTGACTGATGATTCATTTACAGAAAATAAGGGGCATAAGTGATTGGCGGTATGCACCGTACTGCTCCAGAATTTCATAATTTATGCAGATGGGGTACGGAACGATCATCAAATGGCCATATGTACCCATTCATGACCACGGATTCTGCAAACGTTCTGAAGTATGGCATCCAATTGTTTAAACGTACCTGGGTGGATTTTTTAGACGAAATTCAATGCAATGCAGGCGACGTCGATAAAATCGTTTGTCATCAGGTTGGCGCTGAGCATCAAAAGCAAATATTAAATGCTTTAGAAATGCCGAAAGAAAAAGATTTGAGTACATTTGAATATTTAGGGAATATTGGAACGGTTTCTTTACCGATAACGGCTGCTTTGTCTGAAGAAAGAGATATTTTGGAAAAAGGTGAACGTGTTGGGTTTTTAGGAATCGGCAGCGGACTTAATACATTGATGCTGGGTTTAGAGTGGTAGGGATGTAAAATCAATGAGTCGATGGTATTTTCGACAAAAAGAGGCCAGAAATGCGATTTTCGCAGTAAATTTTTCTAAAATTTGACAGACTGCTAACTAGAGCCCATTCGAAAAGGGTATTCCGAGTATAAAATTTCTATATTCTTCATGGAATTGGACTTGAATAAATTGCGTAACATGTTATCTTGCAATAATTTAAAATCTAATTTAATTTGCCATGGAGGCAACAATGATCAAGCAAATTCCAAATGACTCGGTGTGCAGCAGCAACCTATTCTTGCCGGTTCCGGATACGAACTTGAAAGAGCTCTTGTCTGAGGTTCTGGAAATGAGCCGTCGACATCCGGAAATTCTCGATAGCATTCGAAAGGATCAAGATGCAGCAGCGATAAAGAAAAAAGAGTTACGGCAAAAAGATAAAGCCTATTTTGAATCAAAATTCGAGGCCCTTCCAGAAATTTTGAGTGAAGTGGAACAAACGGAAGCTCCATCCCTTTATTTACAAGTGGGTCGTGTGCGAATGGAAGCCGAACTGGTGTTGATTTTTCTTGTCCTGCGAGGCGACTTCCATACCTTAAGCAGTTTATCATCAATTGAACGCTTACGAGATTCGGTCACAATTTTAGACTACTTGCAAAAACGTGATCTGCTTCTTCCCGGGATCACAACGATTGTTGAGAATGTAAATGCGGCGTCTAATGAAACACGAGAACAAATTCACCGTGCTCAGTGAGGGCTAATTCTCAGTGAGGGCCTAGACGATTTCAAGGAGCTGACATTCGACAGTACGTCCGTGGAAGGAAACGTAGAGTGGCCGACCGATGCGGGTATTCTGCTCAAGCTTATTGAGCGTCTGTTTAGTCTGGGTGGTAAACTTTCGAAGTATGGCGGTCCGTCACTCCGGGCATGGTGGGTGGCAAGCTGGATTTCGTCTTTGCAAACGCTGCTGTTCAAGATCAATTCCATTGCCGGAAAAGCGAATAGTAAAAAGAGGATAAAGAAGTTCTATCGGAAATTTTTAAAGACAGCCTACAAAGCGCTGAGTTATCTGAAAAGGGAACTTGGAGAGATGAAAGAACGGAGCGCAAAACTCGATATGAAGCCAAGTCGTCGAGAAATGCTCGATGCCATTTTTAAGCAAATAGACGAGGATCTTGCAGATGGATATCATGTTCTTTTTTACTCGGAGAATCGGGTAATGAATGATGTCCATCTTCCTTCTGCGGAGAAGGTTTTGAGCATTTCAGATGAAGATGCAGCTTATATAAAGAAAGATCCTCGGCCCGCGAAAATAGGATATAAACCACAACTCGGCCGAAGCGGCAATGGTTTTATCCCTGTTTGTAAGGTTCCCAAAGGGAATGCCGCCGACTCGAAAGAATTTATCCCTGTACTTGATTTAGCCATTGAGAACACCAAGGCGGCGCCTTCTTTAGTGAGCGTTGATGACGGTTATTCATCAAAGTCAAATTTAGAGGACGCAAAAGAAAGAGGGGTAGCCACTGTGAGTATAAGCGGCTCAAAAGGGAAACGGATTACGCCCGAGTCAGATTGGGATAGTCCTGCCTATCTTGAGGCTCGTCGCAATCGTTCAGCTGTTGAATCGCTCATGTTTGTACTTAAATATGTGTTTGGCCTGAAGCGTTTTCGACGACGCGGTCTTGAGGAAGTTCGCGCTGAATTGCTTGAGAAAGTCATTGCGTATAATTTTTGTCGGATGGGCTATATTCGTAAGCTCCGTCAAAAAGAAGCTGAAGCAAAACTGCGGCGAGTGGCTTAGGACGATCCCTACAAAATAGTGAAGTAAAGAAAACACCAAAGGGCTTCAACCGGGAGTGCTGTGTTCAAAAATAATTATTTTTGGGTCTTAACGACAAGTTGCTCGCAGAAAAGCTGGCGAATCGGCAACGATTATGTCAGACCCATGTTTCACCGACATTAAAATCAACAAATTGCGCCAAAATGGCACGGCCAAAATTGAGCAATTTGCCTTTCCGAATACGGTCTAACTATAATCAAACTTGGAATTATGAAACTTTCATACTTAGGACCTGAGAATACCTATTCTGAAAAAGCGGCTAAATTATTGGTCGCGAAATTAGATGAAGGTGTTGAAATTATTCAGTTGTCTTCAATCGAAGCCGTAGCTCGCAGTTTGACGTCTGACTCCAAAATAAATGCTGACTTTGCCGTGCTCCCGTATTATAATTATCTGGAAGGCTTAGTTCAGGAAAGTATTGATTTAATTTACGAAAATCAACTTTGCTTGATAAGCTCTCAGCGTGTTGCTGTTGATTGGGCTTTGGGTGGATTCAAAAATGATTCATCGAACCACGTATATTCTCACCCAAAGGCATTAGCCCAATGTTCCGAATATCTTTGGTCAAATTTTACAAATTACTGTGAAATTGCCGTTGCCAGCACCGCCGAAGGCGCTGCAAAGGTAAAAAAGGAACATTCAGGAATGGCTATTGCCTGTACCGAAGCGCTAAATGCTTATGATCTGGAGATTATAGCCAATAATATTGGCAATAAGCGGCATGGCATGGCTAATTTTACCGATTTTTATTTAATCGCGAATAGCGATGATAAATTCTATGAACCTGCAGAACAGTTTTTTACTATGATTGCAATTACACCGCAGGTTGACCGCTCAGGTTTGCTTGCTGAGATATTAAGTCAAATCGCATATTATGGACTTAATAATGCAAAAATTCATTCACGCCCGGCAATTGATGATGTATCATCAACGGATATTGAGCCTCAAATGTTTTATCTTGAGTTAATGAGTCATAAATCAAATCCAAATTTCATTCGTTGCATCGACGCAATCAGATATAGATTGAAACCTGAAGGAACCGATGTTGAAGTTGTTAAAGTGTTAGGATCGTATCCTAGGCCTTCACTAAATATTCGATAGCAGAGGAGAAATATAGATGGCATTAAAGTTTGGAACGAGTGGAGTCAGAGGTCTGGTTACAGAAATGTCAGATCGAGAATGCTACCTTTACACATTAGCGTTTCTTGATTTTTTGCGACGTCAAAAATGTCCAAATAAAATTGCGATTGCTGGGGATCGTAGAAGTAGTACGCCACGAATCATGAATGCAGTTGCCTATGCGTTAACCAGGGAAAATGTTGAAGTTATTAATTGTGGAACGACTCCGACGCCAGCTCTCATAAACTATTGCATTCAACATAAAATCGGCGGAATTATGGTGACTGGAAGTCATATTCCCGATGATCGTAATGGGATTAAATTCAATGTGCCGAAAGGTGAAATCTTGAAAGATGATGAATCTGAAATTACGACATCCTATAAAAAGTTCAAAGCCGCAGATAAGGATTTTACCTCTGATTCTGAATATCCCTTTGATGACAATGGCTATTTGAAACAGGACAAAAATGGAATTTTGGCAGATGTGTCTGAGGAAGCGCAAACATTGTATATAAAACGGTATCTCGATTTTTTCCCAAAAAATTGTTTAGCTGGAGTGTCGGTTGTTGTTTACCAGCATTCGGCGGTCGGTCGCGATATTTTAGTTGAAATTCTATCTCAACTCGGCGCTCACATCATATCCGTCGGCCGGTCTGAAAATTTTATCCCTGTTGATGCAGAGGCAGTCGATAATGTGGAGAATCTTAGACAGTGGCTTAAAGACAATCAAGCTGATGTATTGGTCAGTATGGATGGCGACAGCGATCGACCATTGGTCATGGACGAAACCGGAAAATTAGTTCCCGGAGATATTTTGGGACTAATTACGGCAAAATTTTTTAAAGCGGACTCAGTTGTTGCCCCCGTGAGTTGCAATACTGCTTTGGAGCGTTGCGGTAAATTCCCCAATATCACGAGAACAAAAATAGGTTCCCCCCATGTGATTGCATCCATGATGAGCGCTGTGGCCTGGGCTCATAAACGAATTATTGGTTATGAAGCAAACGGCGGGCTCCTTACCGCATCATCCCTGGTTATGCAGCGAGGAACTGCTAGACTAAGCGCGTTGCCTACGCGAGATGCTATTTTACCTATTCTTTCCGTCTTAATCTGTGCGAAACAGAAGAATAAATCCATTTCAGGCATCGTGGATGAGTTGGCCAAACGATTTACAATAGTGGTTACTACTTCGGGAATTTTCCAGCGAACGTGGTAAACATTTGATATTGCGACTGCGTCAAGATGAAGAGGAGCTGGCTAATCATTATTTTTCCAGCGATTTTGGAAATGTTAAATCGATCGACTTCACTGATGGCACTCGAATGACATTTGAAAATGGCGACATTATTCATTTGCGTCCTTCAGGAAACGCTCCTGAATTCAGATGTTATACTGAATCAGACTCGATTGAATGTGCAGTGTCGAATAATGCGAGAGCGCTTGAGATTATCGCCAATGCTAAAGATGATGATTTTCACAATAATGTAAACGAGAATTTTGGCGACGATTACACCAATAAAGAAAAGCAAATCTTTGCAAATATAGAATCCATAAACTCGACCATCCTTCGGGGACAGTATGGATATCGTCATCATATCAACAACCAGCAGTTTTCAGGAAGATTATTGGCAACAGCGGCTTGAAGTAACACGTGGACAGATTGCAAATGATGATGCACTTATAATTGCCGTGCATGAAGATTGGATAGGGGGAGCAGGTAATGGGCTCGGCACCTTATATGCAGTGAAAAAGGCAATAGTAAAAGCCAAAGAAAAATTTAATATTGATTTAATGTCAAAAATCAAAGATGGCGCCTCCGTCGGGCTCTACCATACCGCTGGGAAAGGGACGCGTCTGGCGCCGTTGCCTGGCAGTGAAAATAATAATAAACCGGGTGTAAAACTGCCGGGTATGGTTTTCCTCGCTAATGAACCGACGCCAATTACCATATTGGAATCTGTTATCAAACAAACCTCCCTGTATGCATCTAGCCGCAAGGGACGGATTTCTGTTTTTTGGGGAGATCAGATCTTTATCCCTGATATTAAAGTAAACTATACGCCAACTCACCATGCTGATATTCTGTGCTGCCTCGGCGCTATGCCTGATAAGGATGAGTGGATTCAACGTGGTTTAGACAAGTACGGATTAATCACTGTCAATGGCCAAAATAATGCAGCACAGGTCGAGAAAATTAGCTATGAAACGGCGACAGAATTGATCAGAAATAAAGTTATTGGTGTTGAAAAAGGAATTGGAGTTAGCCTTGGTTCATTTAGTATATCAAGGGAGATTACTGAACAATTATTGACTGAATTTAAAGAAGAATTAGAACAAAAGAGTACCAAACTTGATGCAGATCCACATTTTTGGATGCCAATGACGTTGGATGAGGAGACCTATTTAAGTATTATGTCAGCGAAGGGCGAAAATCGGGAACAGATATCAACCCATTACAATAGGATGACCCAATTCAAAAAAGAATTACAAGAAAAAAGTTCCTCACTAAATGTATTCGGCGCCGTCGATATTGGCGATGGAAGTTATTGGTGGGATTATGGTCAAATTAAATATTACATTAAGAATTGCATCAAAATGATTGATCAGGACCATGAATCCGAGGCAATGCGCCGCTTTTTTAATCTCCATAAACGCATTGATCATAGTCAATTAAGCGACCAGGTAAACGTTGACGACAATTCGTTTATATGGGGATCAAAAATTACTAAAGGTTCAATTAAAAATAGTTTATTGATTGGCGTCCATGCCGGCGAATTAGACGTAGAAAATTGTGTCATGATAAAAATTACCGCAGCAAATATCATTGCAAATCAGTCACTACTGTATAATGTTGCTGAAGACAAGCAACTTGACCTGAAATCGAATTCAGTTAGAGCCGATAGTTTTGTTCCATTTTCAAGTCATTATTCATTATTGACAACGACTGATAGGGATGGGGGGAAAGATTGGAGTATTAAATTAGAAAATAATGATCTTAGCTTCGAGGAATTATTCGACACAAATAAAGATGTAGATATTGTTCAAGCCGAAATGTTTACAAAAATGGAGCATCAGCGAGTATCATGTGCCGTATTCCAAACGATTTGGTGACGTTCCCCTTAGATCAGTTTTTCTGAATTTACAATTAAAATTTTGATTTTTCGCATTGATAAAGATAATCGTTAAATTAATGTATGTTTAATCGAATAAAGTTCATATGTAGTTTTTGATGTATTAGATAGAGAATGTCGTGCTAACTAACTCGGTATTCAAGGTGGAGCGCTCCAGTAGCTTGTCAGGCTCATAATCCCGCTTAACAAGCGGGATCGCAGGTTTAGTTGCCAGTGCAATTCATTTTTATACATTAATTTTGTAATTTAAAATTTAATATTGCGGGGTAGAGCAGTCCGGTAGCTTGTCAGGCTCATAACCTGAAGGTCGCAGGTTCAAATCCTGCCCCCGCTACCATAAAGGACGGTCTTTAAGACCGTCCTTTTTTATTTTAACATATAAAACCACGTCCTCTGGGCGTGGTCAGAGCCCATCGGCTCCGCCATATGGACGATCAAGGTATCTTTTTAAGTCATGAAATGTACCATTGAATCTGCTTACATACATTTCCCATAAGTCATGTCAACAAGTTGTCACTTATGTGTTGTATCAATAACGTGTCCCAAAAGTCTTCTAAATTTGGTGACTATTATGGCGCATTATATCTCCTTGAGTACGCGCAATATTTTGCAATTTTGCGTTGCAATTCTGGCAATTACAGATTGCACGTGAAAATGATAAACATAGGTAATCCTTGAAATAGAAAAGAGGCATCCCCGCCACCTCTGGTGGCAAGGGGCAGTTTTATCCCCTTTTAGGGGTTATTTCAATACCTCCCTCTCTGAGGGTGGATGTTTATTTATGATTAAACCTAAGCCCTATTTTGTTTATGTCATTTGGTCTGAATCACGTAAGTGTTTTTACATTGGTATAACAGAAGACGTTGATCAGAGAATCCTGGATCATAACACGGGAGTTTCAAAGTGGACAAAGAATAAGGGCCCCTAGGTTTTAGCGTGGAATCGGCAGTGTTTAGATTTATGCGAGGCGCGAAAATTTGAAAATAGACTAAAGAGCCAGAAAGGTGGCGATGGATTTTATAACTTAACCGGATTAGATCCATCTGCATACTCAAAACAAGGCTCATAATCCCGCTTTTTGAGCGGGATCGCAGGTTCAAATCCTGTTTTTGGGAAACGGGGTGAAGTCGATTGGATCGACCTGCTCGTGGTAATGCGGCATATTGGGGTACTTGAACTCGAGATCAAGCCCTTCAATCGTCCCGAAAGGATGCTTCGTACTCTTTCGCCCTGTCTGTTTCTTTTTGTTCATTGCATGTCCTGCATCATAGAATTTTGCCGCACAGCGAAGATGGTCTAATTCACTTTCCCATTTGCGTGCATTCGCGTTCATTTGTGCTTCTTCTTTTCTTCTATCTCTTTTATTACTTTATCGAAATCGCTCTCAAACAGGCGACCCTGCATGATCCGGTACTTCTCGAATTCACTTTCGGCGTGCGCCTTCGCGACTCCCGCCGTCACCCTGCCGCTGTTTTGTAAAATTTCACGGTCTGTTAACTTTAGGAATCCATCAAGTTGACCGGCCCAATCCTCCATGGTCATCGGTATTTTTCTTCGTGCCCGGTCTTCTGCCAGGTCCAGATATGCATTGACAATACGGCCAAGCGATTGCAGTTCGTTTTTGGACAAGTAATTCTTAGCAACCGACACGTCCGACTTGAGTATCTTGCCATCCGGCGCTCCCTCCCACGAAGTGAGGCCCATCTTTTCCTTTGTGCTGTCCGCACGCTTCGTGATCAATTCAGCAGCGGTATGACCGTGGATGGCAAAGTGCAGTTTGTTCTGGACCTTGGCGAAGAATATCGTGGTGGTGGGCGCGTCGCGATTGTAGTCGATGCCTGGTCGGTATAAATATCGGTATCTTCTGGTAAGAATTCCTCTCGCTCAGGCGGATTTCCCGTATTTCTTCGAGTAAGCCTCTCGATAGTCCTCGCGAGAAGAAAACCGATCCTTTTTCCATGCGTTTTTTTGTCCAGCAATAGCCTTTGGATGCAAACTCCCCGAAGGACCCGGGTTGCCCACTTGCCGGAACTGCGTCGCCCGAATGGAGTTGACGCGGTAACCGACCGAAATGATCGCATCGAGATCGTAGAAATCGACATTGCGGGATACCTCTCGACTACCCTCCGTTTGAACTATCCGGAATTTCCGGATAGTTGCCTCTCTCATGAGTTCATTCTGGTCGTAAACGTTCTTCAAGTGTTCATTGACGGTCCGCACGTCCACCGCAAACAGGCAAGCCATCAATTTCTGCGATAACCAAATCGTCTCATCCTCGTACCGGGCTTCGATATTCTGTTCCCCAGCCTGACCCGTAAAAATCAGGAATTCCGCAGTGCTGTTCCGAATCAGCTTTATCTTTTTTTTCTTTGATTCATGTCTATTCGCGTTCATTCGTGGTTCCTCAAAACAACTCTTGCTGCCGGAAATCGCGACGTTGATTTTTTCTTCGCAGTCATGCTCCATCCTCCTCGGCCGATTCCATTCCGAACAGATCCAGTTGAGCCGAATTGCCGCAGCCCTTCTTCGGCCTTGTGCTCGGAAGCCAGACGGGAATAAACTCCGGGGCATCCTCGTCAACCGGCATGTTGATAATATTCAGGTTGTAGTCGTCGCCGCCGGATCCGCATTTCCCCAGTAAAATCTTGGGGATCATCTTGATCTAGCCTGAATAATTCATCAGTATTCTGCTGCGAGCCCTAATCTCTGCTCAAATAAGCCGATTAGCTCACAACACATCTCAGTGAATGAAAATTCACTTTCACTATGAAATTTTCTCTAATCAATTTATTATGAGTGAGTTAAGCACTCTCGCGACGAATCGCATGAATTAATCAGGTTAGTAGGTCTAATTTACGAGCGATTCTCCAGAATTCAACTGGTTTGGACCGTATTTGCCGGCATGAATAGTGAAGCAAATATGTCGTTTATCTGTATCATACTCTATTTTAGCAGCGATTGCTTTGATTTTTCATTTCCGATAAAATCGCCCCTAGTTTGTTAAGCGAAGGTTAACCCCAAAAACAACAGGAGGTGAGAAGTGAGTAATGAACAAGTAATCGATGGTCTGAACACGGTTATTTATCCCGAACGGACAATGGACGAGCCGGAACTGCATGAACTCGGAGAATGGGTTTACGACAGTCTATTCGAATCTGCTGACGGCTGCATCGTGGAACACGACGGCGTGTGCTCGCACGTCCGTTCATTCCGCCCATGCTCTGGACGGCATCCCGGCGCTTACCCAGAATCATGCTATGAAAATTAATAGTCTTTAACCCGGTTCTGGAATAATTCCGGCAAAAAAGAGCAGCTGTAGATTCTATAACTATCCCAATTGATAAGCCTACGCTCCAGGTGGAGGACTCATGAAATTTGACATACGTTAAAGATCTCTCAAATTGGAAGCGCCGCTTGAAGCGCAAGCAATAAAGGAATAGAGTATCTCAAACAACAATCATCTTAACTAGACCGTATTCGGAAAGGTAAATTGCTCAATTTTTGCCGTGCCATTTTGGCGCAATTTGTTGATTTTAATGTCGGTGAAACATGGGTCTGACATAATCGTTGCCGATTCGCCAGCTTTTCTGCGAGCAACTTGTCGTTAAGACCCAAAAATAATTATTTTTGAACACAGTACTCCCGGTTGAAGCCCTTTGGTGTTTTTTTTACTTCACTATTTTGTAGGGATCATCCTAAGCCACTCGCCGCAGTTTTGCTTCAGCTTCTTTTTGACGGAGCTTACGAATATAGCCCATCCGACAAAAATTATACGCAATGACTTTCTCAAGCAATTCAGCGCGAACTTCCTCAAGACCGCGTCGTCGAAAACGCTTCAGGCCAAACACATATTTAAGTACAAACATGAGCGATTCAACAGCTGAACGATTGCGACGAGCCTCAAGATAGGCTGGACTATCCCAATCTGACTCGGGCGTAATCCGTTTCCCTTTTGAGCCGCTTATACTCACAGTGGCTACCCCTCTTTCTTTTGCGTCCTCTAAATTTGACTTTGATGAATAACCGTCATCAACGCTCACTAAAGAAGGCGCCGCCTTGGTGTTCTCAATGGCTAAATCAAGTACAGGGATAAATTCTTTCGAGTCGGCGGCATTCCCTTTGGGAACCTTACAAACAGAGATAAAACCATTGCCGCTTCGACCGAGTTGTGGTTTATATCCTATTTTCGCGGGCCGAGGGCCTTTCTTTATATAAGCTGCATCTTCATCTGAAATGCTCAAAACCTTCTCCGCAGAAGGAAGATGGACATCATTCATTACCCGATTCTCCGAGTAAAAAAGAACATGATATCCATCTGCAAGATCCTCGTCTATTTGCTTAAAAATGGCATCGAGCATTTCTCGACGACTTGGCTTCATACCGAGTTTTGCGCTCCGTTCTTTCATCTCTCCAAGTTCCCTTTTCAGATAACTCAGCGCTTTGTAGGCTGTCTTTAAAAATTTCCAATAGAACTTCTTTATCCTCTTTTTACTATTCGCTTTTCCGGCAATGGAATTGATCTTGAACAGCAGCGTTTGCAAAGACGAAATCCAGCTTGCCATCC